>Ga0224557_1000687_pt1 | contig 36221 bp, 41 predicted proteins | sample 714S31014metaG_FD_180677 | JGI IMG/M metagenome (GOLD analysis project Ga0224557, IMG submission 180677) | Peat soil microbial communities from Stordalen Mire, Sweden - 717 S3 10-14 | ecosystem: Environmental > Terrestrial > Soil > Wetlands > Peat | place: Sweden: Norrbotten County, Stordalen...
GGTCCGGCTGCAGATCACCTGCCGCCGTGACGGCGAGCAGTGGATCTTGCTGCGCGAAGCGGAGCCGCGCCCCTGAGGTTTCTCAGTTCCGGGCGCGCTCAGATCCAGCCGTCAGCGACCCACCCGAAGGTGCCCGCGGCGGACCGCAGGCCTTCCAGGGCGCCGGTCCACGCGGCGCAGGCCTCCGGGTCCGTCTGGTCATCGAGGTCGAACCAGTCCTGGCGGCGCAGCTCGGCCGCGGCGGCCGCCATCGACTCCGCGGCCCGGCTCAGGCCGCGGAACACCGCGATCGCGTCCATGGACCGCCGGGGTTCCTGGCTGAAGCCTGCCAGCAGCTCGGCCAGCCGGGCAGCGTCATCGGCCAGCGCGTCGGCCTGGCCCTCGATGTCGCCGCCGAGGACCCGGCCCGGTACGGCGACGATCTCAGGCTCGGCCTCCTCGGCCAGGTGCTCGCGGTAGCCCTGGGCCAGCTGGCCGAGCAGGTTGGCAGTCTCGTTCGGATCGGTCATGGCATCAGCCTTTCTCGTCCGACCAGCACGGGCACGACTGGCTGCATTTGCCGTAGTGGCATTCCCCGGGCGTGCAGCAGTCGCAGTCAGGGCAGGCAGACGGATGCGGGGCTTCGGTCTCGGTGCTGGTGGAGATGCGGTCGTAGTAGTCGGCGTCGGTCATCGCGCCGCCGAACTCCCCGACGTCGAGGTCGGCGTGGCGGTCGGCGAGGAAGTCGTCGCCTGTCCCCCCGGCCCGCCCGGCCGGCCCGAGATCCGGCCCATGCCGTCATTCACGGTGTCTGCTTTCGGCGCGGGCAGTCAGGCTGCGTATGGACTCCCGGCAGGGCCAGCTGCCCGCATTTACCGCAGAACGTCTCGCTCTTAGGCGAAAACCAGTACTCGGTGCCATTCTCGGGACTGACGTGCTTACAGATCGCGCCGGCCTGTTCCAGCCGCATCAGCGCTTCGTAGACCAGGGCGTGCCGGGTGTCGAGCCGGTTGGCTATCTCGTCCTGTACGTGCCCGGTTCTGACGGGGCGGTCCTGCCGCTCGATGCAGGCCTGGACGGCGTCCCTGATCTGCGCGGGATGTGGCATGGGTAGTTCCCCTCTCAGAGAGACAGCCGTAGGCTCCCTGTAGTGTTACCGGATCAGGTTTCGGGGTCCGCTTCCCCGTCCGCATCGTTCTCCGCCCGCGCATTACCCCGGGGCATCGTCCATAGTGCCAGGAGTCCCGAAGCCGAGAGCGTCGTTCAGGATGAGCGCGCCGGTACCGGCGGCACTGCCACCGGCCGGAAGCCGCTGGCCCGGCGTTTCTGCACGCGGCCCCGGGTGTCCCGGGGCTACGGTTCCGCTATGGCCGCTGCCTCTGTCATCATCGCCGTCGTGGCGCTCATCATCGCGCTGGCCAGCGCGGCCTGCACCCGCCGCCAGGCCGTCGCCGCTGAGGGCGCCACGGCCATCGAGAACCAGCGCCGCCACGGCGAGCTCACGCCCGAGATCGCCGTCACGTGCGAGGAACGCCCCGGCTCCCGCCTGGCCGGCATGACCCTGGAACTCACCGGCCCGGACGGGCTGGACAGGCTCGACGAGGTGACGGTCCGCATCCGCGACGACATCCCGGACCGCAAGCCATCCCCCGGCAGCCAGCTGACCCAGGACCAGATCTCCGAAGTCATCTGGGGGCCGTACCGGTTCAACACCGGCCGGCGTGACACCGGCCAGCACGGGCGGTCCCACGGGCCGTTCAGCCTGCCCAGGCACGAGCCCTACCCGCTCAGCCTGGAGCAGAGCATCCCGCCGTCATGGACCGGCCCCAGCTGGCGAACCCAGTACGAGGACAAGCCCGTCCGCCTGGAGATCACCTGCCGCCGCGAAGGACACACCCCCTGGACCCTGAGCTGCGAGGTCGACGTCAAGCCCGACCCCGCGAGCCAGGTCATGTAGGCACCCGGCGGCCGGGCCAGGTCAGTGGGCGCAGGACACCACCAGGGCCGTCACTCTCCCGGTCAGATCCCGCGGCGCGGCCGCCGTGGTGATTCCGGCTGGATCACCGGCCCGGCACGGCGGGGCGGCGCGGACCCGGCAGCAGGAGCGGGCCGCGCGGTCTGGGGCGGGAAGGGGAACGAGGTGGCGGCGAGGTGCGCGATGCTCTCGCCGTAGTCGATCCTCGCGGCGACGCCGGCGAGCCCGGCGGCGGCCGCAGCCGCGGCGGCGGCCTGGAGGCGGCGGGCCTGGGCCTCGCGTAGCACGGCGAGGGTGCGGGCCAGGTCTGCGAGGACGGTGAGCAGGACGCGGAGCGCGCGGGCGGGCTGGGGCTGGCGGGTGCGGCGGCAGGACGCGATGAGGTAGGCGGCGGTGCGGAGCATCGACCCGGCCGGGCTCGGGGCCGGGGTGCGGCCCCAGGCGGCCCGGGCGGCCCGGGTGAAGGCCTCGGCGGACCGGGCCAGCTCCGGGTTGCCGGTGGCCTCAGCGGCCGCGGTCAGCAGGTCGGCCGCAGCCCAGGCGACGTCGGGCTGCCCGGTCCCGCCGCCCGTGAGCTCCCGGGCAGCCTGGGCTGCGGCACGGGCCGCGTGCTCGTAGATCTGGGCCCGGCCGGTCCCGGTGAACAGCCCGGCGCCGGGCCCGGCGCCGGGCTGCCCGGCCCGCCACCGGGCCCGCAGCTCACCGAGCCGCAGGGCCGGGTCCAGCGTGCCGCCCCCGAACCACACCGGCTGCCCGGCCCGGTCCGTCAGGCCGGGCAGGGTGACGGACCATCCGGCCGGGCGGCCCGCCTGGTCCAGGCTGCCCCGGGCCAGCAGCCCGGCCCGCTCGAGCAAGGCGAAGAACTCCGGCTCGGACCGGGCCGCCCGGGCGGCCCGCAGCGCCTCGCGGGCCAGCACGGTCCGGGCCGGCGGATCGCCCATCCCCCGCCCGGTCAGGCGGGGCCCGGCCCACCGGCGCCGCAGCTTGGGCAAGGTGAGGTCGGCCGCGAGCTTCCCGCCGCTGAACCAGACCGGTCGGCGGTCCGGGCCATGGTCCAGGGCGACGGCGTAGCCGGTGACCTCGGCGGGCCGGACCGCGGAATGCCGCAGCCGGACCAGGACACCGCGGGCCTCCAGGGCGGCGAGGAACTCCTCCTCGGACCGGGCGGCCGCCGCGGCGCCCCGGACGTTCCGGTACAGCACGACCCGGTCCGGCTCGCCGCCGGAACGGGCAGACCGTTCCATCTCAGCGCGGGTCAGCGATCGGGGGGCGGTGCGGTCCGCCCGGGTCAGCACCCGCAGCCCGTACTCCCGCTCGACGTCGCGCAGCGCCTCACCGATCCGGTAGAAGTCGTTGCGCGGCCACACCGGCCTGCGGTCCTGGCCGGCCAGGGTGGCCACGATATGGATGTGGTTCTCACCGTGGTGGACCGCTACCCACCGGACGCCCTGGTCCTCGCGGCCGCGTTCCGACAGCCCGGTGCGGTGCATGACCTCGGCGGCGATCGCGTTCCACGCCCCGTCGCCGAGGTCAGGGTCTTCCGGCGCGCACCGCAACACCAGGTGGTACACGAACTCATCGGCCACCTTGCCCCGGGCGAGCTGCACCGGCAGCTCGAGCTGCCCGGTCAGCCTGTTGAAGTTGCGGCTGCCGTCAGCCCGCCGCGGCGGCTCCAGCTCGGCCGGGTGCAGCCACCCGGCCACCAGGTGCGGGTTGACATGTTGGCCCTGCTTGCCCTTGCCGAACAGGTAGTGCAGGACACCGCGCACGTTCGTCCCGCGGGGCAGCACCCGGCCGATCACCGCCGCAGCTCCCGGCCTGTTCTCATCGTCGCGTCCTCCATCCGGCGCACCGCGCGGGCCACGGACGCGCCGGAGGCCTCCAGGGCGGGGGAGTACACGCCGGTGGAGTGAAGCCCCGCGACGGCCTGGTCGAACAGGTACCCGATCTTGCGGGCCACCTCAGTCGCCTCCCCCATGCCCGCGGCCGCGTCGGCCGCGGACGGGGTCACGGGACGGTCACCGGCTTCCCCGCCCCCGGCGGCGCCGGCCGTGTCGGTGCCGAGCTTCGCCAGCCACGCGGCCGGCGCCATCTTCTGCCGTGCGGCCTCCAGGCGGATCTCCTCGAGCTCGGCCTCGGTGAACCAGGCCGTCAGCCGGCGCTGCCGGCGGACGTCGCCGTGGCGCCGCCTGGACCCCGGCGCCGCACTGCGTCTCCCCATGCTGGGAGGAACGACGACGGAACCGCGCCCGGTTCAATGGCCCGCGCCCGGGCCAGGGAAAAGGGGGAATCCGCGCGGATTCCCCATATCTGGCTCCGACCGGCTGAGGCCTGTTACATAAGACGAGCGGACGCGGCAGGTGCCCGTCTCATGCGCTCTCCGGCACCTCGACCGGGGGCGGCCCGCGCACGAAGTCATCGGAAAGCACCGGCCACCGGCACATCTCGTCGTACTCCTCGCCGTCATCGAGGGACCACCAGCCGTCCCGCGCCGATGCCGGCACCTGACGGGCGCCCTGGTAGGTCCGGAGCCGGGCCCGCCAGCTATCCCGGTCCTGCCGGTACCGTTCCTCCCGCTCGCGCTGCAGATCGGCCGCGCCGGTCGACTCGGCGACGTCGGCCAGGGCGGCGGGCCCGCGACGCCAGCCGCCGGGACCTCGCTCCGCCAGCCCGTGCCCGGCCAGCACCCGCAACGCGGCCGACGTCGCCGGCGCACTCAGCCGGGCCGCCCGGGCCACCTCCGCACCACGCGCTCCGGCCTGGTCCAGCACCTGATAGACGAGAGCTGATGTACCACCGAGGGCCAGGAAGGCAGGGTGAGCCGCCTCGATCCGGCCCGCCCGGCGCCGCCGCCAGCGGACACTGCCCGCGTACCGGCCGGGGATCCGCAGCACGTAACGATCGGCCCGGGCCAGCCGCCGCGGGCTCACCAGGTCGATCAGCGGGTCAGCCTCATTCGCGAGCAGCACCAGCACCCGGGCCACCGTCCGGTGGCTCAGAGCCGAATACAGGGCCAGGTTCCGCGTGCCGAACTCGATCGTGCTCGAACCACTGACCATCGCCGCCTGGCCCAGCGCGAGCAGCACCAAGCGCACCGCGACAGCGCGGCGGCCCCAGCCCCTGACCCGCTCCGGATCCTCAGCCGCGCACAAGATCGCCGTGAGCCACTGGCGGATAAGTCCGTACTCCGCTGAGGAACACGACGAGTCCTGGAGGGGGGGGCGTGTACTGAGGTCGCTAGTGTGCCATTGGCGTACGTTTTCCTCCCCTGAGATCCGGGCGGTGCATTTTCGCCACTCGGCCGGGAGGAGCCGCTCCATCCGGCCCGGCTCAGAACGCCGCTCGTACAGCCCGGCCAGGCCCTTCCACGCTCCGCTGGCCACCGCGGCCCGGACGTCGGCCAGCTGCCAGCCGCGGGCTGCGGCCGCGCCCACGATGGCCATGCGCGCCTCGCTGCGGCCCGGATAGCGGGTACGGTCCCACCGGCCGGTCCGCGCGGCGCGCTCGAGTTCAGGGCCGAGCAGGACCCGGCCGCCAAGACGGGGCACCCACGGGACGCCGGCGTCGTCGAGCTCGGCCTCACAGGCGTCCCCGCCGCGGGCACCTGTCCCGGCGGACTGCAGCTCGGCCGCGAACTCGGCCAGCAGCGCGGCCCATACCTCCGGCCCGTTCGGGTGCCCGGCCGCCGCCGCGGCGGCCTCCAGCGGCGTCGACAGCAGCCGCCAGCCTCCCGACTTATGCCGGGCACCGGGCGGAGAGATCTGACCGCCGAGGGAGGCATGCGGAGCGGGGTCGACAGCGGGATACCGCAGGGCGATCGCCCGGACCAGGTCGCGCAGCTCGAGCCACGGCAGCGCCGCGGCGAACAGGACCAGGATGTGGCGGCCGCCGCCCGGTGCGGCATCGCAGACGCACAAGCCGCCGAGGCGCTCGAGCAGCTGGCCGAGCTCGGCGCCCTGGCGGCCGACGTCGCCGCGGCTCACGTCCAGGTCCAGGGCCAGCATCCGGCCCGAAGCGCTGGCCGGGTCATACACCGCCACCGTGCACGGCTGCAGCGGCGGCTCAGCGGGCAGCGGCCCGGCCCACCGTGCCGGGTACGTGCGGCCGCCGTCCTTCGACGTCCTGACATGCGGCGTACCCGCGAGCAAGTGCACAACTGACCGCCACGCCGACCGGGCGCTTTGCGCCTGCTCGTCAGCGCGGGAACACGCGGGAAATGATTCCGCGCGACACGGCGTGTCGGCCGGGGGCAGTGCCGAACCCGCCCGCTGGCCCTGTATGGTGGCCACAGGTGTTGTTGACCTTCTGTTCGGGACCCGGGACCGGCCGCCAAGCAAGTCCGGGCCTGAACTAGCGGTATGGGATTGTCGTTGAGTGACCCGCCTAGTGCGGGTCATCGGCGTTTCTGGGGGCTATAGGGCTTATAGGGCTCCAGAGGTTTGCAGCATGCTGGACAGCCCACCATCCTCGCCGGCCCGGCTCCGGATAGTGAGCCGGCGCGCCGGCCCGGTGACACCTCCATCAGATGCCCCGGCGCGCCGGGAGCATCGCCATGCCCGGCCACGATGGCCTGCCGTGCCCGCCGCCGGCAATCCCCGGCGCTGGATCCGGCGCGGGGGTCCCGTGGCATGGTCACCGGCTCTCTCCCCGCGCCTCCGCTGAGAGCGAGGTGGTCGTGCCTGTCTTCTGAAATAGTCGACTATGCGCGACCGTATCAAGCTTGAAGGGGCCGGGACCGGCCAAGCCAGTTATCCCGCGCGGCTTGCACGCACCCGCCTGGCACGCGTCCGGATGGACGGCTGGCCTGCTGGGACGCCTGCCGGTGATCACGGAGCGTGGCGTCCGGGGCGTCGCAGCGGGGTTGTAACGTCTTGTCACTTCTGCCCTCCATAGGGGGCTGTAACAGGCCCTTTGGTACAAGGGGGTGTTACAAGGAGAGCGGTCACTGCGCGTCACTTACCGGGATGTCCTCGCTGAGCCAGGCGGGCACCGGCGCGCCGCCCTCGAGGAGGATCCGGCGGAATTCGGCCCTGACGTAACCGGGGTCCTCCTCGGCCAGGCGCAGCGCCCGCGCGAGGTCTGCATCCGGCATCCCCATGCTCCGGGCAGTCCGGGTCGCATGCCCGGCGCCGTTCTGCAGTGCCCAGAACGCCGTCATCGTGACCACCTGCTCGATACCGATCTCACCGCGGTCGTGTACCTGCTCCGCGTCCGCTCCGGTTTCTGCGTTCTCCCGGCCACCGGATCCGGCGCCCGGAGCCGGTACGGCTTGCACGGAGGCAGGGCTGATGAGGTGCCAGCGGCGCGCGGCCGCGCGGCCGCGGACCTCGGCGGTGCCCTCGGCCCGCCACTTGTGCAGCTGCCGGGAGACGGTCATGTGGCTGCAGCCGAGCGCCTCGGCGGCCTGGCGGGTCGACGTCCCGCCGGGTGCGGCGAGCATCGAGGCCAGCGCCTCGGCCAGCCCGCCGCCGGGGATGTCCTCGGCGTACTGCGCGTCGAACTGCGCACGGCGGGCGGCGATCGCCGCGGCCACCACTTCGGGGCCCGCGTCCGGTGCCCGGGGTTCGCGGCGGGCCAGCTCCCGCGCCGCGGCGATCCGCCCGGCCAGCCCGCCCGGGCGCGGCGGCCGGTCCCCGCCGACGAGGGCGCCGTCCTGGCCGCCGTCCTCGTCGCCGTCGTCCGGGTCACCGCCGGTGGCCCGGTCCCACAGGTCCGCTATCCCGTCGAAGGCGGCCTCGGGGACGTAGGGCCGCTGCGCGGCCAGGCGCGCGTCGACGAGGGCCTGGAGGTCGGCGGGTTCGGAGAGCTTGAAGATGCGGCCGCGGTCGTATCCGCCGCCGCCGCCGAGTTCGGTGACCAGGAACACGCCGGGGGCGCCTTCGCCGTAGGCGCCCATGTCGGGCAGGTCGATCTCGCCGCCGGTGGCGAGCCGGGCCTCGCCGGGGCGGGCGAACCGGCCGAGCACCATGATGTCGACCAGGGCGCGCAGGTCGGCGCCGCCGAGCCACGCCGCGGTGGCCCGCTGGCCCGCCAGGATCAGCGTCACGCCTTCTGAGCGGCACTTGGAGGCGATATCGGCTAGCAGCGCCTTGCACTCGGGGTCCTTCGCGACGGCGTCGACCTCGTCGATGAACACGGTCAGCAGCGGCCGGGCCGGGGTCGGCGCCACCTTGGACGTGGCCAGCGCCGGGTCCTCGGACCGGGCGCCGATCGCGCCGTACACCCACCGCAGGATCACCCGGGCCCGCTTGCGTTCCCCGGCGCTCATGCCGAGCGCGTTCGCGGCGGCCAGCGGCGCCCACACGCGGTCTTCGCGGGCCTTGGACAGGTTGACCTGGATCATGCGGGCGTCAGCGCAGCGGGTGACGGCCGCCTTGATGACGTTGAGCAGGACCGTCTTGCCGGAGCCCTTCTTGGCGACGACCACGATCACCTTGCCGCCCTCGTCGGCATCCCATACGGGCAGGCAGAACGGGGCGCCGGTCTCGGGGTCCCCGCCGATCATGACCGGCTTGCGGATGGTGGCCGGGTCCCCCAGGTACCGGGCGTACGGCGAGTCCGGGTCGAGGGCGGGGTGGGTCAGGGCGTGCTTCCACGGGTCCCGGGTCCGCCGGGTGATCCGGATCCGGCCCGGGATGCGGTCTGTGTCCACGTCAATCCTTCCGATGGGGATCATCTCGAGCTCGCCGAGCCGCTCGGCGACGTCGCGGCCGCTGATCTGGCTGGCGCGCTTGCCGGTGCCCCGGACGTCGATCAGCATCGTGTCGCCGAGCAGGGTGTCCTCGTGCTCCAGGAGGTGGGAGCCGCGCAGCCCCAGCAGCGACGCCAGCCGGTGCCAGTCCGTTTTCCGCTGCGTCCACGCGGCGGCGGCGTCCCGGCGGGCCCGGGCGCCCCGGACGGCGTCGTGGCGGCGCAGCCACCAGTACCCGCCTCCCGTCCCGGCGAGATAGGCCAGGGTCATCAGGTGGTCCGGGCCGGCCAGCGGCCCCCACGCGGTCGCGGCGGTGACCCAGCCGCCTACGGCCCCGGTGACCGCGGCGACCTCGGCGCCGCGCAGCCGGGCCCGCTCAGGGTCACGGGCCCGGCGGTCGCCGAGCCAGCCGCCGCCGAGCGCGGCCACCGCGGCGGCCACCGCCGGCACCGTGGCCTGGACCCCGGCCGCATGCAGGATCTCCGCGGCGGTCCAGATGACAGGGATGGCGGGCAGCGGCGCCCGCTCGGCGGGGGCATGGGCGAGCCACCCCCGGAACCGGGACACCGCCGGGGCCCGCACGGCCGCCGCTGGCGGCGCGTGCTGGTGCCCGGCGCTGTCCGGGTGCGGGGGGAACGCGCACGGCCGGTCAGTAGTCGTCATCTGTCCTCATTCCTCCAAGGGGCCGCCAGGGTGCTCGCAGGAGGCCCTGGCGGCCCCGGTCGCAGCTAGTCGCCTTCGCCGGTGACCCAGCGCCCGTCGTGGGGCAGCACGCCGCCGGACGCGGCGTACTCCCGGGGTTCGGCGTAGTGCCCGGCGAACTTCGCCCGGGCGGTCTCCATCGCGGCCGCGGCCCCGGCGACGTCCTCGGCGCAGTCATGCAGCGCCGACAGCGCGGCCGGGTCGACGCCGACCGCGCTGGTCACGGTCTCGTACACCTCGGTCAGGGACTCGCCGTACCCGGACATCCCGGCGGCCTCGGCGGCCATCCACCCCAGCAGCTCGCTGTCGTCTTCGGGCTCGAACCCGGCCGTGTCCGCGGCCAGCCGGGCCCACGGCCCGGCCGGGCCACGCACAGCGGCGGCGGCCTGGCGGGCCGGGCGGGGAGCTGCGGGTGCTGTCATGGCGGTGTTCCTCTCAGCGGGCGGGGCGGCGGCCGCGTCACGGCCCCAGCGGCCCGCGAGCATGGGCTTGGCCCACGGCTTGCGGGCGCGGCGGTCGATGGTGACGGTGCCGTCCGCATTGACGATCACCTCGTCGGGCTGCAGGCCGTCGCTGGCGTAGGCCTCGCAGACCTGCCGCTTGACGTCCTGCTCGATAGCGGGGTCCAGCACGGCCATGCTCAGGTGCCTTCCCCGGTGATCCACCGGCCGTCGTGCGGGAGAAGCCCGCCCGCGGCGGCGAACTCGCGGACCTGCGCGTAATGGTCCGCGAACTTCGCGCGGGCCGCGGCCATCGCCTCGGCGCACGCGGCGGCGGCGTCGGCGTAGTCGTGCAGGGCGGCCAGCGGCACCGGGTCCAGGCCGACGCCGGACACCGCGGTGTCGTACACGTCGGTGATCGACTCGGCGTAGGCCGCCATCCCGGTGGCCTCCCCGGCCATCCAGTCCAGCAGCGCCGAATCGTCTTCCGGCTCGTAATCGGCGGTCGCGGCGATCAGCTGCCGCCACGCGGCGCCCGCCGCCCCGGCCGCGGCCGACGCGGCTCTGCGGCCGCGGTCCCGGGCGCGTTCCCGGGGGGTCCTGCTGGTGGTGTTCTCCATCTCGTTTCCTTTCTGGTAGGGCTGGCCGTAAAAGCCAGTGGCCGGGTCCTGGAAATGGGCCCGGTGGATGAGGCGGAGCCCGGAGCCTGGCTCGCCGTCGTCGTAGGTGACCAGCGGCCCCCACGTGCCGCCTTCGGGATTGCCGCACGCAACGCAGACCCGCCGCTTCGGGGTCTCCGCTGGTTCCGGGGTCTCCGCTGGTCCGGGGACGCGGCGCGGCGCGTCCCCGGCTTCGTCCTCAGCCCCGGCCTCGCCGGCCGCGGGCTCAGCGGACCGGCGGCCCTGCCAGCGGGGACCGGCCCACGCGGCGGCCCGGGTGATCAGCGCCCGGCCGTGCCTGCGGGATGCGCGGCCGGCGGAGAGCGCGCCGCGCTTGCCCTGCCGGACCGCGTACCTGCCGGCGGTCTTGTGGTGGCGGCGGGTCAGCTCGGCGAGCGTGACAGCCGCCATCACGATCAGCGCCCACACGATGACCGCGCCCGCGAACACGCCGAGCCAGCCCGGCATGCCGCCGACCTGCGGCCGCGCGCCGTCGCTGATCACCAGGACCGCCAGGGCCGTGCCCAGCGCTATCCCCGTCCAGATGACGGCGCGGGACAGCCTGCCGCTGGCGGCCCCGTCCGTCCCGGTGCTCGTGCCGGGGTCCGGCGGCGGGGCCTTCCCCGAGCCGGCCTTGGGTGTAGCGGCGGTCATGGCCGGGCCTCCCTGGTCATATGCAAGGTGACGACGCCGGCCACGCACATCGCGCCGCAGACGATGACCGCGGCGAGGCTGACGTGGAACAGGTGAACCCGGGGAGAGCCGGCGACGGCGAGGGCGAGGCCCCAGGCGGAGACCACGCCCAGCAAGATGCGGACGACCCCGGACCGGCCCCGGAAGTGCGCGGTCACCGCCAGGACCACGATGATCGCGGTCACCGCCAGGTCCGTCACGCGCCAGGGTGTCCACCAGGACGGCGAGGCCAGCTGAGCCGCCCACTCATAGCAGGTTCCGGGGTGCGCGGACGGGCTGAACGCTCCCGGCGGGGATGCCGGGACAGGCGAGCATGCCTGGGAGTAGCCAGGAAGCCCGCGGCACTCCGTGAGCTTCTCCCCTGGCGGGCAGGTACGGGCAAGGATGCCGATCATGGCGCGCTCACCTCCGCCGGGCCGGGGCGGCGTACCGGGCGGTCCGCTGCAAGGGCGCGGGCCTGCGCCGGCGGCGCATCGCCCAGCCGACCGCCAGGTCGGCCGCGGCGAACACGCCGATGATGACGACCTCGGCCACGGTCTTCGCGTGCTGCGGCAGGACGTGCAGGGCGGGCGCCAGCCAGAAAGCGGCGGCGATCGCCAGGGCGAACAAGACGATGTGGCGCATTACGGCTTCCCTTCGGCCCGGCTGACGGGCATGTCTTCGTAGCTGGTCATGGTTCCTGTCTCCTTGTCTGTTCTGGCCAGATCCAGCCCCCGGGGGGCTAGCACCGGCCCTGGTAGGCGCCCGTGGCGTAGGTCACCCACGGGCTCCAGTCGGTGCCGTCGCTGCTGAGCAGGACGGCCGCCCGGGCGTTCCCGGCCGGGTTGTACGTGGACAGCGCCCCGTGGACGCTGTTGATCTGCCACAAGCCGCGGTCCACCGTGCCGTTGCTGTCCGGGTCAGTGGCGTCCTGCCGCCCGCCGGACTCGGCGGTGGCGATCTCGGCGGCCATGAGCGCGGTGCCGGCCGATCCGCCCGCCGAGGTCCACAGGGCCTCTAGGTGCTGGCAGGACAAGGGCGCCCCGGACGCGGCACCGGCGGCCTGGCCGTGATGGGCGGCCAGCGCGATGACAGCACCGGCGGCCGCCGCGGCGAGGGCCTGGCGGCCCGTCACCCGCGCCATCACGCACCGCCCGGGCGGGCGAAGCCGACGATGCCGCCAGCGCCGTCCCCGTTCAGCGGGGAGATCTCGACCGGCCAGCCCGTGGCGTACGCCTGGATCATCGACGTGGCGGACACCACCATCGCCACATGGCCGGGCGCGGACCAGGTGCCGTCGCTGCCGGGCAAGAACACCAGGTCTCCTGGCCGCGCCTGGCTGGCCGGGATGTGCGGCAGCGCAGCCCACTGCGCCTGGCTGGTCCGCGGGATGGTGACCCCGGCCGCGGCCCACGCCATCATCACCAGGCCCGAGCAGTCGAACGCGTCCGGCCCGGTGCCGCCCCACAGGTACGGCTTGCCGAGCTGGGCCCGCGCGTAGGAGACCGCCGCGGCGGCCCGCCCGGTCGTCACGATCCCGGTGGTCACGGTGCCGGCCTGCGCCTGGGCTGGCGTGCCGCTGTGATGCGCGGCCACGGCCAGCAGGGCGCCGCACGCCAGCGCGGCGGCGACCTGCCGGGCGGTCAGCCGCCCTCTGGGCCGGGAGTACCGGCGGCGTCTACGGTGGACCATGACAGGCCCCCTTCCGGGTGGTTCTGGTCAGGTCCCCGGCCCGGGGACTACTTGGCGGTGGAAGCCGGGCCGGGGACGTCTTAGCGGTCAGGGCGCCCCGGCGAGCACCAGCTCGCCGGAACGGTCTTCGCCCGCACGGGTTCCCGCATCCTGCGGGTTCGGTGCGGGGCCGGCTGCGGGCTCTTCGGGGGCCTGGCCGCCGGGGCCGAACACGGCGCTGCGGGCGTCGGAGACCAGGTACTCACACCAGCGGAGCTTGCGGCCGGTACGCTCCATCAGGTCTTCATACGGCGGCCGCCACTTGTCGCCGGACCTCGCGGCCGCCAGGATCCCCATGGCCAGCTCGGCCACCAGGGCGTCCCGGTCGATCTCGCCCGCACCGTTTTCTGCGGGGTTTCCCGCACGGGACTCCGCACGCGCCAGCGCCTCATCCAGCTCGGCGGCCCGCCCGCGGGCGGCCGCGAGCTCGCGCTCGGCGAGCTCAGCGCGGGCCCGCAGGTCCGCCTGGGCCTGTTCCAGCGCGGCGATCCGGCCGGCCACCATCTCGGTGACCCGGTCAGCATCGGCCCGCGCCCGGTCAGCATCCCGGGCAGCGGCCCCGATCGCGGTCTGGGCCGCCTGCCGGGCCTCGGCGACCGCCTCGTCACGGGCCTGTTCGGCCGCGTGTACCAGCGGGGCTGCCTCCTGCCGGACCTCATCCGCCCGGGATTCCGCATGCGCCAGCGCGTCGCCGAGCTCAGCGGCCCGCCCGCGGGCCGCCAGGAGTTCACCCTCGGCGAGCTCGGCGCGGGCCCGCAGGTCCGCCTGGGCCTGCTCCAGTGCCGCGGCCCTGGCCCTGGCCTCGTCAGCGATCTGGCCGGCGTCAGCCCGCAGCCGGGCCGCCTCCTCAGCCGCAGCCTGGATCCGGGTCTCAGCGGCCAGCGCGGCCTCCTCAGCGGCCTGGTCCCGGTCCTTCTCCGCGGCCCGGACCAAGGCGGCTGCCTCCTGCCGGATCCTGGCGACCTCGGCGGCTTCGGCCCGGCGGCGGTCCCACGGGGCCTGTGTGTCCAGGCTGGCCAGCGACCCGGCCGCGTTCAGCGCGCCGAGCTGGTCCCGCATCTGGTCCTGCCGGGCAGGGTCGGACGCCAGGCCCGCGTGCTCGACAGCAGCCTCCATCGCCGCATCCAGCCGGCGCCGGGCCCGGTCCTGCCGCCACGCTGCAGCACCCGAGGCGCGGCGTTCCCGCAGCCGTTTCGCGGCCCGGGCCAGCCGGGCGATCCGGCGGTGCGCCTCGACGTCGCCGGCGGCCCGCGCGGACGGCTCAGCCAGCCGCAGCCACACCAGCACCCGCTCGGCGGTCAGCCGCCAGTGCACGCTGCGGCCGGACAGCTTGCGGTGCTCCAGTGACATGGCCCGGTGCCACAGCCACGCCGCCACCAGCGGCGGCGCCAGCCGGAACACCGCCTCAGCACCGGACCGGGCATCCAGCGCCGAGAACACCGCGGACAGGCCCGACAGCACCCACACCGCGATGCCCTCGGCCCCGGCCGAACTGAAGGCGCGCATGTTCCGGCGGGCCCGGAACGCGCACGTCACCACCGCCAGCTCCAGGAACGCGAACATCGCGGCCCGCTCGGCGCCGGAAAAGTGCAGCACCGCGCCGAAGAACCGCCACATCCCGGTCATCGCCACCGCGGTGGCCATCCCGGCCGCCACCACGGTCAGCACGTCCTCGGCCTGCCGGCCCCGCAGCGCCCCCGCCGCGATACCCGCGACACGGCGAGCGGCCCGCCACAGCATGAACACCGCGGCCAGCGCCGCAACCGCGCAGACAGCCGCAGCGGCGGGATGAGCGGACACAAAAGTCAGGTCCCTGGCCATCAGGCACCTCCAGCTATGATCAGCGCGGACGCGAACAGCCAGGCGATATGCCACGACTGGTCAAGGGCATAAGCACCGGTGCCCAGACCGGGATTGTCATCGCGGCCGGGCCGGGGCCCGCCAAGGTGCCAGAACTCCGCCTTGCCGGGGACGACAGTCGCGCCGAGCCATTCCGCCAGCGCCAGCAGGGGCCTGCGCCGGTCGGCCGCGTAATGCGAGGCGGCGTTGACGGCCAGGCCGAGGACGGCGGGCAGCAGCCGCACCGGGGCGCCGGTCACGGCCGCCGTGACGGCGATCGCGGCGGCTGCGGTGACGGTGAGGGCAGCGACGTGCCCGGCGCAGGCCCTACGGCCCGGCCAGCCGGGCAGGCCCTTGACGGCGGCCTGGCGGGGCGTCTGCACCCAGTGGTCGGCCACCTGGTGAGCCGCGTACATGGCCGCGAACACCGCGGCGAACAGGCCCGCGGTCACCACAGCACGTCCTGACAGGGGTCGGGCGCGCGGTCGGCGGCCACCTCGGCGGCCACCTGGTCACGGGCGGCGGTGAGAGCACTGTCCAGGCCCTGGCCCTCGTCGCACCGCTCATCCGGCTTGCGGCGGCAGACGGCGGCGGCGCAGGTGACGCACGCCTGATCATGGAGCCGGGCGTCAGCGCGGGCGCGGGCCAGGTCCTGGCGGGCCAGCCGGGTAGACAAGGTGCCGAGATAGGTCACGGGGTCACCCCCGGGGCGCCATACCGCGCGACCTCGTTCATGCCCGCCGTGAACGCCTGACGCAGCCAGCGGTACTCCTGATCGTCACGCGCCTCGATCCCCCGGGCCGCGCACCATTCGGTGAACGCCTCGGCTACCTCTTCGGACTGGTAGCTGAACAGGTCTTCGGTCATGACGCACCGCCGAGCGCCAGGATCGGGCGGGCCCACGGGTCCTGAACCAGCGGGCCGCGCTCGAAAGGCCGGGGCAGCTTGCCGGTCACCGCCCCGTAGCGCAGCGCCGTGTGCTCGGCCAGCTCCGCGGCCGTCATCACCCCGGCCGCGGACTTCTGCGCGTCGGTGGTCCGGCTCCGCGATAGCGTGCCGTCCGCGTTCCGCGGCAGGCACCGCGGCCGGACGCCGCACAGCGGGCAGTGCCGGGCATGGCCGCCCTGCCGCTTGATCTGCCGTTCCCGGGCCCGGCTGCCCGGCCACATCCGGGCCAGCTGCCAGCCGATCCCCGCCTCGCGGACCACGGCCAGCAGCCGGGCGCCGCGCCCGGCCTCATGCTCGGCCAGGCGCCGCCTGACGTTACTGGCCCAGCCGACGTAATGCCGGGCGTGCTTGTACGGCTGGTCGAAATGCAGCAGGTAGACGGTCCCGGTCACGGCTTCCGCCTCCTGTCCTGATCGCTGATGACGTCCAGCGGGGGCAGGATGATCGCGGGGGCCAGCGACCGCCAGTAGACCGGCCTCATGTCCGGGGCGGATATCTTCTCCACCAGGCCCTCCCTGGTCAGCCGGGTCAGCACCGTGTAAACGAGCTGACCGAACCGCGGGCTGTAGCCGGTGGCCACCTGGAGCTGCGGGGTCGACATCGGCGTGCCCGCCCCGGCCAGCGCGGCGAGCACCTGATCGGCGACGTGGACATGGAACGCGCTTAGCCGGCTCACCGGGTCACCCCCGCGTGCTGGCGCCGGGTCATGACGACAGGGGCGGGCCCGCACGCCACGGCATGGCCGAGGGCCGTTTCCAGGTAGCGGCACCGGGGGCAGCGGGCGGGCGGCGGGACCGGGGGTGTGTCCTCGCCGTCCAGCCAGGGCGGGTCGAACCAGCTGGCGCCGGGGCCGACCATGCCCGCGCCGGACCGCTCGGCGGCCAGCCAGGCCGGGGCGGTCATGGCCGCACCACGCTGGCGCCGCTGAACTCGCCGAACCCGGCCAGGGCGTACGCCAGGCCGGCGTTGGTGATCCGGCCCAGCCGGACCGCTCTGGCCAGCCTGGCGATATGGGTTCCGCCCGGCGGATCGGTGAGGCACGGGACACCGGAGCACGCCCCGCAGGAACCGCAGTCGACGGGCTGCGCGCCGTTGATGATCTCGGCCATGGTGCGGGTGCCCGCGGGAACGGGGTAGGTGCGCAGAGCGGGCGCGGGTCCTTCCAGGCTGTTGCAGTACACCTCGACCACGTCGGCGAGTTCCGGCTCATTCTCCGCGGTAACCGGGCCGGTCACGCCGAGGGCGGCCAGCAGGGCGGCGCCCCCGGCGTCGTTGGTCACGTAGTCCGGGGAGCCGAACGGGGCGGTGCCCGCGGCGCGGTGCCGCTGGCCGAGCTCGCGGGCCCGGATCGCCAGCGTGTCAGTGATGCAGGCGACGGCGGTGTCAGTCACGGCGCACCGCCATCCCGCGGCTGGCCTTGATGGCCTGCCGCTGCCACGGAGCGGTGCCGCCGGATATGCCGTGCCCGCGGTCGGGGCCTTCCAGCCAGATCGACAACTCCAGGCACGCGGGCTGGACCGGGCAGCCATGGCACAGCTGACGTGCCATGGCCTCGTAATTCGCGCGGGCACGGGTCCGGCGCCCGGATCCGGGCTCGCGGGGAAACCACTGCTCGGGGTCGGCGCCGGGGTCGGCACACGGGCGGCCGGGTGCGTCGTAGACGGTCCGGTTCAGTTTTTCCGGACTGACGTCTGGACGCTCGGTCACCGGACGGTGATCCGAGCAATCTGGCATAGTGATGGCCATCGGGTCTCTCTCTCGCTTAGCGGTGGTCTGGGGTCCGGTTTCGCAGCGTCGGTGTCTCCGCACCGGCGCTGCCGTCGTTTTCGGGAGCGAGCTGCACCATCTCGGCCAGCTGGTCACGCGAGGGCGTCGCCTCGGCGATCACCCTGGCCAGCAGGTGGCTGGCGGGCAGGCCAAGCAAGGCCGCCCATGTCCGCACGCGCTGATCGAGTTCGCTGGGCAGGTAGGTCACCGCGCGTTCTCGTCCGGTGCCCGGCGGCGCTGTCATGGCCGGTGCTGCCGTAGTCATGAGGCCTCCTAGTAGGAATCTGAGTGCCTGGGTGCTCCGAGTGAAACCATCATCGTTCACCCCCCTGAACGTGTCAAGCCCACTGAACGTCCAAGGGGCTTTACGCCATCTGTACGCTTGTCATGTGGGAGAGGCCGACCGGGAGATAGACGCTGCGAAGGAAACTGGCAGCGCGGCACTGGAGGCTGTGCGCCGACTAGCCGGATCTCAGGAAAAGCTCGAAGCCGCGGGCAGGCTCGCCAGGGAACTCCGGGCCATCTCGGACGACGCATCCGCCATCCGCGATGAGGAAGTGCTGCGGATCTATGAGACCGAGAAACTCGCACTGGCCCCGCTCGCTCAGCGCGTGGGGATCAGCAAGACCCGCGCTCACCAGATAGTCAAAGCGGCAGAGAAGGGACGGCAACCTGTGAGCAGGCCATCCACGAACCCAGAACCGCAGCCAGTCGTCGCGGCGATCGTCACCAGCGCTAAGGGCGTCCTGGTAGCCAGGCGCAACGACGGCAAACCACCCTGGACGTTCATTGCCGGGGAGATCGAGCCCGGCGAGAGCCCCGCCGACGCCGCAGTGCGCGAGGTGAAGGAAGAGACCGGCCTGCGGATCACGGCAGGCGACGAGATCGGCCGCCGACTGCACCCGAAGACCGGGCGGTGGATGGTGTACATAGCTGCCGAGACGGCGAACGGCACGGATGCTTTCGTCGGCGACGAGGAGGAATTGGCCGAGGTTCGCTGGGTATCCCTGGCGATGGCGGACGAGCTCATGGGCGGCACGATCTTCGAGCCCGTACACAAGCACCTGAGCAAGACCCTGGAGAGAGGCGATCCCGATGCTTGAGCCGATGACCGTTCGCGTCGAGGTCTGGCCCGTCGCGGCAGACCGGATCGGCTTGTGGCTGGTCAGTGGCGATGACGCATGGCGCTCAGACGCCGTGATGGCGGACGGCGACGTGCATTTCGAGGTCGAGATGCTGCTGCACGAGCACGGGATTAGCGATACCGACATCGCGGCGCTCCACTCGACATCCTGGCGGCCGGACGGCCCCGCGGTGGTGCTGACCTACATGGCCGTGGTCAAGGCGGAAGACGCCGTACTCCTGAGGTGGCCGCACGCGCGGCCTGTCACTGCCGAGCTCGCGGAAGCCGCGGGCAAGCCCCCCACTCATGCCGCGACCGAGCCGCCCGTTCCGCGCTACCTCGACGTGCTGTACCACGGACTCCGCCACCTGCACCATCTCGCGATCTACGACGCCACCAACGCTGCGGCGATGGGCAAGCTGTGGCGTGATCACCTCGAGCCGTTTAAGCCCGCGCTGGCCGGCATGTACTCCGATCCCCACAAGGTGGCGTGATGACTACACCCAACTTCACCTGGACTTGCGCTCATTGCGGCCAGAAGTGCGGCGACCAAGAGGGCGGCTACGGCGCAGTAACAGACGCCGCCGGGGCCATCCGCGCGGCATGCAGCCCGGCTGTAGCCGAACGACCTGACTGCTACCGGCGCGTACGCGAGTACGGAGAACCTCTCGGTGCCCTTCAAGACGTTGACCCGAAACCAGCCGGAGTAGAAGACATCCGCCAGGTGGTCACGCAGTCCCCGGCGCCAGTACCGGGACCTAAGTCTCAAACGCCAGCTACTTAACCTCATTACGTTGCTCGGCTTGCCTGGCCCGCCACCTGACAGACAGGTTCCCGCCGACGGGGCGGCTCTAGCGGGGGGCCCCAACCAGCTCTGGGCAGACCCGGCGCCGGGAGGGGGTAACTTCCGCTGTGGAGTTGTCAAGGAACGCTCAAAGCTCTCAGTCCCATATGACGGCTAGACCGGGGGGCGTTGCGACGTCGTTGAGGGCGTCTAAGCGGAGTCGTACGGGGCGTCAAATAGGTGTCGTAATCTCACCCGGTCAGCCGTAGGCTGGTAGCTATGGGCGAGGCGAACACATCCCTGCGTGCAGTGCGCCAGAGCATGCGGATGTCACAGGACGAGCTGGCCCGCGCCATCCGTGAAGCAGGACAACGGGCCGGTGAACCCAACGGGTGCAGCAAGCGCCTGATTCAGAGATGGGAATCCGGGACCGTGAGCACACCGCGCGGCACCTACGCCCGGGCGCTCGAATACGTCACCGGGCAGCCGGTTGAGAACCTCGGCTTCAAGCCTGCCGACGAGACTTACGGCCTGGACCGCACCAAGGCGATGGACACCGGCGGCGGCGCCTGGATTCCCCTCGAGGACCCGAAGGCGCACGGGCCTCTCACCGGCATCTGGCTCAGCAGGTACGAGTACGAGAGCTCCAGTCGCGGCCAGATCCTCTCCGATGAGCACTACGTGGTGGTCATCCAGCACGGCGCCAGGGCGCAGGTCCGGTCAGTACCCGCGTCCAAGTCCAAGGTGATGATGGACCTGACCGTCAACGGCCAGGTCGTCACCGGCACGTGGACGGAGCAGACCAGCCCCGATGGCTATTACCAGGGAAGCGTCTACCACGGGGCCATCCAGCTCTTGCTCGATCCGACAGGGCACCGGATGGCCGGGAAATGGGTCGGCTTCGGCCGCGACTTCGACCTCAACACCGGCCCGTGGACCCTGGAGCTCGTATCGAGCGACACCAGCAAGGACGTCATGGGCCGGTACAACCGGCACCCGGAACCGGCGAGCGACGAGCTGCGCTGAGGCAGTCAAGACAATTAGGTTGGACCCATGCCAGTCGCAGGGCGGGAGACCCGGGTTCCGTACCTGGAGATCGCCGCGGATATCCGCGAGCAGATCCGGTCGGGGCGCCTGATGCCCGGCGACAAGCTCAAGTCATTCAGATCGCTGGCTACCGACTACTCCGTCGCGCAGGGAACGGTGGGCGCGGCGATGGAGGTCCTGCGCGCTGAGGGACTGATCGAAACCGTGCAGGGCAAGGGGTCAGTCGTTGTGGCCGTCCCCGGCGAGGTAGAGCCTGATCCGGTCCTGGCCAAACTCAGTGCCGAGATCGCCGAGCTACGGGAAATGGTGCGGGCACACGACGTCATGCTCAAAGAACTGACCGGACACGACGACACGTCGGCCAGGGCCTGATCTGACCCGCATTGCCCTCCCCCTTTGCCCCCTGAGGGCCCTGATCGACAAATCTCGCGGATTGATTTTTCTGCGCTTAAGAAATTACGTACGTACTTAAGTTCGCACGAACGTACGTGGGTACGTAAGTGCTCACGTGATTAGGTGGGTACCTGATCAGACGCCCACGTGGGTAGGTAGGCGCCGCAGGACGCACGTACCTTAGTAACCCTGGCTAGTCAGCCACTCGTCGACTGCGATCGCGACCTGGTCGCGGATATCGATGCCGGTGTCGAGGCGGTAGCGGTGCAGCCGGTGCAGGAGATCCAGATCGGCCGGCACGTCGGCTTTGAGCGACTCGCGGGCGATGACCGGCCTGGCCGGGGCAGCGAGGTCGCGTGCGCTCGGCCTGTCCGCCGCCCGGGCGCGCGGACCGGGCCTCGGCGCTTTGGGTGCGGCTCGCTCCGGCGTTGCCGCCCTGATGGTCCTCCTCGCGGCCGTCGCGGGTACCGGGGGCGGGGGAGCGGGGGAGGGTGGCGTATCGGGGGTCTCGGCGCTCGCGGCGCCGGTCCTGATCGGCTCGGGCTTGCGTACGAGGTGCGATTCGGTGCCGGGCCGCTGCCGCTGCAGCTTCGGGGTCATGCCGGCACGCCTACGGCCGTGAGATACCGGAGGGCGATCGCGTCGTACAGGGCGGCTACCTCGCGGCCGACCGGGCCCGCGAACTCGACAGGGGCGGCTGACTCGTTGGCGTCCTTGATCGCGGCGCGCTCGGGGATACCCGGCTCCCACACCATGCCGTCGCCGAACATGGCGGGCAGGCCAGCGAGCTGGAACTTGTGAGCGCCGAGCGTGTCCCGCACGCGGGACAGCAGGTAGCCGAGCACGCGGAGGTCCGGGTTGCCGAGGTCCTCGCGGGCGCCCTCAATGAAGTCCTTGAGCCGGATCGCGGACTCGACAGCGTCGTATTCCGGCTCGACGACGGTGAGGACGTCGTCGGCGGCCGCCATCACCAGCTGGGTGAGGTGGCCAAGGCTCGGCTCGCAGTCGAACAAGGTGGCGTCGTAGTCGTCATCAACACCGGTCAGTGCCTTGGCGAGCCGCCGGACGGCGCCGAGCAGGTGCAGCTCGCCGCCGCGGTTCGCGAGATCCGGGGCGGACGGGATGATGCTGATCCGGCTGGCGTAGTCGACGTCCCAGCCGCAGGTCACGATCGCGTCGGCCGCGCATCCCTTGGCCGCGCTGGCGATGACCTCGGAGACGGTAGGGGAGTCCTCGCCGAGCCGGGTCGCCAGGCGGCGCGTGGTGTTCGCCTGGGGGTCCATGTCGACGACCAGGACCCGGCGGTCCTGGCGGGCCAGAGCGGCCGCGAGGTTGACGGTGCTGGCCGTCTTGCCTACGCCCCCCTTATTGTTCGCAATCGCGGTCCTGTGACTCCTGCGGCTCATGCAGCACCTGCCTGGGCTAGCCGTGCCTCGAGCTCGGCGCGGTGGTCGACGGCGAACCCGATCACGGCGGCGAGGACCTCGTGCCGCGGCCGCCGGGTAGCGAAATGCAGATCAGCCACGACGTCAGCCAGCTGGTCAGCGACGTCGGCCCGGAGGTACCAGGACCGGCGCGCCATCGGCGCCCGTTCGGAGGTGTCGGTTTCCATGGCCGATACGGTACGCGTGCTGCTCGCACATGTCGCACATTTGGTGTGGCGATCGCGGATGTGTCGCGAATGGAGCCCAAAGTTTGGCGTGCGACTCTAGAACCCATGATCGATGATCCTCCGCAGGCTGACCGTATCCTCATCGCGCAGCTACCACGGCACGGCGAAGCATCTTATGTAACAACGGGCCTAGTTAGCCTTGCCCGGCAGGGACGCTGATCATGTGCTTGTCCTCGCCGCCGCACTGGACGGCTGCCGCGCGGACCGCCGCGGTGAGCACCCTGGGGTTCTGGTTGGCGGACGGAACCAGGTTGATGTCCTGGTCCAGGTACATCCCGATCAGCGCCGCGTCGAGCTCGGCGCGGGGCACGCCGGCCAGGTGCTTGCGCAGCTCGGCGAGCATCACGAATGAGTCGCCCTGCCCGGCGAGGGCACGGTAGGCGCCGCGGATCCGGTCTTCCACGGCGGCGGCGGCGGGCGCGGGCCCGGCGTGATCGCGTACCCGGGCTTCTGCCGGGTCGTGCGCCAGCATGCGCGCGGTATCCGCGCCGATGTCGCCGTGCTGTTCCAGGTACGCCGCGTCAGCTGCCGGGAGGGTCTTGCCGACGTACTTGCTGACCACCTTCTTGCCGCGCCGGTAGTACCGGTACCAGTACGGGCCGTGCGCCGGGCCGTCCGCGCACCGGGTGCAGTTCGGCTTGCCGCAGCTCACCAGCTCAAGGCGGTATGTACCGCCCTGCTGGTCGTCGTGCTCGGCGATCGCCTCGCGGGCCATCGGGCCTCCTCCTGAGCCGTCTTATGTAACACGCTACATGGCGGGCGTTACATAAGACAAGGGGGGAACGGGCCGCTTCCGCCAGGCAAATGCCCTTGATGGCGATGGCCAGCAGGACAATGACATCGGCGGCGGCGAGGGCTTCGCCGAGTGCCGGGTGGAAGTATGCGGCTAGGCCTTCGCCATCGAGTATGCCCGCTCCCGCGCTGAGCGCTCGGATGGGTGCCGGCGCCCCGGGCGGCGGGCGGCACGGCCGGTCCCGCGGTGTCGGCCTGGCGGGCGGCGGGCGGCATCAGGTTGCCGGGCAGCGGAACACCCCCGGAGAAAACCCTCTCCGGGGGGCCCGCTGCAGCGGTGGCCACATCCAGACGCTTACCTTGCGCCGGGTGCGCTGCGGATGCCCGGAGGGGTGCGTCCGCCCCTATGAGCCCTGGGTCCGCCTGCTAATGCGGCCAGCTCCGGTCCGTCGACCGTGCTACGTAACTCAACTTATCATCCACTGCGTCGCTATGGCAAAATCAAAAAACGCTTATAGGCCAGTTAGTAGTCGAATTTAGCGCCAAGATATTAGGCTACGGCTGTCTAGGACATACGCTTAAGGCGGTGTATCATCTACGTTTAGAGATACGTGGAAGGTATGCGCAATGTATAGAGACAACTCTACTCCAAATTTGGAAGCGATGCTCGGCCTGCTGACCGGCACCGAGCCGCCGATCCCTGTCCCGGACTACCAGCAAGCCACCGCAAGCGCTGCCAGGAGCCGCGCAGGCGCTGACAGCGCCGCCATCCGCTACCGCTTCATAACCCGCCTGGACGCCTCCGCCCCTTCCCCGCCCCTGGCCCGCATCCTCCGCGGCGGTGGTGGCCGCGGAGGAACCACCCGGCTGAAGCTCTACCTCTCCCTGCTGTGGCTTGCCCGCAACCGCAACCTCGACCGGCCCGTCTTCGGCTACCCCGCCCAGCAGCTAGCCGCGCTCCTGGGACTGCCCCATCCCGAAAGCGCCGGCGCGCGGCGCGTGCAAGAGGCGCTGCGCTGGCTGGCAAAGGAAAGCTTCGTCGCACTGGACCGACGGCCCGGCGACGTGACCCGGGTCCACCTGCTCGACGACGCCGGCACTGGCCAGCCCTACCAGGCCGCCGGATCCCTGGCCACGCGAGCACCCCGCCGCTCCCAGAAAGAACGGGAACAGCACTTCTACGTCCAGCTCGACGCCCAGTTCTGGACCAAGGGCTGGATCACCGTGCTTTCCGGTGCCGCCATCGCGATGTACCTATCCTGCCTCTACGAACAGCGAGGACAACCCGACGAGCCGGTCTGGATCGCACCACGCATGGGCAGGGAGCGATACGACCTCAGCGACGAGACCAGAAACAAAGGACTCCGGGAACTCACCGACCAGGGACTGCTGTCCCTTGGCCGCCGACCCGTCCCCACCGCCACGTTCGATGAGCGCTACCGCGCCCGGAACGTCTACATGCTGATCCCCGGGGCCTGGGGCAAGGGCCCGCGGCAACCCACGACCCGGGACAGCCTCACCAACAGCCCGCCTGAAACAGACCGCAAACCGCCAGCGGACATCGCGGCCCTGATGGACCGGCTGACCAGCCAGCCGCAGAACCCGGACGACACTGACCCATGGGCCGACCTGTAACTGCCATGAACCATGGATGCCGCGGCCTGCAAGGCAGCCCTTACTCGGCGGGTACCACCCGCGTGGGGGCTGCAAGGAAGGCGCCGACTACCACGACGACCTGTCGATAGCGCTCCTCGGCGCGGGCGGCTACGTCATGCCTTGGCCGAACCCGGACCGGTCCGTCTGGGCTCCGGGTTACCCGGCCGTCCGGGCTGCACACGGCGCGATCTTCCCGACTGACCCTCGGTCGCGAGTACGAGCTCGCCTCGTACCGGCGGTGGCCCGAGGGCGCGGAACGGACCGACGTGGCGTGGCGGGGAGCGGCGACACGGCAAGATCGAGAGATGACAGATTTCGGCCAGGGCAGCGAAGGCCCAGTCCTGCTCATCGGCCCGGGTGAGTTTGATGCGGCTCCCTCTCTAACCCTTCGCATATCGCCTGATTACGCCAAGAGACTGACCGATCGGCTTGAAGGCGAGGGCATCCGCTACAGCACGATCCTGGAGCATTCCACTGCTTCGGTCCTGGCACCGTATCTCGTCTACATCGGCGGACCGGCCGGGGCGCTCACCGGCTTGGCCGCGGTGATACGTGCGATCTGCCACGGTGACGACGGGAAACGGTTCAAGATCGAAACCAAGGACGGCACGGAGTATTCGGGACAAGGACTCTCGGTGAACGAAATTATCCAGCTGCTGGAAGCGGCACGAGGCGATGATCCAGATGGCAACCCCGAGCCTAAGCCCCGTCCGTAAAGGATCGTCTGGTGAACATGATCATCCGTCGCCGCTGACCAGCGCTTAGTAGCGTCCGAAACTCGCGTACGGCTACCCGCCCGGGGGCCCGGCGGCGCCGCCCAGCCAGGGCGGCATCATGCTGGTCCGTAACCGGTCATGTACGACGCGCAGCGGAGGGTGTCCGGTGACCACCGCCTCGGCGGCCGACTCCGCGGTGGCGGGGCTGTCATCGGCTGCCGGGGGATTGTCCTGCTCGAACTCGCGGAGCCGGATGGCCCTCCAGGCTGCGGTCCAGGCCTCGGCGGCACCGGGGGACGCGCAGGCCCGGACGATGCCCCGGACTATCTCCAGGGCCGGCAGCCGGGTCCGGTGCGGGTTCAGCGCGTCGTACATGGTACTTTTCGGGAAGGCCGCGGGAGTAACGCCGAGCCGGGCGATGATCGTCTTATAGCCCGGCTGGCCGGCCCAGGCCCGCAGCGCGCGGAGTTGGCGCACGTACTGCGCGGCGGTGGCGGCCCTGCGCGGGTTGGGCTCGCCGGGCACCAGGTCTCGGACCTCCCCCCGGCGGCCGGGCTTCGAGCCCGGGGCGCCCGCAGCGCGGGTACGCTCACGCTGCCGGCGGGCCGATGACCGGCTCTTGCTGGCCGCGTTGCTTGCCTTCTCCCACAGCGGGTGCAGGGCCTCCTCGCCGGTGCCGCAGGCCTGGATGAACGCGCGGGTCACGTCCCAGGTAGGGCAGTAGCGCCCGTCGGCGGCGGCGGCCAGGACGCTCGCGGAGTAGTGAGTCCTCTCCGCGAGCGTCCGGTAGGCCAGCTGGCCGGCTTGCTCGCGCGCCTGGCGCAGCGCGCGGGCAAGATCGGCGACCGGGCCGTCCCAGCTGATCGGGTTTTCCGGCCGGCCAGTACGGGAGAGCTGGGCCATGAGCGCTGGCTCAACTTCCCGGGACGGCCCGGACCGTCCTGGGATCGCCTGCGGCGGCCAGGGCCGCCGCGACCACGCCGAGCGCCACCGCCGGGGCATAACCGAGCCCGGCCATGACGGCGACGAAGGCCAGGATGATCACGAGGATTACGAGCCGGGGCCGGGGCCGGGGGGAACATTGCCATGCAGGCGGAAATATGGGAATCATCAGCGTCTCCTGTGGCTGTTTGGTCCGGACAGGCGGTCTTGTTTTCAGCGGCGTCCCTAGTCCCGGGCGGTTTGCCCTCCGCGCAGGCCGACGGGATGCCTATCACGAAATTTTGCCGCAGAGTAAGCGCAGAGTGTTATCCCGGCTGCGTTCCGGAGAGGCAGCCGGACAATCACCGTTCCCCTGCGGCTCCGCCGCAGGGCGTTCCTCCTGGCAGGGCGGCTATGCGGCCGGGTCGTCCTATGTGGCGGGCGTCCGGAACCGTCCAGGGTGCACCGGGCCGGTCCGGGATTGCCCGGCAATCTTGGGGGACAACGGTGCGTCCTTCAGGATGGGAGTTGCCGGGACCCCTGGTGGACACCCAGAAGCTTCTGGGACCCGGGGGTTTGGCCCGCTAGCGTCGTGGTTCGTTGGTCCGGACAGGCGGTCGGGCACTTCGGTTGATGGCCCTCTGGTTGCCCCCAGGGGGCCATTGTCATGCCACGAACTCCTGACAACCCGGGCCAGACAACCCGACAACCCCCAGGCCGTGATTCCGGAGATATACAGTCTGGCCTGGCAGATCGGCCCGGGGCCTGTTATCAGAGATAATGCGCGGGGGTCGGGTCCTGCCGCAGGCGTCGTTTCCGCAGGATAGCCTGCGTATTATCAGAGATAATGTGGCATTATCTCTGATAGTTTTCCGGTCATGGGAACAGTCCGCCGCATCGCTCCGCCCGCTGACGGCATCGCCATCGGCCGCGCCGCCGACTCCTACCTGGCCACCCTCGGCGGGGCCGAGCAGGCGAGCACCCGCCGCGTGTACGGCCGCATCCTGCGCACTGTCGCCGGTGAGTTCGGCCGCGATACCGCGCCGGACGAGATCAGCGCGGAGCGGTTCGCCGAGTGGTTCGGCCAGCAGTGGGGGGAGCGGGCCCCGTCCACGTGGAACGTGTCATTGGACGCTGTCCGCTCGGCGGCTGCCTACTGGCAGCGGCAGGGCTGGCTCGCCGCGGACCCGTCGCGGCTGCTGGTCCGCCGCAAGCCGAGGCCGGACCGGTCCCGTGCGCTGGACCGTGCCGAGGTCGAGCAGCTGCTCACCCGCGAGGACATCGGCCTGCGCGAGCGGACCTTGTGGCGGATGCTGTACGAGACCGCCGCGAGGTCGGCCGAGGTGCTGCGGCTCGACGTCGGGGACCTGGACATGCCGAACCGGAAGGCCCGGGTGCGCCGCAAGGGCGGCGCCGTCGACGTCATCGTGTGGCAGACCGGGACTGCCCGGCTGCTGCCGCGGCTGCTGAAGGGCCGCACGTCCGGCCCGGTGTTCGTGACCGAGCGGAAGGCGCGGGTGCAGCTGCCCGCGGCCGACCTGGACCCGTCCGGCCGGGCCCGGCTGAGCTACCAGCAGGCCGAGGCGCTGTTCTCGGCGGCCTCCGGCGGCGCGACCTTGCACCAGCTCCGGCACTCCGCGCTGACTCACGACGCCGAGGACGGCACCGGTACGCCGATGCTGATGGCCCGCTCGGGCCACACCTCGGTCCGGTCGCTGGCCGGCTACGCCAGGGTCAGCGCCGAGGCGCTGCAGCGGCACCAGGCCGAGCGCGACCCGGCGCGGCGCCGGTAAGGAGCATGCCACCGGGGGGGGTGGGCGGAGTAGCCGCCAGGTCACGGCTCCGGGCCGCTGTCCTGGCGGACGTCAGTGTGAACGATGGTGTACAGCAGCTCACCGCTGTCGCCGGTGGCGGTCTGGGTGTAGGTGTTGTCTTGCCAGCGGAGGGTTGGCGTGCCCGGCCTTTGGCGGCCCAGTGCGCAACGCCGGCCTTGGCCTTGGCCATGCTCAGGTAGACGTGTGCCAGCGACCGCTCTGGCCGCTGCCGGGGCCGTTCTCGACGATGAAGACAGTGTCAACAAGTCATGCGCCCGATGATGCCCCAGCCGGCCGACATTACGGAGCCCCGGAGGCCAGATAGCCAGATAACCCGGGGGGATGGGGGCCGCTCCCTGCTCGGCCCCGGCCGACTTCTCCCGTCAATGCGCCTTCATCATTATTTCATTATCTCGTTTTGTGTAATGAAATAATGAAATAATGATGATAGACTGTCTCCATGAGCGAACCGACAGGCACCACCACCACCACCGCCTCCGACCTGGCGGCCCCGCCGACGTGCGCTTACCCGGGCTGCGAGCGGCCCCCGCGCGCCGCCGCCACCGAGGGCCGCGGCAGCAAGCCGAAGTACTGCGACCTGCGCGGCGAGACAGGGGAGTACACGCACACCGCGATGACGGCGTTCCGGGCCCGGGCGGCGCTGGACCGCCGCGCCGCCGGGGCCGCGCCGTCCCCGGCGGACCTGGACCGGCCGGTCACCATGGCCACCGCCCGCGCGGCCGAGCTGCGGACCGGACTGCTGTCCGACGCGGCCGCCCTGGTGGCCAAGCTCACCGCGGCCGCGGAGCAGCTGCAGGCCGCCGCGGACCCGGAGGCGGCCGAGGCGCAGATCGAGGCGGTGCAGGCCGAGGCGATCGCGCAAGTCGCCGACGCCCGCGGCGGCCTGGCCCGCGAGGCGCAGCGCCGCCAGCAGGCCGAGGCCGACGCCGAAGAGGCCCGCGCCGCGGCGTCGGAGATGGATGAGCAGCTGCAGGCCGCCGACGCCGCCCGTGAGCAAGCTGAGCAGCGGGCCGCCGATGCCCGCGCCGAGGCTGAGCAGGCCCGCGCGGACGCCACCGCCCGGATCCAGGAGGCCGAGGCCGGCGCCGCCGGGCGGATCAGCGCCGCAGCGGCCGAACGTGACCAGGCCATCAGCCGGGCCGAGGCGGACAAGGCCGCCGCCATCGCCGACGCCGCAGAACGCGCGGCCAGCGCCGAAGCAGCGGCACAGGAAGCGGCCGAGCGGGCCCGCGCCGAGGCCGGGGCTCTCGTCCAGGCCGCCGAGGCCGCCCGGGACCAGGCCCGCGCCGACGCTGAGCGGGCCGGGCAGCGGGCGGCCGCGGCCGAGGCCCGCGCCGAGGACGCCCGCGCGGAAACCACCCGGGCCCGGGACGACGCCGCCCGCGAGCTCGAGCAGCTGCGCGCCGGCGCCGCCGCCGAGCTCGACCGGCTGCGTGCCAGCACCGAGCGGGAGCGAGAGCAGCTCACCGCCCGCCTCACCGGAGCCCAGGCCGACGCCCGCGCCGCACAGCAGCGCCTCGAGGGACAGGCCGCCGCGCACGCGGCCGAGCTGGACCAGGTCCGGGCCGGGCACGCCGCCGCCATCGCCGACGCCGCGGCGGCGGCCCGGGACCAGCTGGCGCAGGTCCGCGCCGACGCCGCCCGCGAGCGGGAGCTATACGACAGCCGGGCCCAGGTGCTCGAGGAAGCCCGCGCCGACCTCCGCCAGCGCGCCGAACGCGCCGAGGCCGAAGCCGGCACGCTCCGCCGCGAGCGGGACGAGCTGCGCGCTGCACTGGAGACCCGCGGCGACGACGCCGCGGTTGCTGACGGCGGCGCGGCGACCGGGGTCGGCCAGGGCGGACAGCCCAGGCGCGGCCGCCGGGCACCCGGCAAGGGGGAGAGCTGACGCAAGACGTGCTGTAAGCGGCGCAGAGCGCCCGCTAGATCCCCCCGGACAGGATCGATCTAGCGGGCGCTCTGCGTGCGCCTGGTGCGACATGCCGACCGCCTGGCGCGGCCGCCCTGTACGCCTAGTATTGTCGCCAACTTCCCTGCGGCTGGCGCTCCGGCATCGCGCTGGGCCGATTGAGCTGTCCTTGGGCGGCATCCGCAAACCAGCCCGCCCACCGGCTTATGAACTCATCCAGGTCACCAATGCTGACAACCGTGAAGGGCCAGGCTACCTGGAATTCGGCCATGCCATTCCACACAGCTTTGGCTGACTCCGCGCCCGGATTCAAGGCGAAGGGGTCCTGCCGGCCTACCTTGGCGATGAGCGGCGAGTTCATGAAAGCCGTCTCAAACCATTGGTACCTTCCGGATTCTTGAGCATCGCAGTACCAGAGCGAGTGGCTTCTTCCCTCATAGCCAGAGCGGTTAGCTGGAATCTGCAGACTCAGCGCCGAGTGAGCGATGACCTCGAACGCGGGGGGAGACCATGATTCCCACGGTTTCAATGGGGTCGCTACCGGCGGCGCAAGCCGCAGCTGTGCCTGGCTTATCTGAATGGTCCAGCCAGGACCAGGACCCTTGCTGAGGCTGGCGGACGGCGCAGCTTGGGTGAGTGCTTCCTTGAGCGCATCTGCGACCCGCGTCAGTCCTTGTGTCGCGGCATCGAGCAGAGCCTTCCGGCGTTCAGCCTCAGATCGATATGCGGACTCTTGCCGCCCTGTCTCGCCTCGCTGGATCACGTTCACGCGATTGGCCCCCTCAAGCTTTGCAAGCCCAACGGATGGTGGCGCTTCGGCGGCTCGCGCAAGACGAGCGAGGAGGTTACTCGGACTCGGTCGTGCCTCGGGAGCCTTGTAGAGACACTCCTCAATGAGCGCTCCGAGCGTCGCCGGAACATTACTGAGGTACGCCGGAGTACTTTCCAGGTGCTGCTGGCGGAACTCATGAAGATCCGGCCCCTTGAAGGGCAGTGACCGGGACAGCAGCTCGTAGGCAATGACACCAAGCGAATAGACGTCCGTTGCGCTGCTTGCTCGCTGATACCGCCAGCGCTCGGGCGCGGCGTAGGGCGGTGACATTGCATACTGCCTGGTGTCAGGAGCCGTGGTCGCCTCCGCGTACCGGGAGATACCGAAGTCAGCCAAACACCAGTGCCCGTCAAGTAGCAGGACGTTTTCAGGCTTGAGGTCTCGATGTACCACCCGTCGGCCGTCCAGATCAGTCAGTGCCACGGCAATGTCCGAGAGGACCGTTACGGCCTCAGCTATGCCAAGCGGGCCAGCAATCTCGGCCAGGTGCTGGCGCAGCGACTTCTCGGCCCTGGGCATGACCAGCGCCCAGCTATTCTCGGTCTCGCCCTGGTCGATGATCGGGACGACGTTGCGCACGCCGGTAAGATCGGCGAACAGCAACTCGCGTTCGGCGCCTGGCGCCTTCGGCACAAGTTTGACAACGGCTGCTGAGTCGTAGTCAGCGGACTTGGCCGCATAGACCTGGCCGAAGCCCCCTCCATCGATGCGCTCGCCGAGTTCCCACTCCTTTCCGAGTTGGAGCTGCATGGCCGAACACTGGCTCCTTTCACCGCCGGTCGTCTGGCGGCGGGCGGAACATCTGACAGATGCCCCACCCGCCGTTGGGTAGCCGCTCACCTTCCCCGGTGGCGACTACCTGCCCCCATCAGTCTGATGGCTGCCACTGACAAAACGGGGGCAGGCAGACCGGCGTGTCCGATGGACTCGAGTTCTCTGCCGGGGTCAGGGGGCGCCGAGGGGAAGCGATAGGGCCGTCCTCGGCATCGGCCGTGCTCTCATCGGATTGGCGTCGAGGCGGGCCCGGGGGCCCCGGCGCGGCCGGCACTCAACGGATAAGTCCTGCATGGGGAGCTCGTCCATTGCTGATGCCCGGGTGCCGAAGGGGTCGTATCTCCGTTTTCCGGCGGCGATCTCCCGGTTGAGCTCGAGCAGATGCTGGACGATCGCATCACTGTCGTGCGCCGCTGCCCTGGGCCATCCGTAGGCCTCTGCTACCGCCTCGTCTAGCCTGCGGTGCAGGGCTTTGAGGTCGTCATAAGCACCCTCGTCAACCTGGTTGTAAAAGGTGGTGAGGCCGATGGCGCTCGCGGCGCAGATCTCCTGGCGCCGTTTGATGATGCTTGCGCTGATGGTGCCGATCTCCTCGCGCTGCTCAGCGCTAACGGGATAAGGCCAGGGGAAACTCGCAAACACGGTGGACGGCGTGTAACGCAGCCGATCTTCGAGCGTCGACGAACGCGATCGTGCCCACGCGTCATGGACGGCGGATGACAGAATGCCCATCGCGTAGTCATCGCCGAAGGCATAAACGAACGTCAGATTGCTTGGGCATGTCCACGCGTCTGCCCACACGAACAGCAGTCGCTTGCCCTGCGCCACGCTGACGATGTACCTCGGCAGCCCGCGCAAAGCTTTGCGCATCGCGGGCCGAGGCCTTGTGAACTGCCACCATTTTTGCCGGTACTCTGCTTTTTGCGTTCTCTCGCGTACAGGCTTTACGCGCTCCCGGACTATCTCCATGGCAGCCGGATAATGCATCGCTTCTTCGAGTTTCATTACCCCGAAGTCGATAATCCACCGTCTCGGTTTCTGCACTGGGCTGTCGGTTATATCTTCGCCGATCATGTAGGGCCGCACGACGTGCCGGTACGGCGTGTCAGTGCGCGCGAGCAGCTCGTGCGCCTCGCCTTCGCCGATGATAAATTCTGACACCGATGGTGTCGGTCCCTGGAAGCAGCGGTTGCGATTAGCTGGCAAATCTGGGAGGACGCCAGTAGACCGATCCGGAGTGCGCAGTTCCGGCGTTATCCCCGCCACCGGATTCCCGTCGAGCACGAACTCCGTCGGCGGGGAGCTCGGCGTCTTGACCCAGTTCACGAGGCTGACGTCGACCCCCGCCTCACCTGGCCAGTCCTGGGTGGAGACGGCGTCGGTGATCACGCCGCCGTTGGCCGCGATGTACTCGAGCGAGGCACCGCGGGCCCGGTTCTGTGAGATGGAGTTAGTCCCGACCAAGCCGGCGCGCTGGTCCGCGGCGAGGTGCCCGTGCGCCTTACGGAACCAGTACACGCAGTAGTCCTTCACTCCGATCTGGAAGGTGGTCTTCAGCCACTCCGTATACGCGTCGCCCAAGGCCGCGCGGATCTGCTGCGATCCGTGGAAAGGCGGGTTGCCGACGATGCAGTCGGTCTTCGGCCATGCCTGGGCAAGCGCGTCGCCTGCTGCGATGCCGGACAGATCGACCAGGGGCAGGACCGGCTCGGCCGCGCCGAACCGGTCGACCATCTGACGCTGTCCCATCCAGAGAGTCACACGCGCGATCATCACTGCGGTCGGCTCGATGTCGATGCCGTGGAGGTTGCTCAACGGGTAGTACGGAAGGTCATTCCTCTCTGGTGGCGGCATGCCCGTCTTTTGGGCCACGGTCACCGTGCGTTCCTTGAGCTCGTGCTCGAGGGAGCGCAACTCGCGGTACGCAATGTAGAGGAAGTTGCCGCAGCCGCAAGCCGGGTCGAGCACCTGGAACGCGCACAGTTCATCCAGGACCTGGCGCACCCTGGCGACAGTCGTGGCAGCCTCGACGCGCTGGCGCCATGGCTCGACAATCGTCGGGCGCACGATTTTCATGATGTCGACCTCGTGGGTGTAATGAGCGCCGAGCTCCCACCGCCGGTCGTAGCCGAGGCAGCCCTCCATCAGTGAACCGAAGATGGTCGGGTCGACCTTCCGCCAGTCAAACTGCGCTGCCTTCGCGAGCTGCTGTAGTTCGGCCACCTGCAGGTGCACCTTCGCAGGCTGCGCGAACAGCGAGCCGTTCACGTACTGAGTGCCATCGAGGACGCCGTGACGTCCGTAGTCGGTCGGATCGTTGAGCACGTCGAAGAGTGCGCCCAGTTCCGTGTAGGACGACCGCTCTGGGTGCCGGATCAGGTCCTCGATGATCCGCTGGACCGGATGCCCCTCGATCATTCCGAGGTCTTCCGCGAACAGGCACCATACGGTCTGCAGCACGAACGAGCGCAGCGTCTCCGGTGCCGCGGCCCTTCGCTCGAGCAGCACTTGATAGAGCTCGGCCACGACTTTCGCGGCCTCGGTCGTCAGCTCCTTATAGCTGGCCCCGAACAGCGGCTCCTCGTCGGTGCCCGCGAGAAACAGCAGCTTCTCGTAGTTCTCCGGCAACTCCTCAAGGGTGAAGTCGGCGCGCGGCGCGGACGGGAACCGGCCCGGCTCCCACACCTCGAACCGCTGGAACGCGCAGAGCACGACGTACGGCGGCGCGGCACGATTCGAGGCAGCGTCATCTGAGCTGTGCCAGTAATCCAGTGCCTGCTTGCGATGCTCGCTGAGCTTGCCGGCACGGTGCGGGGCCTTCATCTCCACAATGCACCGCGACGGCCAGTACAGATCCATGATGCCCGTGGCCGTGTGCGCGTCCTCGAACAGCGCGCCGGCGGCCTTGCGATCTGCCCCGTAGCATGCGATCAGCTCGTTGAGGAATGTCTGAGCCTCGCTGCGCTCACCCTCCGCATAGTTGCGCCACCGCGTGACGAACTTGCGCAGGTCAGCCTGGATCTCCTCACCACTGCGCATCGGTTCAGATCAGTCGCTGCTGATCGCCACCGAAGTACGCGCTTTGGAACAGGTCCTTGCGGACGGCCTCGAGCTGCTCGACGGCGTCGTCAAGGCACAGCTTGAGGTTCTGCTCGTTGCCCCCTCCGGGGATGGCCTTGCGGCCGCGGTCAGCTCGCTTGATGGCCTGCTCGATGTTGAGCAGGGTCTCCTCTACCTCGTGCAGCGCTGCCTCACGGGCCACCTGGTCTGGGGAGCGCTCCGTGTCAGAACGCGATTCGATGACCGGACGGTAGTCGTGCCCCGATGTCGTCGCCATCTGGCCGTTCCTCCTCGTTTGCTACTCGGCCAGAGTAACGGGCCGGCCAGCTCCTTTGGTGGTGCCACCGCGGCGGACCCTGCAAGAGGCCGGCGGTCGGCGAGCACCAGGCCCCCCGGGCTGGCGGGCCAGGTCGGCGGCGCCGCGGTACTGGCGGGCGATGCCGGCCAGTACCGCGGCGGCCTGGTGCAGACCGCTGATCGCCTAGTCGAGCTCGCGGCGCGGACGGCCAGGGTCGGCAGGCGCATGACACCACCAGGGCGGCGTGCTCGCCGACGTCGCGGAACCCCGCCGCTTCCAGGGGCCGCCATAGCCGGCCTGATGCCCGGCCGGCAGGCTACTGTGTGCTGCCATGGTCATTGCCGCGCTGGTGGTTTCAATCGTGGCGGCTGCGGGCTCGCTGGGCGCCGTCTGGTACGCGCGCTGGTCCGCCCGGTCCGCACAGGCCGCGGCGGCCGCCGCGGGAAAGACAGCGGAGCTTGATGCCGAGCGCAGGCACGCCGAGCTGACCCCGGAGTTCGAGATCACCTGCACAGAAGAACAAAACGGCATCAGCGGCAACGGCGAGCTGAGGGTGGCGCTGACCGGGCCGCCCGGCCTGGACAGGCTCGATGAGGTAACCATCGTCATCCTCGACGAGTCAGGCGCTGACCACTGGCGGCACGGCTATCCCGGCGGGGTGAGCGAGGAAGAGGCCCGGCAGTTCGTCTGGGGCCCGTGGGAATTCAATACCGGCGCCAGCGCCCAGGTCGCCGGGAACAGGACCACCAGGCCCCGGCCGTACTCCCGGGCAGATGGCCGGAACTGGGACCGCCTCAGCCTGGCGCGCACCCGGCCCGGCCACTGGATGAGCATGAGCCAGGAACAGTGGCAGAAGCAGATCCAGGGCCCGGTCCGGCTGCAGATCACCTGCCGCCGTGACGGCGAGCAGTGGATCTTGCTGCGCGAAGCGGAGCCGCGCCCCCTGAGGTTTCTCAGTTCCGGGCGCGCTCAGATCCAGCCGTCAGCGACCCACCCGAAGGTGCCCGCGGCGGACCGCAGGCCTTCCAGGGCGCCGGTCCACGCGGCGCAGGCCTCCGGGTCCGTC
>Ga0224557_1000688_pt1 | contig 36211 bp, 33 predicted proteins | sample 714S31014metaG_FD_180677 | JGI IMG/M metagenome (GOLD analysis project Ga0224557, IMG submission 180677) | Peat soil microbial communities from Stordalen Mire, Sweden - 717 S3 10-14 | ecosystem: Environmental > Terrestrial > Soil > Wetlands > Peat | place: Sweden: Norrbotten County, Stordalen...
TTCCCGCCCGTCTCGCCCCCGTCCGCCCGTCCCGCCCCGCCTTGCCCATCTCTCAGCCACTGCTCCGGTGTCGCGCTTTCCTGTCAGGCCTCGGCGCGCAGCAGCCTGCTGATCTTGTCGCCGGCCGCCACCACGGCCCCGGCGTGCAACCGTCCCGGCGACCGGGTCAGCCGTTCGATCGGGCCGGAGACCGAGACCGCGGCCAGGACCCGGCCGGCCGGCCCGCGCACCGGCGCGGACACCGAGGCGACGCCGAGCTCCCGCTCAGCCGCGGTGGCGGCCCAGCCGCGCCTGCGCACCTGGGCCAGCGTGGTCGCGGTGAACTTGGCGCCGCGCAGCCCGCGGTGCATGCGCCCTCCCTCTTCCCAGGCGAGCAGAACCTGGGCGGCCGAACCCGCGGTCATCGGCAGCGCGGCGCCGACCGGGACCGTGTCCCTTAGCCCGCTGGCCCGCTCGGCCGCGGCCACGCAGATGCGCGTGTCGGCGTGCGGCCGGTACAACTGGGCGCTCTCGCCCGTGGCGTCCCTGAGCTGGATCAGGATCGGCTGCGCGATCGTCAGCAGCCGGTCTTCGCCCGCCGCCGCGGCCAGCTCTCCAATTCGCGGGCCGAGCACGAACCGGCCCTGCGCGTCCCTGGCCAGCAGCCGATGGCTCTCAAGCGCGACCGCGATCCGGTGCGCCGTCGGCCGGGCCAGGCCGGTCGCCTTGACCAGCTGGGCCAGTGAGGCGGGGCCGCTTTCCAGCGCAGACAGCACGGTAATCGTCTTGTCAAGAACGCCGACTCCGCTAGAGTTGTTCATGGAATGAATACTGCCGTCTCGACATGCGAGACGCAAGCGGAAGGAGAGAGCGTGATGGGCCGTACGCTCGCCGAGAAGATCTGGGACGCCCACGTGGTGCGGAGCGCGGCGGGCGAGCCCGACCTCCTCTATATCGACCTCCACCTGCTGCACGAGGTGACCAGCCCGCAGGCGTTCGACGGGCTGCGCGCGGCCGACCGCAAGGTCCGCCGTCCCGACCTGACCATCGCCACCGAGGACCACAACGTGCCGACCACCGGGATCACCGGCCCTGGCGGGTTGCCGCTGGCCTCCCCGATCCCGCTGACCGGCCCGGACAGCCCGTTCACCGACCCGGTTTCGCGCACCCAGGTCGAGGCGCTGCGCAAGAACTGCGCGGAGTTCGGCGTCCGGCTGTATCCAATGGGTGACGCCGACCAAGGCATCGTGCACGTTATCGGACCGCAGCTCGGGCTGACCCAGCCGGGCCTGACCATCGTCTGCGGCGACTCTCATACCTCCACTCACGGCGCGCTAGGTGCCCTCGCCTTCGGCATCGGGACCAGCGAGGTCGAGCACGTGCTCGCCACTCAGACGCTGCCGCAGCTGCGGCCCAAGACCATGGCCATCACGGTGAACGGCACGCTGCCCGAGGGCGTGGGCGCCAAGGACCTGATCCTGGCCATCATCGCGAAGATCGGCACCGGCGGCGGCCAGGGCTACGTCCTGGAGTATCGCGGCCCGGCTGTCCGTGCGCTGTCCATGGCGGGCCGCCTGACCCTGTGCAACATGTCCATCGAGGCCGGCGCCCGGGCCGGGCTGGTTGCTCCGGACGAGGTGACATTCTCCTACCTGAAAGGCCGGCAGCACGCGCCGTCCGGTGCCGGGTGGGAGGCCGCGCTCGAGTACTGGCGCTCGCTGCCCAGCGACGCGGACGCGGTGTTCGACCACGAGGTCGTCCTCGACGCCGGGACGCTGACGCCGTACGTGACGTGGGGCACGAACCCTGGGCAGGCGCTGCCGCTGGCTGCGTCGGTGCCGGATCCCGCCTCGTTCGCCGACCCGGACGCCCGGACCGCCGCGGAGCGTGCGCTGGCCTACATGGACCTGAAACCAGGCACCGCGCTGCGCGACATCGCCGTGGACACGGTCTTCGTCGGCTCCTGCACCAACGGCCGGATCGAGGACCTGCGCGCCGCCGCCGCGGTCCTGCGCGGGCGCCGGGTGGCGCCGTCGGTGCGGATGCTGGTGGTCCCCGGGTCGATGGCGGTGCGCGCGCAGGCGCAGGACGAAGGGCTGGACGCGGTCTTCACCGCGGCCGGGGCGGAGTGGCGGTCGGCCGGCTGCTCGATGTGCCTGGGCATGAACCCGGACAAGCTGAGTGCGGGCGAGCGCAGCGCGTCGACCTCCAACCGCAACTTCGAGGGCCGTCAGGGCAAGGGCGGCCGCACCCACCTGGTCTCGCCCGAGGTCGCCGCGGCCACCGCCGTGACCGGCCACCTCGCCGCCCCTGCCGACCTGTAAGGAGAGTTTCACGATGGAACCGTTCACCACCCACGCCGGCCGCGCGGTGCCGCTGCGCCGCACCAACGTGGACACCGACCAGATCATCCCGGCCGAGTACCTCAAGCGGGTGAGCCGGGCCGGCTTCGGCGAGGGGCTGTTCGCCGCCTGGCGTGAGGACCCGTCCTTCGTGCTCAACCAGCCGCAGTACGACGGCGCGACGATCCTGGTCGCGGGCACCGACTTCGGCACCGGCTCGTCCCGCGAGCACGCGGTCTGGGCGCTGACCGACTACGGTTTCCGCGCGGTGATCGCGCCGAGGTTCGGTGACATCTTCCGCTCGAACGCGACCAAGGCCGGCCTGCTGCCGGTCGCGCTGCCCGAGGTCACGGTGACCGCGTTGCAGGACGCCATCGAGGCCGACCCGGCCACCGAGATCGTCGTCGACCTGGACCACCGCCTCGTGCTGGCCGACGCGGCCGGCCTCAAGGCGCCCTTCGACATCGACGACTACACCCGCTGGCGCCTGATGGAAGGCCTCGACGACATCAGCCTGACCCTCCGTCACGTCGACGCCATCACCGCCTTCGAGCGCACCCGCCCCGCCTTCTTCCCCGTCACCACCTAACCCACCCCGAGCCCCTAACCTGTCCCGATGCCGGAGGTTGGGGCTCTCTGTGACGGGTGGTGCGGTTGAGCTCCGGCCGGGGCTGTCCGGGCACGAGGCGACCGGTTCCGCGGTGCGCGGACGACCCGGTTCCGCGGTGCGCGGATAACGACCCGGCCAAGGCCGGCTGGGAGCGGGTTCGGACTCACGACTCGGGGCCACGGCGGGTGTTACGGGCGGCAGACCCTAGGCGCAGGGCGCCTAGCAGCAGATAGCCGTCATTTGCATACATTGCGTATAGCGGTTGGTTGCCCGGGCGCGTGATATTGGCCGACACGCCGGCCAATGTGGCCAGGGTTATTGTGCATCGGCGCTGGATCGCCTACTTTCGGGCAGGTCAGAGGTCGTGATCCCGACTATCGGAGCCCACGCGACCTGTGGGGGAAGCGCAGGAGTGAACATGAATAAGCGTGATTTGATCGACGCGATCTCGGGCCGGTTGGGGGACAAGAAATCCGCGACCGAAGCCGTGAACGCGGTGCTCGAAGCGATCCAGTCGGCCGTCGCTAGTGGTGACAAGGTAGCCATCACCGGGTTCGGCGTGTTCGAGAAGAGCGAGCGTCCCGCCCGTACGGCCCGCAACCCGGCCACGGGCGCAACCATCCAGGTACCGAAGTCCTCGGTGCCCAAGTTCCGCGCCGGCGCCGACTTCAAGGCTCTCGTCAACGGCGACAAGCCTGCGGGCAAGTAGGGCCCACGTAGCAGCCACGACGGCGGGCGGCCTCCGGGAGTCCCCGGGACGCCGCCCGCCGTCGGGTAAAGATCTACGGCCGGATAAACCGCGGTGGTAACCGCAGGCCGGAGCGCTTGTGCAGGGCGGTCTGGATGATCCGGTCGACGAGCTGTGGCAGCGGCAGGCCGGTGGCGGCCCACATCATCGGGAACCCCGAGGCCGACGTCATCCCCGGCATGGTGTTGATCTCGTTGACCAGGACCTGACCGGCCGGGGTATAGAAGAAATCCACCCGGGCCAGGCCCTCGCAGGAGATCGCGTCGAACGCCGCGCAGGCCAGCCGCCTGATCTGGTCCGCGGCCTCCGGCGGCAGCGGCGCCGGGATGGCCATGGTGGCCGCCGACGCCTGGTACTTCGCCTCGAAGTCGTAGAACTCCGACCGCGCGTCCACCAGCACCTGCCCGGGCACGCTGGCCTCGGGCGGCCCGCCGTTGATGCCCTCGAGCACCGCGCATTCGACTTCCATCCCGTCCACCGCGGCCTCGACCAGCACCTTGGGATCGTGCACCCGCGCGGCCTCGATCGCGTCGGTGAGCGGATCGCCCGGCCCGTCGACCCGCCGGATCCCGATGCTTGAGCCGCCGCGGGCCGGCTTGACGAACACCGGCCAGCCCAGCTCGGCGATGTCGTCGAGGACCCGCTTGCGCTCACCCACCTCGCCGGAGCCGTCGCGCCACTGGCGATCGCGCACCACCACGTACCGGCCGACCGGCAGGCCGCGCGCGGCCAGGATCAGCTTCATGTACTCCTTGTCCATGCCGGCCGCGCTGGCGAACACGCCCGCGCCCGCGTACTTGGTGCCGGTCATCTCGAGCAGCCCCTGCAGCGTGCCGTCCTCGCCGTAGGCGCCGTGCAGCAGCGGCAGCACCAGGTCCACCTCGCCCAGGTCGCGCGGGACCTCACCCGGGGTGCACACCTGCAGCGCGCCGCCGCCCGGGCTGGTCCGCGGCACGATCTCAGCGCCGGTCACCGCCACCGATTCGACGCTGGGCAGCGGGCCGCCGGACAGCGCCAGCCGGGCCGGGTCGCCGGAGGTGAGCACCCACCGCCCGTCGGTGGTGATGCCGATGGGCAGCACGTCGTAGCGGTCAGCGTCGATGGCGGACAGCACCAGGCCCGCGCTCGCGCAGGAGACGGCGTGCTCGTTACTGCGGCCGCCGAACACCACGGCCACCCGGATCTTCCGCTGCCCCGGCGCCAACTCTCCCAATACGACCTCCACCACAACGGCAGCCAGCCCGACCCCGGCTGAGGACAAGCTTCCAGGTTACGGCCTGCCCAGCGACTCCAAGGCCACATACACGTCAGAGATGAGATCTTCGGCGTCCTCCAGCCCGATGGAGAAACGCACCGCTCCCGGGTCGATGCCGCCGGCCGCCAGCGCCCGGTCATCCAGCTGGCGGTGCGTGGTGGAGGCCACGTGGCTGACCACCGTGTGCGTCCCGCCCAGGGACGTGGCCAGCTGGGCGAGCCGCAGCTTGTCGGCGAACGCGAGGCCGGCCTCGCGCCCGCCGTGCGGGGTCACGGTGACGATGGCCCCGAAGCGCACACCCTCAGGCCCCGCGTCGAACATCCGCCGGGCGACCTGGTGCCCGGCGTGCTCGGGCAGCCCCGGGTAGTCGATGCGCAGCACGGCCGGGTGCCTGGACAGCGCGGCGGCGAACACCGAGGCGGTGGAGCAGGCCCGGCGCACCCGCAGCGGCAGGGTCTCCAACCCACGCCTCAAAAGGAACGCCTCGTCCGGAGCCAGGCAGCCGCCGGTGTCCACCCGGACGCTGCGGATGCTGCTGATCAGCTCGATGCGCCCGGTGACCACGCCGCCGGTGGTGTCGGAGTGACCTCCGATGTACTTGGTCGCTGAGTGCACGACTAGGTCCGCGCCGTGCTCGAGCGGGCGGCAGATCACCGGCGGGGCCAGGGTCGAGTCGATGACAAGCAGCGCCCCCGCGTCGTGCGCGATGTCGGCGAGCTTGCGCACGTCGGCCACCGCGGTGGTCGGGTTCGCGATCGTCTCCGCGTAGATGATCCTGGTGGTCGGCCGGATGGCCGCCTGCACCTGGTCCAGGTCGGTGATGTCGACGAAGTCCGTCTCCACGCCGAAGCGGGCCGCCACGTTGCGCAGGAACCCGTACGTGCCGCCGTAAACGGCGGAGGACGCCACCACGTGCGCGCCGGCCCGCGCGAAGGTCCAGAACACTCCGCTGATCGCGGCCATCCCCGAGGCGAACGCCTGGGCCGCGGGCCAGCGCGGCAGGTTCACCCCTTCCAGCGCGGCGACCGCGCGGGCGAACGCGTCGACGGTGGGGTTGTCGATCCGGCTGTAGGTGTAGCCGGGCATCTCGTCGTTCAGCACGGCCCGGTACTCCTCGGCCGAGCCGAACGCGAACGCCGCCGTGCGGTACACCGGCGTGCCAAGCGGTTCCTGCGAAGGCGTCGGCGGGGCCGGGAGGTGCACCGAACGCGTGTTCTCGCCGGTTTGCTTACGCACTATGTCCACGATGTCATTCCCCAGGATCTGGGCATCAGGGCCGGACCACTCTGCGGCCCTGCCAATCAGGGCCGAACCACTCTCGGGTCCCTTACCAATCAGGGCCGTACCAATCAGGGCCGTACCACTCTCGGGTCCCTTACCAATCAGGGCCGTACCAATCAGGGCCGTACCACTCGGGTTTGGCTGACCGTGACGCTAGCATCGACGCGGCCTGCGTGACGGGCAACCCGTCCCGTGTGACCGCCTCCACCACCTCGGTGATCGGCATCTCCACGCCGCGGGCCCTGGCCAGTTCGAGTACCGGTCCGCACGATGCTACGCCCTCAGCGGTCTGGCTCATCGCGGCGGTCGCCTGGGCCACCGACATGCCGCCCCCCAGGTACTCACCGAACGTCCTGTTGCGTGACAGCGGCGAACTGCAGGTGGCCACGAGGTCGCCCATCCCGGCCAGGCCGGCGAACGTCTGCGGCTTGGCGCCGAGCGCCGAACCGAGCCTGGCGATCTCGGCCAGCCCGCGCGTGATCAGCGCGGCCCTGGTGTTGTCCCCGAGTCCCATCGCGCCCGCGATGCCGACCGCGATCGCGATCACGTTCTTGCCCGTGCCGCCGAGCTCGCAGCCGGTCACGTCGCTGTTGGTGTACGGGCGGAAGTACGGTGTGTGACAGGCGCGCTGCAGCGTCAGCGCGCCGCTTTCCGAGGCGCACGCCACCACGGTGGCGGCGAACTGGCGCCTGACGATCTCGCCCGCCAGGTTCGGCCCGGAGACCACGGCGACCCGCGCGGCGTCCGCGTCGAGCACCTCGATGATGACCTCGCTCATCCGCTTGCGGGTGCCAAGCTCGATCCCCTTGAGCAGGCTGACGAGCAGCGCGCCTGGCGGGATCAGCGGCGCCCAGGCGATCAGGTTGGCCCGCAGCGACTGGGCGGGTACGGCGAAGACCACAAGCTCGGCGTCCGCGAGCGCCTCCGCGGCCTCCGCGGTCGCCTCGAGCGCCGGCGTCAGCTCGATCCCGGGCAGGTAGTCCGGGTTCTCGTGCATTTCCGACAGCGCCTTGGCCAGCTGCGGCTTGCGGCTGTACAGCACGGTCCGGGTCCCGGCGTCGCAAAGCACCTGGCCGAACGTGGTGCCCCAGGACCCGGCCCCGAGTACCGCTGCCTTCATGCCTCCCCGCCGGGCCGGGCAGCGGGCGGGACAGCGGGCGGGACAGCGGGCGGGACAGCGGGCGGGACAGCGGGCGCAGCGGGCGCAGCGGGCGGAGCGGTGGACGTGGCGGTGGAACCACTGTCCGTTCGGCCCAAAGAAAGGTGATCGGCCGGGTCGTAGGGCACGGCAGGCGGGGTCTGCTGCCTGATCGTGGCCAGCAGGGTGGTGATGTCGGCCATGATGTCGGCCGTGGCCGCGCGCAGCACGCTGGCGCCGAGCCGCTGCCCGGCGTAGGCGGACAGGTCCACCGGTGGGCCGGCCACCATCCGCACCGTCTTGCGCGGGAACAGCCGGAGCTTCTTCGACCCGTAGGGGAGGATGTGCTGCGCGCCCCATTGCGCAATCGGGATCACCGGAGCCCCGGTGGTCAGGGCCAGCCGCGCGGCGCCCGTCTTGCCCACCATCGGCCACAGGTCCGGGTCGCGGGTCGCGGTGCCCTCCGGGTAGACGATCACGGCCGCGCCGGCTTGCAGCGCCTCCTCGGCCTGCTTCAGGACCAGGCCGGCGTCGCCGCGGTCCCGGTACACCGGCAGCTGGCCGAACTTGTACATCATCGGCCCGATTACCTTGACCTCGAAGATGCCCGACTTGATCATGAACACCGGGTACCTGTGCGCATACCCGTCGCTGAAGATCGCGATCGTGGCCCAGTCGGCGTAGGACATGTGGTTCGGGGCCAGGATGATGCCGCCGGTCCGCGGAATGTTCTCCTTGCCCTGCCACCTGAGTTTTATCAGCAGCCGCAGCCCGGGGTGCAGGACCATCCGCGAGAACTGCCGCCAGCCGCGTGAGTAACTGTAGCCGCCGGCCGACGTAGGCTGGTCAGCGTCCTTGCGCGTGCTCATGGGGTCAGCCTCCTGGTTCAGGTGCTCTGGTATCGAGGCAGGATCAACTACATGACCGATAATGCCCGCTTCCCCTGGTCAGTGCTGATGCCCGTCAAGGTACTTGCCCAGGCCAAATCCCGGCTGGCCGCGCTGGCCGGGCCGCGCCGGGGTGAGCTGGCGCTCGCGCTGGCCTGCGACACGGTGGCCGCGGTGCTGTCGTCCGGCCCGGTCGCCCGTGTGATCGTCATCACCGATGACCAGATCGCGGGGCCTGCCCTGGCCGGGCTCGGCGCCCTGGTGGTGCCCGACGAGCCGCGCGACGGCCTGAACGCGGCGCTGCGGCACGGCGCCGCGCACGCCGCCGCGCGCTGGCCGGGCGAGGGCACGGTCGCGCTGTCCGCCGACCTGCCCGCACTGCGTCCGGACGAGCTCGGCCGGACGCTGCGAGCGGCCGCGGCGTGGCCGTCCGCCTTCGTGGCCGACGCGGCCGGTGACGGCACGACGTTGTACGCCGCGGCGCCGGGAGTACCGTTCCGGCCCGCGTTCGGCCTGGCGTCCCGGTCCCGGCACGCGGCGGGCGGGGCCGTCGAACTTGACCTGGACGGCATACCCGGGCTGCGCCGGGACGTCGACACACCTGACGACCTGCGCGCCGCGGTCACGCTCGGCCTGGGGCCGCGCAGCACTCCGCTCGCGGCCGAACTGCTCAGATGTGCACCACGGGGCAGGTGAGAGTTCTGGTGATCCCCGGCACGGACTGGATGTGGGCGGCGACAAGTCGTCCGAGCTCGTCGACGTTGTCGGCCTGGGCGCGCACGATGACGTCGTACGGTCCGGTGACATCCTCGGCCTGCGTAACTCCGGTGAGCTTGCCGATGTGCGAGGCCACGTCTGCGGCCTTGCCCACTTCGGTCTGCACGAGGATGTAAGCCTCCACCATGAGGTCTCCTCCCGGGGGCATGATTGGACAGGCACCCCCTATCAGCTCACGCTACCGTAGAGGTCCAGACCTGTAAGACATTTGTCCGTTGTGGCGGCCGGTGAAATGGGCCAAATGTACGGTCACCGGGTTCGGAGGCGCACCATCGCAGGCGATAACCCGCAGACGCTGGCCGAAACGGGGGAGTTTGGCCTGATCGCGGAGCTGACCGGCTGGCTGCCTGCCGGGCCGCGGACGCTGGTCGGGATCGGCGATGACGCGGCCGTCCTGGCCACCCCGGACGGCCGGGTGGTGGCGACCACAGACTTCATGCTCGAGGGCCGGCATTTCCGCCGGGACACCTCGACCGCGCGTGACGTCGGGCACAAGGCCGCGGCCCGGAGCCTGGCCGACGTGGCCGCCATGGGCGCGGTGCCCACCGCGTTGCTCGTCGCGCTGGCCGCCCCCGGCGACCTGCTGGTCAGCTGGGCCCGCGAGCTAGCCGCCGGGCTGGCCGCGGAGTGCGCGCGGGTGCCCGGGGCGAGCGTCATCGGCGGCGACACCGCCCGCGCGGACAGCGTCCTGCTCGCCGTGACCGGCCTGGGTGACCTGGCCGGGCGGCCCCCGGTGCTGCGGTCGGGCGCGGGACCCGGCGACGTGGTCGCGATGGCGGGCCCGCTCGGCCACGCCGCGGCTGGCCTGGCCCTGCTGTCCGCCGGGGTGCGCGACGGATCCCTGGTCACCGCCCAGCGGCGCCCGGCCCCGCCGTACGACGCGGGCCCGCAGGCGGCGGACCTAGGCGCCACCGCCATGATTGACATCAGCGACGGCCTGCTCGCCGACCTGGGTCATATCGCGGACGCAAGCGGCGTGCTCATCGACCTGTCCCGCACCGCGCTCGGCCCCTCAGCTGAGCTGACCGCCGCGGCAAGTTCTGTCCTTTTGGCCCGAACGGACTCCTGCTCACCAGCACCGGAACTCATCGCGCTGAACTGGGTGCTGGCCGGCGGTGAGGATCACAGTCTCGCCGCCACGTTCCCGCCGGGCACGGCGCTGCCGCCTCGGTGGAGGATCATCGGCACGGTGCGTCAGGCGCCGGGTCCGGGTGTCGTCGTCGACTCCCAGCCGTGGGCGCTCGCCCCCGGCTGGGATCACTTCGCCTAGCGTTGCGCTAGGCGGGTGACCTTGCCTGCCTTGATGCAGGAGGTGCACACGTTGAGCCGCTTGGGCGTGCCGCCGACCATGGCGTGCCTGGCCTGGATGTTGGGGTTGAAGCGGCGGGGGGTACGGCGATGTGAGAACGAGACGTTATTGCCGAAGCCCGGCCCTTTGCCGCATAGGTCGCAGACGGAAGCCACGGTTTCGCTCCATTGACTAGAGTGACGGGTGTCATCGGGTAGGCCATGTCCGCGCACGGCGGAACAGGCAGCCGTCGTAGCCTACCCGATGCCCCGGCCGGTGCGCGAACCCGCCGGGCCCGCCGGTCCGTCCCGCCGGGGCCGCCGGTCCGTCCCGGCCGGCCCCGAATGTCGGCGGCCCCTTCTATGCTGCCAGGTGTGACCACGCTGCACGAGCCGCTCGCCCGGGTGCTTGGGCCCAAGACCGGTAAGGCCCTGGAGTCCCTCGGCCTGCACACCGTCGGCGATCTGGTCCGGCACTATCCGCGGCGCTTCTACAGCCGCGGCGAGCTGACCGACCTGTCTTCGCTGCGCGAAGGCGACCACGTCACGGTGCTGGCCCGGGTCGTGTCGGTGAGCGAGATGCCGCTGCCCTCGCTGCCGGGCAAGGGCCGTCGCAGCCGCCTGGAGGTGATCGTCACCGACGATCGCGCCAAGCTGGTGCTGACGTTCTTCTCCGGCATCCACCAGTACCGCCGGGTGCTCCGCCCCGACGTGGTGGGCATGTTCGCCGGCACCGTCTCCAGCTTCCGTAACCGCCGCCAGCTGGTCCACCCGGAGTGCGAGATGCTGCCCGGGGCGCCGCCCAACGCGGACCTCAACCCAATTTCCCCGGAGCTGGCCGCCGAGTTCGCCACCGAGATGATCCCGGTCTACCCGGCCAGCGCCAAGGTCCCTTCCTGGCGGATCGCCAAGTCGGTCAAGACCGTGCTCGACACCCTGGAGGTCGGGGAGGATCCGCTGCCGGCCCGCCTCAGGGACTCCTATGAGCTGGCCGGGCGGGCCGAGGCGATCCGCGCCGTGCACCGGCCGCTCGATCCGGCCGACCGGAAGCGGGCCCTGGCCAGGCTCAAGTGGGACGAGGCCTTCTTGCTGCAGGCCGCGCTGGCGCAGCGGCGGCTGGCCGCCGCGGCCATGCCGGCCATGCCGCGGCCGCGGATCGACGGCGGCATCGCGGCTGAGTTCGACGCCCGGCTGCCGTTCACGCTGACCGCGGGGCAGGTCGCGGTGGGGCAGACCATCGCCGCCGAGCTCGCCTGCGCCTATCCGATGCACCGGCTGCTGCAGGGGGAGGTGGGTTCGGGCAAGACGGTGATCGCGATCCGGGCGATGCTCCAGGTGGTCGACGCGGGCGGCCAGGCGGCGCTGCTCGCGCCGACCGAGGTGCTCGCCCAGCAGCACTACCGTTCGGTCACCGGCATGCTCGGCCCGCTGGCCGCCGGCGGCCAGCTCGGCGCCGCGGAGCACGCCACCGGGGTGACGCTGCTGACCGGGTCTGTGGGCGCCGCGGCCAGGCGTTCGGCGCTGTCGGACGTGTTCACCGGCGACGCCGGGATCGTGATCGGGACGCACGCCCTGCTCGAGGAGCAGGTCCAGTTCGCCGACCTCGGCCTGGTCGTCATCGACGAGCAGCACAGGTTCGGCGTCGAGCAGCGGGACGCGCTGCGCGCCAAGGCGGCCGACAACCGCCCGCACGTCCTGGTCATGACGGCGACCCCGATCCCCAGGACGGTCGCGATGACCGTCTACGGCGACCTGGAGACCTCGACGCTGACCGAGCTGCCGGCGGGCCGCTCGCCCATCGCCAGCCACGTGGTGCCCGCGGCGGACAAGCCCAGGTTCCTCGAGCGGGCCTGGGAGCGGGTGCGGGAGGAAGTCAGCCGGGGCCAGCAGGCGTACGTGGTGTGCCCGCGCATCGGCGACGGCCCGGATCTCGCCGAGCCGGACGATCTTGGTGCGGATGGCCTTGGCGCGGACGACTTCGGCGCGGTGGACATGACGGGCGGCATCCCGCGCGGGGTGGTGGATGGCCGGCGGCAGCCGCTGGCGGTGCTCGACGTGGCCGCGACACTGGACGCGGGCCCGCTGGCCGGGCTGCGGCTTGGCATCCTGCACGGCCGGCTGCACCCGGAGGAGAAGGACCGGGTGATGCGGGAGTTCTCCGCGGGCCAGATCGATGTGCTGGTCGCGACCACGGTGATCGAGGTCGGCGTCGACGTGCCGAACGCGACCGTCATGGTGATCATGGACGCGGAACGGTTCGGCGTATCCCAGCTGCACCAGCTCCGCGGCCGGGTCGGCCGCGGCACCGCGGCGGGGCTGTGCCTGCTGGTGACCGAGGCGCCCCCGGCCAGCCCGGCGCGGGAGCGGCTCGAGGCGGTCGCGGCCACCCTCGACGGGTTCAAGTTGTCCCGGCTGGACCTGGAGCAGCGCCGGGAAGGCGACGTGCTCGGGGCCGCGCAGGCCGGCCGGCAGTCCAGCCTGCGGCTGCTCCGCCTGCTGGCCGACGAGGACCTGATCGGGCGGGCCAGGGAGGAGGCCAGCGCGGTGGTTTCCGCCGACCCGAACCTGGCCGCCCACCCGGCGCTGCGCGCGGCGATCGAGGATCTCCTCGGCGTCCAGGCCGAGTACCTGGACAAGACCTAAGCCCCAGCCGGTTCACTCCGCCCAGCCGGGCCGGATTGACCGTGCTCGGCGTGGTCCTCGAAGTCAGCGTTGAGCCGATAGCTGGACTCGGGCCGGATCAGCAGCAGCAGCCAGGACACGTGGTAATAGAGGAAAGCGATCAGCCACGGTGCCAGCCGGTGCCGCACGAACGGCTGCCTGAGGCCGGTGCGCTGCGCGAGGTCTTGCAGGATCAGGAGGTGCCACTGCTCGTTGTCCTGTTCCGCGCTGGTCGTCACGATGCGCTCGAAGACCCGCCGGACGAGCGCGGAACGCCGCCGGTAGCGAGCCAGCGCGAGGTAGCCGATCCGCTCCCATGCCTGGTAGGGCACGCGGGCGATGTACTCGAGCATGGCGAACTTCACGATGCCCGGTTCCTGGCCGTAGACCAGGTCGGTCGCCTTGAACAGCGCACGAGCTCCGATGCCGTAGCGCCGCCTGGGCACGTCCAGAGTCTGTGCCTGTGCGGCGCGCAGCTGGGCCGGGGTGAGCTTGGGCGGCCCGGCCGGCGTATCCGGGCGGTCGGTCAGCGCGGTGGTCAGCATGGCCATCTCCTCCTGGCGGGTTCTTGTCCGCTTCTTCCTGGTGGGTTCTTGTCCGCTTCGATCCTCGTGTTCGCGACTCCCGCGCGTCGTCCTCCGCCGGGACACGGCCGGCTACCCCACCCGGGCCAGCCGGGTACCCCGCGCCTACCACCGCTGTTCGAGGCACGCCGGCCGAAGATGTCATGGCTGCTGCGGTGTGGTGAGCCGCTGCGATCAGGTAGCCCGATCTCCTCATCGGACTGGCCCGCGGCCACGAGGCAGGCCAGTTCGCGTTCCCGCACGGTCAGCTCGGCGGCGTCGCGTCACGGCGATAGCTGCGAGCGCCCGCATGCCACCGGCGGCACACACTGCGCACCCCGTGGTGAACCTCGACGCCACGATCCCCGAACCCCTGTCGTCCGCCCCGGAACCCAGCACCCTGAGTCCCCAGACGACCCCAACCGCCTCCACCTACGCCCGTAGTAGAAGGGCCACCATGATCGCGAAGACTTTTCACCCATATATGGGGTACAACTCTTCGTGATCAAGGACACGCCCCTAAGACTGGCGCGGGCGTGCACACTAAGGGGGTGGCACGCGTAATCGCCGGCGAGGCGGGTGGGCGTCGGCTGGTGGTCCCGAACGGACGGGAGACCCGGCCGACGAGCGACCGCGCCAGGGAGGGCTTGTTCGCCACCGTCACCTCGGTGGTGGGCTCGCTGGCCGGGAAGCGAGTGCTTGACCTGTACGCAGGATCAGGCGCGGTGGGCCTGGAGGCCCTGTCCCGAGGCGCGGAGCATGTGCTGCTCGTCGACCACGGGGCCCGTGCGACGCGTGTTATCAGGGAGAATATTGAGGCGATCGGGCTGCCGGGCGCCGCGGTGATCGCGGACCGGGTGGAACGCGTGCTCGCCCGCGGCCCGGACCAGGCGCCCGCAGCTGGGCGCTACGACGTCGTGTTCGCCGATCCGCCGTACGCGACGGCGGACGCGGAGGTGTCCCGGATGCTCTCGCTGCTGGCTGGCGAGGGATGGCTGGCCCCGGGTGCCTTGGTGATCGTGGAGCGCGCCACCCGATCCGGGCCGGCCCGCTGGCCGGCCGGCTTCGTGCCCGACCGGGCGCGAAAGTACGGAGAAGCCACCTTCTGGTACGGCCTCGCCCCGGAAACCCCGGAAACCCCGGCCGCCCCGGCAGTCCCGGAAACCCCGGCCGCCCCGGAAACCCCGTCAGCCACCCATTGAGGCTCTTATGTCGGAGCAGAGAGGACGGGATCGCGTGCAACGCGTAGTCTGTCCGGGTTCTTTCGATCCTGTGACCAACGGTCACCTCGATATCATCGGCCGCGCCGCCGGGCTCTACGACGAGGTGATCGTCGCGGTGCTGATCAACGTGACTAAGCGCAGCCTGTTCACCGTCGACGAGCGCGTCGAGATCCTGGGTCAGGTCACCAGCCGCTACGCCAACGTCAGGATCGACCGTTTTCACGGCCTGCTGGTGGATTTCTGCGCGGCCAACGGGATCACCGCGGTGATCAAGGGGCTGCGGGCCGTCAGCGACTTCGAGTACGAGATGCAGATGGCGCAGATGAACTACCGGATGGCGAAGGTCGAGACGCTGTTCATGACCACCAATCCGTTGTACTCGTTCCTGCGGTCGAGCCTGGTCAAGGAGATCGCCAGGTACGGCGGAGACGTCAGCGGACTGGTTCCCGAGACGGTTCTTTCCCGGCTGCGGGAACGCCTGGCCGAAGAAGAGTAAGACGTAGACGGCCCGGCCGGAATACCGGTGGGTGCCGTCAAGTTGGGGAATACCGAGCGCCACCGGTAAGCTGGGGCGCTCGGTTCCACCCAGTTACCCACGAGTACATTGCTATGCCCAATACACGCACACATGCACCCCGAGGCGCGTTCGTCTTCGACACGCGCTCTCTTAGCCGTCAGGCGGGGTCCGCGCAGTCGCAGTCGCGGACCGTGCCGGCTCCCGACGATCTGCGTCTCGAGCTCGTCTACGTTCCCGTGGGCGCTGACGTCGTACTCGACGTCAAGTTCGAGGCGGTTACCGAGGGCGTTCTGGCCACCGGGTCCGGGACCGTTCCGCTCGCGGGTGAGTGCGCGAGGTGCCTGGCGCCGCTGACCGAGACGTTGACGGTCAGTTTCCAGGAGCTTTACCTATACGATGACGGCCGGCCGCGCGGATCTCGAGGGAACCACGATGGACGCAGGCCGCATGACCGGCGGGACCATGACCGGCGGGAAAAGTACGATTGGCGCGAAGGGCACGACCAGGACGAGGAGCGCGACGACGAGGTGCGCTATCTCGACGGCGACCTGCTCGACCTTGAACCGGCCTTCCGTGACGCGGTTGTGCTCGCGCTGCCAATGTCACCGCTGTGCCGGGACGACTGTCCCGGGCTGTGCGTCGAGTGCGGCGTGCCGCTGGCTGAGGCGGGCCCGGACCACGGGCACGAGGACGCGACCGACCCGAGGTGGGCCGGCCTGAAGCAACTCGACGGCCAGCCCCAGCTCGACGACCAAACAGGCAACCAACCGGACCGGCGCGCCCGCGCCACCGACATACAGGAGGGCTGACGTGGCGGTTCCCAAGCGGAGGATGTCCCGCAGCAACACCCGATCACGACGTGCTCAGTGGAAGGCCACCGCGCCCGCGCTGGTGAGCTGCCCCCAGTGCCACGAACCCAAGCTTTCGCACGTGGCCTGCCCGACGTGCGGCACGTACCGGCGGCGCCAGGTCATCACGCCGTCCTGAGAGCTGACCGGCCCGAGCCGAAGCGAAGGTTGACCGCCCCGCCCGGCCGGGCATGATCAGCGAATGCTACGAGGAGGACGTGGTGGGCGTCGTGAGCCGGTCATGGGATGGCGGTGTGAACGCCGGAAAAGATCCCGCTGAGCTCCGGCACGTCCTGGGCGTGCCGATCATGCCTGAGTCGCTTGAGCGCGCGCTGACGCATCGGTCGTATGCATACGAGAACGCCAACCCCCCCACCAACGAGCGGCTGGAGTTCCTCGGCGATTCGGTACTCGGCCTCGTCGTGACCGACACGCTGTTCCGTGGCTATCCGAACCTGCCCGAGGGGCAGCTGGCCAAGCTTCGGGCCGCGGTCGTCCAGATGGGGGCGCTCGCCGAGGTGGCGAGGGAACTCGACCTGGGCTCCTACGTCCGGCTCGGCCGGGGTGAGCAGGTGACCGGAGGCCGGAACAAATCCTCGATCCTGGCTGACACACTGGAGGCGGTCATCGGCGCGGTGTACATCGACTGCGGCCTGGCCGAGGCCAGCACGCTGGTCCACCGGCTGTTCGACCCGGTCATCGCCCGGTCGGCCCGGCTGGGCGCCGGGCTTGACTGGAAGACGTCGCTGCAGGAGCTCACCGCCGCCCACCTGCTTGGCGTCCCCGAGTACCAGGTCGAGGAGAGCGGGCCGGACCATCAGAAATCGTTCCACGCCGTGGTCCGGGTGGCCAGCCGGGTCCTCGGCTCCGGCCAGGGACGCTCGAAGAAGGCCGCCGAACAGCAAGCGGCCGAGGCGGCCTGGAACGCGATCACGGCCGAAGTGGCCGGCCAGCCCATGGCCTCGGCCGTCGGCCCGGATCTGACGGCCGCCCCCGGCGATCCCGCCCCCGGCGCTGCCGCCCTGGGCGATGACACGTACGACGGGGGGCAGGCACCCGGTCCCGAGCCGGAGGCGTGAGCCGTGCCCGAACTGCCCGAGGTCGAAACGGTCCGCCGTGGCCTGGAACGTCATGTGCTTGGCCGTTCCATCGAGGCTGTCCACGTGCTGCACCCTCGTGCGGTCCGCAGGCAGCCGGCCGGGGCCGTGGAGTTCGAGACCGCCCTGGCTGGACGCACCCTGGACAGCGCCAGGCGCCGCGGTAAGTACTTGTGGATGTCAGTCGGCGAGGACGCCGTACTTGCCCACCTGGGCATGAGCGGGCAGTTGCTCGTGGGTGAGCCGCAACGGCCGCTGTCGCCCCACGTCAGGATCTGGTTCAGCTTCAAAGATGAGGGTCCGGACCTGCGCTTCACCGATCAGCGGACATTCGGCCACATGTGCGTGGTACGCGACGGCGCCGAACTTCCCGACCCGATCGCGCACATCGCCCCCGACCCGTTCGAGTCGGCCTTCGACCCGGTCCTGCTGGCCCGGCGGCTACGCCAGCGCCGCACCGGGGTCAAGCGCGCGCTGCTCGACCAGTCGCTGGTCAGCGGCATCGGCAACATCTACGCGGACGAGGCGCTCTGGCGGGCCCGGCTGCACTGGGCCAGGCCCACCGAGACCCTGAACGGCCCGGAGATCAGCCGGCTGCTCGCCGCGGTGCGCGAGGTGCTCGGTGAGGCGCTAGCCGCCGGCGGCACCTCGTTCGACGACATGTACGTCAACGTCAACGGGGAGAGCGGGTACTTCGAGCGGTCGCTCGCGGTCTACGGGCGGGAAGGCCTTCCGTGCCCGCGGTGCGGCACCCAGGTCCGGCGGGACTCGTTCATGAACCGGTCCGTGTACAGCTGCCCTGGCTGCCAGCCCAGGCCCCGCCGGGCCCGCTGGTAATCCGGGGTGTTTCGGGGTAGCCGGGGTAACCGGGGTAACCGGGGTAACCGGGGTTACCCCGGTCGTCCGAAGTAGCCGGATTCGAAGCGCTAGGCCCGCTGACCCGGTATAATGAAGCCGGTTCGTTAGCGAAGGTAAGGTGTAGAGCAGACATTGGTTGGACCGGTGCAGGCACGTAACTTGACCAGCAAACGCCAAGGTGAGAGACTAGTAGTCGTTGGTTGCACGCGCGAATCTCGCGCGTGTTAAGTAAAGTGCCCACTCTGGTCACTCAGCGTGGAGGACCTTTTATAATGGCGAAGGCTCTATTTGGCCACGTCGGCGGTCCCGATCCCCGCATCGTTTCTGAGATGCGCCGCCTCCAGCAGCGAGTACGCGACCTGGAAGCCGAGCTTGTTCGGCTCCAGCAAGAGAATGACTCGCTCACGGTTGAGGCTGCCCACGAGAACATGCTGGTCGCGGAACGCGAGCCCGCGCTCGTCTAACGAGCGTAGGCGGACGAGGCAAGACGGCATCGAGCGAATCAGGGGCGCCTGTAACGGCGCCCCTCTTCGCTGTCTATCCCGCCCGTGATATGTGATTTTGTCGCGGGCCTTAACGGCGTGGTATCAGCGCCGAAGGTGCGGTTCGGACCTTCGGTTCTTGGGCTATGCCCGTTTCGGGTAGCGGGGTCCGCCCGTCGTGGCCTCGACGGCCCTCGGGGGCCCCCGAGCTGCGGCGTGCCCGGCGGCGGCGCGCGATCCAACTGCAGTTCCGCCTCCAGCGCGTCGCGGGACGGTAAGGTGCGTGGAGCACAGCTCAGCCAGCCGGGAGGAGGGGCCTGCCCGTGTACCTCAAGAGCCTCACCTTGCGCGGCTTCAAGTCGTTCGCCTCCGCCACCTCGCTGCGCCTCGAACCCGGCATCACCTGCGTCGTCGGGCCGAACGGCTCGGGCAAGTCCAACGTCGTCGACGCGCTTTCCTGGGTGATGGGTGAGCAGGGCGTCAAGTCGCTGCGCGGCGGCAAGATGGAGGACGTCGTCTTCGCCGGCACCACCTCGCGGGCCCCCCTCGGCCGGGCCGAGGTGACGCTGACCATCGACAACAGCGACGGCGCGCTGCCCATCGAGTACGCCGAGGTCACGATCAGCCGGCTGATGTTCAGGTCCGGGCAGAGCGAGTACGCCATCAACGGCGATCACTGCCGCCTGCTCGACGTGCAGGATCTGCTGTCCGACTCCGGCCTGGGCCGGGAGATGCACGTGATCGTCGGGCAGGGTCAGCTCGACGCGATCCTGCACGCGGGACCCGAGGCCAGGCGGGCCCTGATCGAGGAAGCGGCGGGCGTGCTCAAGCACCGTAAGCGCAAGGAAAAGGCGCTGCGCAAGCTCGAGGCGATGCAAGCCAACCTGACCCGGCTGGTCGACCTCACCGCCGAGCTCGGCCGCAGGCTCAAGCCGCTCGGCCGGCAGGCCGAGGTGGCCAGGAAGGCGGCCGTCATCCAGGCTGAGCTGCGGGACGCCCGGCTCAGGCTGCTGGCCGACGATTACGTGACGTTGGCCGCGGACCTGGCCAGGGACGAGGCGGACGAGGCGGCCGTACTGGCCAGGCGGGCCGCCCTGGAGCAGGAGCTGGCCCAGGCCAGGGCCGCGGAAGCCGAACTCGACCAGGCCGCCCAGCAGGCCTCGGCCACCCTGGCCCGCACCCAGGAGACCTGGTTTGCCCTGTCCTCGCTGGCCGAGCGACTGCGCGGGACGCAGAGCCTGGCCGCGCAGCGGCACCGGCTGCTGACCGAGGTGGCTGAACCCGAGCGTCCCGGCCGCGACCCCGACGAGCTCGACCGCCAGGCCGCCGAGCTCAGGGAAGAAGAAGACGTGCTGACCATCCGGCTGGACGCGGGACGGGAGGTCCTGACGGCCGCGATCGCGCAGCGCACCGCGGCCGAGGCTGAGCTGACCGCGACCGAACGCCAGCTCGCCGAGGGAGCCAGGACCGCTGCCGCCCGCGCCGACCGGGTCGCCCGGCTGCGCGCGCAGGCCGGCGCCGCCGACAGCCGCAGCATGGCCGCGCAGGAGGAGATGGACCGGCTCGAGGTCTCGGCCGCCGAGGCCGGCCAACGGGCCGCCCGGGCGCAAGCCGAGTACGAACAGGTCCAGGAGCTGACCGGCGGTCGGGACGAAGACCGTAGCGGGCTGGCCGCCGCGCACGCCGAAGCCGTCGAGATCCTTTCCGGATATGCCGAACGGACGAAGGTGCTCCGGGCCACCGAACGCGAATCCGCCCGTGCGCTGGCCGCGCTGCGGGCCCGGGCGGACGCCCTGGCCGAAGCGGTCCGCCGTGGCGCCGACGCCTCCGCGGCGCTGCTCGCCGACCCGGCCCGCTTTGGCGGCGTGCTCGGTTCGTTCGCCGCCCGCCTGAAGGTGGCCGAGGGTTATGAGGTCGCGGTGGCCGCGGCCCTGGGTACCGCCGCCGAGGCGGTGGCGGTCACCAGCCTCGAGGCCGCCGCCGAGATCCTGTCCACTCTCCGCCGCGACGACGCAGGCAGCGCCGGCCTGGTCATCGCCTCCCCGTCTTCCCCGTCCGCCCCGTCCGCCTCAGACGCACCATGCGTCCCGGAAGGCGCGGTCCGGGCGGCTGCGCTGGTGACCGGCCCGGACGGACTTGGCGAGGTCGCCGCGGCGCTACTCCGCGATGTGGTGGTGACGGCTGACCTGGCGCACGCAGGCCGGATCGTTCGGGAAAATCCCGGGTTGACGGCGGTGACCCGGGCTGGGGACGTGCTCGGCTCTTACTGGGCGCACGGCGGCGGCGCGCGGCCGCAGAGCCTGCTCGAGCTGCGGGCGGCGGCGGACGAGGCGGCGGCCGGGCTGGCCGAAGCGGAGCGGCGATGCGAGGAGGCGGCCGGGCAGCTAGCGGCGGCGGCGCAGGCCGAGGAGGCCGCTCGCCAGTCAGTCGCGGACACGCTCGCGCGCAGGCACGAGGCGGACGCGGCCGCGGCCGAGATCTCCGGACGGCTCGGCCGGCTGGCCGGTGCGGCCCGGGCCGCCCGGGATGAGATCGGCCGGCTGGACGCCGCCATCACCGCGGCCCGGCTGGCGGCCGAGAAGGATCTCACCAAGCTTGAGCAGCTCAGGAACGACCTGGACGCGGCCGAGCTCGCGGCGCAAGAGCCGGCCGAGCTGCCAGAAGAGGCCGCCTGGCGCCGGGAGGATCTCGCCGAACGCTGCGCCGCAGCCCGGAACGCCGAAATGGAAGCCAGGCTGGAGGTCAGAACCGCGGAGGAGCGGCTGCGCTCGATCGCCGGACGGGCCGACGCGCTGACCGCCACGGCGGCCGCGGAGCGCCAGTCACGTCAGCAAGCGGCGCGGCGCCGGGCGCAGCGGGCCACCGACGCCGCCGTGGCCCGCGCGGTCGCGCTGGGCGCCGGTTACGCGGTCGGGGCGGCCGAGCAGTCGGTCGCAGCGGCCCTGGCCCGGCGGGCGCAGGCGGAGGCGGCCAGCGCCGGCGGCGCCACCGAGCTCAAGGTGGTCCGCGCCCGGGTCCGGGCGCTGGCCGCCGACCTGGACACGGTGGTGGACACCGCGCACGGCACCGAGATCGCCCGGGCCGAGCACCGGCTCCGGCTGGCCCAGCTGGCCGAGCACGCGCTTGAAGAGTTCGGGGTCGAGACGGACGCCCTGATCGCCGAGTACGGCCCCGGGGTACCGGTGCCGGTGATCGGCGACGAGGCCGCGCTGCCTTCGCGCTATGACCGGACCGTCGCCGAGCGCAGGCTCGCCGACGCGCAGCGCCAGCTCGACCGGCTCGGTAAGGTCAACCCGCTGGCCCTGGAGGAGTACGAGGCGCTGACCGAACGGCACACCTTCCTGGCCACCCAGCTGGATGACCTGCGCAAGACCCGGCGGGACCTGCTCACCGTGGTCAAGGAGGTCGACGACCGGGTGCAGGAAGTGTTCGCCTCGGCGTACGCCGACACGGCACGGGAGTTCGAGCAGCTGTTCGGCCGGCTGTTCCCGGGCGGGCAAGGCAACCTGGTGCTGACCGAGCCGGACGACATGCTGGCCACCGGGATCGAGATCGAGGCGCGGCCGCCGGGCAAGAAGGTCAAGCGGCTCTCGCTGCTGTCCGGCGGCGAGCGGTCGCTGACGGCCATCGCGTACCTGTTCGCGATCTTCAAGGCGCGCCCGTCGCCGTTCTACGTGCTGGACGAGGTGGAAGCGGCGCTGGACGACACGAACCTGCAGCGCCTGCTCACGGTGTTCGAGGAGCTGCGGGAGAGCTCGCAGCTGATCGTCATCACCCACCAGCGCCGCACGATGGAATGCGCCGACGCCCTCTACGGCATCACCATGCGCGGCGACGGCGTCTCCACCGTGATCAGCCAGCAGCTAGCCACCCGCCAGCCCGCCTAACCCCACCCGCCACGCGTGTCACATTTTCCACAATCTTTCGCCCTCTCGACCAGTCGGGACACCTTTCTAGCCTCACCTGAATCGTGCGTCACAGATAGCAGCGCGAACTGGCGGTAGGTTTGGTCGCACACACTCGGATACACGAGGCGCGCCGTTGCCGCCGCGGCCCGGACCGGCTCGACCCCGCCAGATGCGCCGCATCGCGGGGTCTGGGAGACTGTGAGCCTGATGGAATACGTAATCCTGATTGTTGTCATCGCCGTCCTGGCCGTCGTCACCGGCGGATGGCTGCTGTTCATGCGGCCGCGCCGGGGCCGTGGCGCGGTCGCGCCGCCCAGCCCGCCCCCGGCCGCTCCGGGAGGCCCACCTGGCGGCGCCGTCGAGCCGGCCACCGAGAACGCCGAAGCCAACGCCGAAGCTAACGCCGCCGCCGCAGCCACCGCGACCGGGGTGCTCGACCTCGAACGGCCCCCGCCGTCGGCCGGCCGGATGGTGCGGCTGCGGGCCCGGCTGGCCCGGTCGCAGGGTTCGCTGGGGTCGGCCCTGCTGAGCCTGCTGTCCAGGGATCGCCTCGACGAGGAAACCTGGGACGAGATCGAAGAGGTGCTCATCACCGCCGACGTGGGGGTGGCGCCGGCCCGGGTGATGGTCGATGACCTGCGGACCAAGGTGAAGGTGCTGGGCGCGCGCGGGCCTGCCGAGGTGCGGGCGCTGCTGCGCGCCGAACTGATCGGCCAGGTCGGCGAGGATGATGACCGTTCGCTGCGCACCACGCCCCACCACGGGCTGCCCGCGGTGGTGCTCATGGTCGGCGTGAACGGCACCGGGAAGACGACGACCTGCGGGAAGCTGGCCCGGGCGCTGATCGGGGACGAGCGCACCGTGCTGCTCGGCGCGGCCGACACGTTCCGCGCGGCGGCGGCTGACCAGCTGCAGACGTGGGGCGAGCGGGTGGGTGCCGAGACGATCCGGGCCGACCGGGAGGGCGCCGACCCGGCCAGCGTGGCGTTCGAGGCGGTCAGCCGGGGCATCGAGAAGGGCGTCGACGTGGTGATCGTGGACACGGCCGGCCGCCTGCACACCAAGGTTGACCTGATGGATGAGCTCGGCAAGGTCAAGCGCGTGGTGGAGAAGAAGACCACGGTCGATGAGGTGCTGCTGGTGCTTGACGCCACCACCGGGCAGAACGGGCTGCGCCAGGCCCGGGTGTTCGCCGAGGTAGTGGACGTCACCGGCGTGGTGCTGACCAAACTGGACGGGACGGCCAAGGGCGGCATCGTCATCGCCGTCCAGCGTGAGCTTGGCGTTCCTGTCAAGCTCGTGGGCCTCGGCGAGGGGCCCGATGACCTGGCCCCCTTCGACCCGGGCGCGTTCGTGGACGCGATCTTGGGCTGAGCCCGCCGGCGGCATGGAAACATGCTTGTAACAACCATCCCTGCTGTTTCACGTTGTCGACACACACCGACGCCTCTGGTGAAACCTCAGCATCGGATGGTCAGTGCAGGACTTTGCGAAGGGACACCTCAGATGAAGCTCATCACCGCTGTCATCAAGCCGTTCAAGCTGGACGACGTCAAGGCTGCGTTGCAGGCTTTCGGCGTCCACGGCATGACCGTCACTGAAGCGAGCGGATACGGCAGGCAGCGCGGTCACACGGAGGTGTACCGCGGGGCTGAGTACCAAGTCGACCTGGTGCCGAAGGTCAGGGTTGAGGTCTTGTGCGACGACGCGGACGTCGACGACCTGATCGGCGTGGTGGTCAAGGCGGCGCAGACCGGGCGGATTGGCGACGGGAAGGTCTGGTCGATTCCGGTCGATGCGATCGTGCGGGTGCGGACCGGGGAACGCGGACCGGACGCGATCTGACCGGCAACTTATGAGCGGTCCGGGGGACGCGTGCCAGCTATGACGTCGTTTGCTGCGGATCGTGCTCGCCGGACTACGCAGGTCGATCGCTGGCTGGCGGAACTCCTCGGTGCCGAGGCCGGCGTGGCCCTGGTGGCGGTGGGCGGGTACGGGCGTAAGGAATTGCTGCCTCGTAGTGACCTGGACGTGCTGCTGCTGCACAGCGGCCGGGACGACATCGCGGGCATCGCAGACCGGATCTGGTATCCGGTCTGGGACTCCGGGGCCGAGCTCGATCACGCGGTCCGTACCGTGCCGCAAGCTAGGAGAGTGGCACGGGCCGACCTGAAGGTCGCGCTCGGGTTGCTGACCGCCCGGCACGTGGCCGGTGACCCCGATTTGACCGAACGGCTCCGGGCAGGCGCGCTGGAGGACTGGCGGTCTGCCGCGCCCGCCCGGCTGGCCGAACTGCACGCCGCCCACGACGAACGCACCAGGACAAGCGGTGAGCTCGCCTTCCTGCTCGAGCCTGACCTGAAGGAAGCCAGGGGCGGGCTGCGGGACGTGCACGCGATCCAGGCGGTGGCGGCCGCGTGGGTGGCGCCCGCGCCCGGACCCAAGGTCCGCACGGCTTACGAGCAGATTCTCGACGCCAGGCACGCGCTGCACGAGGTCACCGGGCGGCGCCTGGACCGGCTGGTGCTCGAGGAACAGGATGAGGTGGCCCGCGCGCTCGGGCTGCTCGACGGGGACGTGCTGCTGCGGATGCTGGCGGGCGCCGCGCGCACGGTCGCGTACGCGGTCGATCATGCCTTCCGCCAGGCTGACCGGCTCCGCGGCCGGCGGCTTCGCCGCCGTCGCGCCGAGCGCAAGCCGCTGGCGGACGGGGTGGTGGAACAAGACGGCGAGGTGGTGCTGGCCCGGATGGCCGATCCGGCCCGTGATCCGGCCCTGGTGCTGCGGGCGGCCGCGGCGGCCGCCCAGGCCGGGCTGCCGCTGGCGCCGCGGACGCTGGACCGGCTGACCGAATGCCCGCCGCTGCCCGTCCCCTGGCCGACGGCCGCCCGTGACAGCCTGCTCGCGCTGCTCGGGGCCGGCCAGGCCGCGGTCAGCGTGTGGGAGGCGCTGGACACCGAGGGCCTGGTGACCGCGCTGATCCCGGACTGGGAGCGGGTCAGGAACCGGCCGCAGCGCAACCCGCTGCACACCTTCACCGTGGACCGCCACCTGGCCGAGGCGGCCGCGCACGCCGCCGCGCTGACCCGCGAGGTGGCCCGGCCTGACCTGCTGCTGCTCGCGGCGCTGCTGCACGACATCGGCAAGGGCTGGCCGGGGGACCACAGCGTCACCGGCGAGGTGGTGGCGCGGGACGTGGGCCGGCGGATGGGCCTGCCGGCCGCGGACGTGGACCTGGTCGCCTCGGCCGTCCGGCTGCACCTGCTGCTGCCGATGGTGGCCACCCGCCGCGACCTGGACGACCCGGTCACGGTCAAGCAGGTGGCGACGGCCGTGCGTAGCCGGGCCCTGCTCGAGCTGCTGCACGCGCTGGCCATCTCCGACGGGCTGGCCACCGGGCCTGCCGCGTGGAACGACTGGAAGGCCACCCTGGTCGCGGACCTGGTGCGGCGGGTGGAGAGCGTGCTGGACGGCGACCCGATGCCGGTGCCGGTACCGCTGCGCGACGATCAGCTGGCGCTGGCCGCCGACGGCGCCCCGGCCGCGACGGTGCGCGGATCCGAGGTCACCGTGGTCGCGCCGGACCGGCCCGGCCTGCTGTGGCGCGCCGCCGGGGTGCTGGCCTCGCACCGGCTGGCGGTCCGCAGCGCGAACGCCACGTCGGTCGGCACCACCGCGGTCACGGTGTTCGACGTGGAGCCCGAGTACGGCGACCCGCCGGACGCCACCTTGGTGGCCGCGGACCTGCGCCGGATGCTGACGGGACGGCTGGACGTGGAGGATCGGCTTGACCGTCGCGCGCGGGCCGCCCGGCCGCGCGGCGCGACGATCCCGGCGCCCAGGGTGGTCCTCGTCGACGACGCCTCCGACACCGCGACGGTGGTGGAAGTGCGAGCCCACGACGCGCCGGGGCTGCTGTGGCGGGTCGGGCGGGCGCTGGGAGAATGCGGCCTGGACGTACGGGCGGCCCGGGTGGAGACGCTCGGCGCCGAAGTGGTGGACGTGTTCTACGTGACCGACGGCGACGGCAAGCCGCTGGCCGCCGAGGATCTGCGCCGCGCCACCGTGCACTCGGTGCTGACCGCGCTCGGGGACTTAGACCCCAGATGCCCCCCGATGACCCGGCCGGCCCCGCCATCCCCGTGTCAAACCGCTAGCCAGACCCGGGTACCACGGACCGTTCGGTAGCCTGGTGCTGTGTTTGACACCCTATCTGACCGGTTGACGCAGGTTTTTTCCTCGCTGCGCGGCCGGGGACGCTTGTCCGCGGCCGACATTGACGCGACGGCCAGGGAAATCCGGATCGCCCTGCTCGAAGCGGACGTCGCGCTGCCGGTCGTCAGGCAGTTCATCGCGCGGGTCAAAGAGCGAGCCGGCGGGGAGGAAGTTTCCGGCGCGCTGAACCCGGCGCAGCAGGTCATCAAGATCGTGCACGAGGAGCTCGTCGGCATCCTGGGCGGCGAGACGCGGCGGCTGCGGTTCGCCAAGGTGCCGCCGACCGTGATCATGCTGGCGGGCCTGCAAGGCTCGGGTAAGACCACGCTGGCGGCCAAGCTCGCCTTGTGGCTCAAGGGTCAGGGCAACACCCCGATGCTGGTGGCCGCCGACCTGCAGCGGCCGAACGCGGTGCAGCAGCTCCAGGTCCTCGGCGAGCGGGCCGGGGTGCCGGTCTACGCGCCGTTCCCCGGCAACGGCGTGGGCGACCCGGTGGCCGCCGCGCGGGACTCGCTGGAAGAGGCGAGGCGCCGCCAGCAGAACATGGTCATCATCGACACCGCGGGCCGGCTCGGCGTCGACACGGAGATGATGGCGCAGGCGGTGGCGATCAGGGACGCCACCCAGCCGGACGAGATCATGTTCGTGGTCGACGCGATGATCGGCCAGGACGCGGTGGCGACCGCGCAGGCCTTCCTGGACGGGGTCGGCTACGACGGCGTCGTGCTGACCAAGCTCGACGGCGACGCCCGCGGCGGGGCCGCGCTGTCCATCGTGGAGCTGACCGGCCGTCCGATCATGTTCGCGTCCTCGGGGGAGAAGCTCGAGGACTTCGACGTGTTCCATCCGGACCGGATGGCGTCGCGGATCCTCGACATGGGCGACATCTTGACCCTGATCGAGCAGGCCGAGAAGACGTTCGACGCCGACCAGACCGCGTCGCTGGCCGGGCGGCTGGTCTCCGGTGAGGGTTTCACGCTCGAGGATTTCGTTGAGCAGCTGTCGATGGTGCGCAAGCTCGGCCCGATCGGGAACCTGCTCGGCATGCTGCCGGGGGCGCAGAAGAACCGGGCCCTGCTCGAGCAGGTCAACGACAAGGACCTGGACCGGGCCGAGGCGATCGTCCGGTCCATGACGCCGGAGGAACGCCGCAACCCGAAGATCATCAACGGCTCCCGCCGCGCCCGCATCGCGGGCGGCTCGGGCGTCGCCGTCGGTGAGGTCTCGCAGCTGGTCACGAACTTCTTCGAGGGCCAGAAGCAGATGAAGGCGATGTTCAGCGGGGGGATGCCGGGTATGCCCGCGATGCCAGGGATGCGCGCCGCCAGCAAGTCCGCCCGCAAGAAGGGCGGCAAGAAGAGGGCGGCGCCGCGCAGCGGTGACCCGCGCCGTGCCGCCGAGATCGCCCGCGGCGCGGCCGCTCAGGGCGAGCCTGGCACCCCGGCGATCCCGGGCGGGCTCGGCGGGCGGGGCGGCGGCCTGCCCGGCGGCCTGCCGGACGGTTTCCCCGAGAGCCTGGCCGACGGGCTGGCCAACCTGCCGCCCGGCCTGAACTTCCCGTCCCCGGCGCAGGACAACGTGCCCGCCGCGTTCCGCGCCAACCCCAACGCCAAGCGCCGCAAGAAGAAATAGCGCGGGGCCTTACTCCGGGCTGAGCGCGCGGATCACCTCGATGGTGTCGGCCTCGGCGGCGCTCTTGTCGTCGCGGTACCGCAGCACCCGGGCGAACCGCAGCGCCAGGCCGCCGGGGTAGCGGGGGCTGCGCTGGACGCCGTCGAAGGCGATCTCCACCACCAGCTCGGGCCGGACGTAGACGGTGTAGGCGTCCCGGTGGTCTTCCAGCCCGAGCAGCCGTTCCGTCTGCCAGGTCAGCAGCTCGTCGGTCAGGCCCTTGAACGTCTTGCCCAGCATGACGAAACCGCCCGTCTCCGGGTCCCTGGCGCCCAGGTGCAGGTTGGACAGCCAGCCGCGGCGCCGCCCGTGCCCCCATTCGACCGCGAGCACCACCAGGTCCAGGGTGTGCCTCGGCTTGACCTTGATCCACCCGGTGCCCCGGCGGCCCGCCGCGTACGGGGCGTCAAGCGCCTTGACCACGACGCCCTCGTGCCCGCGGGCGATCGCGTCGGCGAAGAACGCCGTGGCCTCCTGCGCCGAGCCGGTGACCAGCCGCGGCGTGATCAGCTCGGACGGCACCGCCCAGGTCAGCTCGGCGTGCCGCCGCCAGGCGGGCAGGTCGATCAGGTCCGCGCCGTCCAGGTGCAGCGCGTCGAACAGGAAGACCGACAGCGGCACGCCGCCTTGGGTGGCGGTGCGGGCCGCGGTGTCCTGGAACGGCAGCGGCCGGCCGTCCGCGCGCAGCGCGATCAGCTCGCCGTCCAGGACCGCCGCCCGGACCGGTAGCTTCGCCAGCGTCGCCACGACTTCGGGGAGCCTGCCGGTGATCTCATCCAGCGTCCTGGTGAACAGGCGCACGCTGCCCTGGTCCAGGTGGGCCTGGATCCTGATGCCGTCGAGCTTCCACTCCACGGCGCATTCACCCGCCGGGGTCCCCTCAGCCGACCTCGAGGCGCCCCCCTCCTCCGCCGCGCCGCCGCCGATCTTGGCGAGGGCACCGGTGATATCCGCCGCGCTGGCCGCGAGCATCGGCCGCACCGGCCGGCCCACCTCCAGGCCGAACGCCGCCAGCGCGTCCGCCCCGCCCGCCAGCGCGGCCGCGGCCACCGCCCCGAGCGCGCCGCGCAACATCATGGCCCGGCGGACCTGCGCCACCGGCACCGCGGCGGCCCGCGCGACGGCCTCGGTCATCACCCCCTCGAGCGCGCCCTGCCTGAGCTCACCGGACAGCAGGCCGTACAGGAACTGCTGCTCGTCCGCGGTGGCCCGGCCGAAAAGCTCGCTGACCAGCGCCTTACGCGCGGCAGTCGACCCCTTACCTGAGACCGCGCCGATGGCGGCGAAGCCGGAGTCCACGTCGGACAGGGTGAGGGCAGGGGTGTCCGCGGGCGGGAACCCGCCTCTCAGCGCGGCCCAGCCGACGCCGATCTGGCGCTGCGGCAGTTCTCCGGACAGGTAGGCGACGGCGATCGGGACCTCGAGCGGCCCGGCTGCTCGCAGCGCGGCGGCGAGCGCCTCGATCTTGGCCAGCCGGGCGCTGGTCGTGGCCACCACTCGTGATACCTCGGCGATCTCAGCAAGGAGCACGCCACCATTGTCGCTCAGCCGAAGATCATCAGGTCGCGCAGCTCGTCCACCCGGTCCGGGGACAGCGAGGTGTACGCGCACACCTCCTCCGGGCTGCCGAACCTGCCCAGTTTCTCCCGCGCCGCCAGCACGTCGCTCACCTCCGCCGGGGTGAGCCCCAGCGAGCCGGAAAGCACCGTCCCCGGCACGTGGTTGACGTCGACCAGCCCGCCGTCGTCGTACTCCCGCGGCAGGTCGGGGCGCCCGATCCGCAGGTCCCTGGCCATGTCGGGGTTGTCCTTGACCAGGTGCCGCGCATCCTTCCTGAGTTCGGCCCGGCCCCGCGCGTGCGCCAGGGCGGCCCGGTTGCGCTGCCGCGGACCAATCGGCCGCGGCGCCGCTTCCTTCCCCGGGCGGAACAAGATGGCGGTGTGTATCGCGGCACACCCGGCCAGCGCGATGACGTAGCCGCCGACCGCCCCGTTGGGGGCGTGCAGGTTGATCGCGAGGATCATCCCGATCGTCGCCGCCAGGTAGGCCGCGAACACCGCCCAGTCCGGCCGGCGGCGCTGGATCGCCGCGTTGACCAAGAACGGCACGAAGGACAGGAAGCCGAGCGACCAGACCGGGGTCGAGGCCCAGGCCACCGTGGCCAGCACATCGCTTGATCTTCCCAGCCGCGCAGGCCTCGCAGGTTCCCGTGGCGCCGGCTGAGCGCCGTTCCGGCTGGCTCGGCTCACGCTGTCCTCCCCCGGCTCACGGCCCGCTCGCGGGTGCCTCGGCTCAGCTGTGCCTGCCGGTCCGGCGCAAGCCCAGGCCGCGCCGGCCGCGGCTGTCCGGCGCCCATAGCCAGTATCCGACCGGGAACAGCCGGATGTGCAGGTGGTCGTCGGCCAGCCCCCACAGGCCACGCCGCGCGAACAGCGCGATGACGATCGCCACCAGCCCGAGGATGATCAGGTACCAGGCGTTGTAGGACTGCAGCGTCTGCTGCAGGACCATGTACACGATCGTGCCCAGGATCGGCCCCTCGATCGTGCCGATTCCGCCGATGATCACCGCGAACGCCATCTCCGCCGTCCATTGCACGCTGAACACCGAGGTCGGCTGCACCTGCAGCTGGCTGATTGCCAGCAGCGCGCCAGCCGCCCCGCAGCCGATCCCGGCGATGACGAAGACGAGCATCCGGGCCAGCCCGACCCGGACTCCTGAGCTGCGGGCGGCCACCTCGTCGTCCCGGATCGCGGTGAGCACCAGGCCCAGCCGGCCGCGCAGCACCAGGTAGGTGGCGGCCAACGCGATGACCGTCACGGCCAGCCCGGCCCAGTAGGTGTCCGCGGTCAGCAGGGTGGGGTCGTAGCCGGACAGGCCGGGCAGCGGCATGCCGGTCCCGCCGCCGATCGAGGAGAACTTCTCGATGATGAGCATGACGGTGGCGGCCAGCACCCAGGTGGCGATGGCGAAGTACCCGCTGCGCAGCCGGGAGACCAGCCACCACAACGGCAGCGCGGCCACCCCGCAGCCGATCGCCGCCACCGGCAGCGCGGCGAACGGCGAGATGCCGTGCAGGGCCAGGATCAGCACGAAGTACGCACCGAGTCCCACGAACGCCTGCTGCCCCACCGACACCAGGCCCGCGTAGCCGGCCAGCAGGTTCCACATGCAAGCCAGCGTGAGCACGATGAAGCCCTGCACCATGATCGTGGTGGTGCCGGCGTACACGAGGTAAGGGAACAGCGCCAGCACCACGACGACGACCAGCGCGCCGATCCCGGTCCAGGCCACGTTCCGCCGCGACCGGGTGACTCTGCTGCCCGCTCGCCTGCGAGGCGCCTTAAGGCGCCGCTCCGGCTCGCTCGGGTTCTCGGTCCCGGCGGCGCCGTGCCTCTCCGGCTCGCTCATGATTGGGCCCTTCGGGTGGTGAGGCCCTGGGGGCGCAGGATCAGCACGGCGAGGAAGACGAGGTAGCCGGCCAGCACCTCGTCGGAGATGTTGATCTGCGCGCCGATCTGCTGGGCCACGCCGAGGACCACGCCGCCGAGCAGCGTGCCCCACAGCGAACCGAGGCCGCCGATGACCACCGCGGCGAACGCGAACAGCAGGATCGTGTCGGTGCCCGTGGTCGGCGCGAACTGCGAGTACATGCCGTAGCCGATGCCGGCCAGCGCCACCGTGCCGAACGCGATCGCCGCCGCGATGCCGAACACGTGCCGGTAGTCCACCCCGGACAGCTGGGCCGCCTCCCGGTCGTCGGCCACCGCCCGGATCATCCGCCCGTACTTGGACGCCGACAGGAAGTACTGCAGGCCGAGCAGCACCACCACGGCCACCACGAAGATCAGCAGCAGCAGGTAGGCGATCTGGATCTGCGAGCCGACCGAGAACGAGCTGGTGATGATGGCGTTGCCGACCCCGAGGGAGTGGCTGTTGGCGTTGATGAACTGAAGCAGCCCGGCCTCGATCACCACCGACAGCCCGAACGTGACGATCAGCGTGGTGAGCGCGCCGCGGTCAAGCGCCGCCTGGATCACGATCCGCTGCAGCGCGTAGCCGAGCACGGCCATGATCGGCACCACGACCACGAACGACCAAAGCACCGGGATGTGGGTGACCGCGATGACGCCGAGCGCGACGTAGCCGCCGATGATCGCGAGGTCGCCGTGGGCCAGGTTGACCACCTTCATGACCCCGAACATCAGCGACAGCCCGCAGGCGAACAGTGCGTAAAGCCCTCCGGTCAAGACCCCCTGGATGATGTCGTTGACCCACACCACTACGGTGCCTCCTTCCCCTCGGAGGGGGCGACCCCTCCCAGACCCGCCCCCCCATACCCCCTGGGCCCCCCGGCGGGGGGACTACCTGGGCTCGGCGAGCCCAGACCGAAGTAAGCCGCCTCCACCTGTTCGGCGGTGACGTCGGACGGGCGGCCCTCCAGCGTGGTGTGCCCCTCGAGCAGGCACTGGATGCGCGTGGCCACCTGCAGCGCCTGGCTGACATCCTGTTCCACCAGCAGGACGGTGAGCCCGGTGGCCAGGATCTGCGGCATCATGCCGTAGATGCGCTGGACCACCACCGGCGCCAAGCCGAGGGACAGCTCGTCGAGCAGCAGCACCCGGGGGTTGGCCACCAGGGCCCGGCCGATGGCGACCGCCTGCTGCTCGCCGCCGGACAGCTGCGCCGTGCGCTGGCTCCTGCGGTCTTTCATCCAGCCGAACATCTCGTAGACCCGCTCGGTGTTCCACGGCCCTTTCCGCGCGTAGGTCCCACCGACCAGCAGGTTCTCCTCCACTGTGAGCGACCCGAACAGCCGGCGTCCCTCCGGCACCATGGCGATCCCGGCGGTGGCCCTGCGCTCGGGCCGGACCTTGGTCACGTCCCGGCCGTCGAGCAGGATCGAACCCGCGGTCGGGGCATGCAGGCCGGCGATCGTGCGCAGCAGTGTCGACTTGCCCGCCCCGTTCGCGCCGATGATCGCGTAGACCTCTCCGGGCAGCACCCGCAGCGAGATACCGTCCAGCGCCCGCAGCTGCCCATGGTGCACGGTCAGATCGCGCACCTGCAGGAGAGGTGCGTCTCCGGCCCGCCGCTCCGGCTCGGTCACGGGGCGCTCCGTTCGCCGTCGGCGGCCGGGTTCTCGGTCAGGGTGCCGCCGCTGAGGGATGCGGTGACGGCGGTGCCGAGGAAGACCTCACGGACGGCCGGGGTGGCCAGCACGGCGGCCGGATCGCCGTCGCCGACGAAGGAACCCCCGGCCAGGCAGATCAGCCGGTCCACCACGGCGGTGAGCGCGCGCACCACGTGCTCGATCCAGATCACCGCGGTGCCGTCGGCGTTGATGCCGCGGACGATCTCCACCAGCTGGGCGACCTCGGGGTCGGTGAGACCGCCCGCCACCTCGTCAAGCAGCAGCAGCTTGGGCTGCGAGGCCAGTGCCCGGGCGAGTTCCAGCCGCTTGCGCTGCAGCAGGCCGAGCCGGGCCGCGGGCACGTTCGGCTCGGCGGCCATTCCGGTCCGCTCGAGCGCGTGGGCGGCCGCCGCGTAGCTGGCCCGGCGCCGCAGCCCGGCGCCTTGCTGCGCGGCGACGAGCACGTTCTCGAACACGGTCATGTCCGTGAACGGGCGGGGCACCTGGTACGTCCGGCCGATACCAAGCCGGCAGCGGGCCGCCGCGTCCAGCTTGGTGACCGGCCGCCCGGCGAAACAGATAACTCCGGCGTCCGGCGGCAGGTCGCCGGAGATGAGGCCGAACAGACTGGTCTTGCCCGCTCCGTTCGGCCCGACGATCCCGACCGTGTCCCCGGCCGCCACGCTGAAGGAGAGCTGCTCCGCGATAACGACCCGGCCGAACCGCTTCGTCACGTGGTCGAGCTCAAGCAGCGGGGTGATCATCCGGTCACGCGTTCGTCGGCTTCAGCTCCGCCGTCGTCTGCACGGTCGGCAGCAGCGTGTTGTCGACGACCTCCATTTGCAGCGGGTACTTGCTGCCCTTCTGCCACTGCACCCCGACCGGCGGGGTGATCGCGACGCCGGGCGCGGGCGCCTTGCTCGAGGTGAAGTCCAGCGGTCCGGCCAGGCCGTTGACATTGACGTTGTGGATGGCCGCGGCGACCTCGGTCTTGTCGTGCGGGTTGTTCACCGACATGAACGCGGCGTGCGCGACCTCGAAGAGACTGTAATTGCTGATGTTCGCGTTCCACTGGCCGTGGCCAGAGGATTCGTACTCGGCCGCGATCTGCGTGCACGTCTCGCCGGTAAACGAGGAGGTCCACGGCATGGTCGGCACCCACCAGGTGTCGGTGGCCACGTTCTCCACCAGCGAGCCGAGCGCGTAGGCGTCGGTCGGGAAGAGCAGCACCTTGGCCACGGTAGCCAGCTTCGGCTTGAAACCCTGCTGGGCCGACTGCTTCCACATGGTGGCAAAGTCCGGCGGCAGCGGCACGTTGGTGAAGAAGTCGGCCTTCTCCGACTTGAACGCGGAGATCATCGAGGAGTAGTTAGTCGTTCCGTCGGTGTAGGCCGAGGACACGTCGAAGGTGTAGCCGGCCGCCTTGGCGAAGATCGGGAACACCGCCCGGAAGGCGTTGCCGTCAGAGTCGTTCGGGAAGGCCGCGCCGACCACCTTGTCGGTGCCCAGCTGGCTGTGGATCTTGTTCCACATCGGGATGAAGCACTGCACCAGATGCTCGGCGCCGAAGAAGTACATGACCACGTACTTCGGTTTGAGCGTCGGCTTCTGCGGGTTGCCGTGCAGGTTGACGTACCACGATTCCCAGGGAATGTTCGCGCAGATCAGCGGGGTGCCGAGGGCTTCAGCCGTGCTCGCGACCGCGTTCACGGTCTCCGGCGTGCTCGACGCGAGCAGCAGGTCCACCCGGTCGGAGTTGATGGCCTGCTGGGCCAGCTGGCCGGCCTTGGTCGAACTGGACTCGGTGTCGTAGGAGGTGATGTTGACCTTGTAGGTCTTGCCGCCGATCTTGAACCCGTTCTTGTACGGCGAAGTCTGCTGGATCTTGGAGATCACGAAGCTGTCCGGCGCGCCGAAGCCGGCCAGCGCCCCGGTTACCGGGTGGATCCAGCCGATGCTGATTTCCCCGGTTGAGCCAGAACTTGAGGTGGAGGTCGCTCCCGCTCCCTTGATGCTGGAGCTGCAGGCCTGGAGTAGTCCGCCGCCCCCCACGACGGCCGCACCCGCGCCGGCCGCCCGCAGCAGGTTGCGTCGGCTGACACCTCCGGCCGTGCTAGCCAGGGGTGACGACCCCCCCAGGCCCCCCCGCGCCGTGCTAGCCAGGGGTGACGACCCCCCCAGGCCCCCCCGCGAGGACATCGCACTGTCGGGTTGCGCAGTCTGGTCACTCATGTGCAATCGATCTCCTTTGAGGTCGCGCCGAGGCGCCGGAGCGCGTCCGAGATGACACCACGGGTCCCTGCGGGTCCTGGTATGGGGGATGTCGCGGCGTCATGAGGCTAACATCACCTAATTCCCATCCGAGGCGCTACAAATAAAGCAGCCAGCCTTCAGGCCTCATTGGCGGGAGGGCCTCGATGCCGAAGGCCTGATGGGCGGCTCCCATTCACTAAGCGGGGGGGGGTGTCCGGCCTTAGCGCCCCAATAGCATTGGTGCGCTGTGCGAACGAGCGTGCATATATAGAACAGTAGGGCAACGCTAGGATGCCCGCTCGCGGATAGTCAACGTACGTTATTCAACTGTTTCCGCACGGTAAGTGCCTCCGCCCCCAGTCCCGTCTTCCCGCCCCTCCATCCCCTCCATCCCCTCCGTCCTCCGCCCACGATCACAACAGGACGACGTCACACACCCAGAGCCGCCACCGACCCCCGCCCCCCCCCCCCCCCCCC
>Ga0224557_1000691_pt1 | contig 36165 bp, 24 predicted proteins | sample 714S31014metaG_FD_180677 | JGI IMG/M metagenome (GOLD analysis project Ga0224557, IMG submission 180677) | Peat soil microbial communities from Stordalen Mire, Sweden - 717 S3 10-14 | ecosystem: Environmental > Terrestrial > Soil > Wetlands > Peat | place: Sweden: Norrbotten County, Stordalen...
TTTCTTACGTCCTGCTGGTTTGCTAATCTTGCTCATCGGCTGGTCTCCTTTTGCACCCTCGAGTGCGTTGCGGTCAGCTTAGCTGCTCCGCGAGACCAGCCGTCTCATCCCATCTGAAGCCCAGGTTGATCCTGTTGGCTTTATGCGGGGGTTGAAACCCCCGCCTCCCTCCGAATCTAAAAGGAAACAGATGGTTCGTCTTCCAGGGCCTGTTCACGCGACTTGGGGATGGCGTTCTTATTCTCACGGAGGGAGCAGGAGCCTTTAGGCCCGGGCATTATTCCCTGCGGCCTTCTCAGCCCTGCAGGTGGAGAGGCATGGGGTCGAACGGTCCACGGGAAGCGGAGCTGAAGGGATAGGTTTCCGGCGCCGATACAAGTCCCCGGCGAACGGGGTTCTCCTCGATATACCGCACACAGTTCATGAACTTCTCTTCCGACAGGATCTGGCTCTCGTTGAAGCTGCGCATCCACACATCCAGCTTGCTTTTCAGGCGGAAAGAAAAGCCTCCCTTGATGAACTGCATGGCCTTTTCGAGCGAAACATCCGGAGCGGGCGTGATCAGGGCGTGGAAATGGTCGGGCATGATGACGAACGCGTGCAAGAGGAATCGCCCTTGACTGTGATAGTCGAGGATGGTTCGCTCAAGCAATTCCGCCGTGGCCGTGACCTGAAAAAGGCTGCGGCGTTGCGCCGTCACAGCGGTGACCAGATAGGTCCGGGTTTCTTGTGGCGCGAACCGCATCTGAGCAGCATAAACGAAAGGCCCGTGGCTAAAGCCACTCTTATTGCGAGGCCGTGTTCAGGGGCCTGAAGGCCCCTGCTCCCTCCGAAACGTGCTCCGGCCGAAATGATAGGTTGCAGGGAATAATGGCCGGGCCTGAAGGCCCCCGATTGATCCGCTGCATTCAGGGGCCTGAAGGCCCCTGCTCCCTCCGAAACGTGCTCCCTCCGAAATGAAAGGTTGGGCGGACCAAGGTGACGCATGTGAGCTTGCGATAGGCGACGGCGTCCATGGCGCCGATGCGGTGCTGATCCCCGGCCATTTCAAGAATGGCCTCGCTCAACCGGCCAGATGCCTTTTTGTTCGACGAGGTTACCTATTCCTCTATGCGGTATGTGTATTCTTCGATGACGGGGTTGGTGAGGACTTGTTTGGCGATGCGCTCGACCTGGGCGCGGGCGGCGTCGGCGGTGAGGCCGTCGGCCAGCGAAAGCGCGAAATACTTGCCCTGGCGCACGGCCGTCACCTCAGCAAAACCGATCTTGCGCAGGGCGTTGTGGATGGTTTGGCCCTGCGGGTCCAGGACCGATGTCTTCAACGTGACATAGACATGCGCCTTCATGATCCGTGATTATAGTATCTCCGGCGGATGGCCGGACAGGCGTTGAAATGCGGCGGCAGCGGGATCGGTTTGGGAAGGCAAACCGTGAGGGGCTAAAGCCCGACGATTTTGCGGCTTTTATTTGTTGGGGGTTGAATCCCCGACCTGCCAGCCCGTACCCTTCAAACTGGCTCGATTCCCAGAACAGAGTCCGCCTCCCCACCACGCGAAGGAGAAGTAAAAAGCGATGATCAACTATCTGGAACTGCCTATCGGCGACCGTTGCCCCGAGGTCTTTCGAGCGGTGATCGAGATCCCGCTGGATGGAACGCAAAAGTTCGAGTACGACAAGCAGTTGCACGTCTTCAAGCTGGACCGCAACCTGCACTCCCCGGTGCACTACCCTGGGGACTACGGCTTCGTGCCCTCCACGCTGAGCGACGACGGCGACCCGCTGGACGTGCTGGTGCTGGTGCCGGGGCCGAGTTTTCCCGGCTGCGTGCAGGAAGTGCGCCCCATCGGGCTGCTGGAGATGCTGGACCAGGGCATCCTGGACGAGAAGGTGCTGGCGGTGGGAAAGAACAATCCCCGCTACACCAACGTGTGGAACTACACCGATATCTACCCCCACATGCTCAAGGAGATCACCCACTTCTTCTCCATCTACAAGGATCTGGAGGGCAAGCGGGTGGAGGTGAAGGGCTGGCGCGACGCCGCCTATGCCCGCGACCAGGTGATCTACTGCGCCAAGCAGTTCAAGGACAACAAGGCGAAACTGGCGGAGGGAAAAGAGAAGTCCGGCGAGTGAGGCGGGAACTGACGCGGCGACGAGCCGGGCCGTGACGCGCAACCCCTAACGGATGCGCGCCGCCTTACCCTTGGCGCGGGGCCCTGTCCGCTGCCCAGGCCGCCAAACGCCGCCGCACCAGGGGAGCAGCCGTAGCCCAGTAGAGCACCGGCCCCAGCAGACCCACCACCGCCGCAAACAGCAGCGCCGACGTGGTGCCGATGATCTTTTCGTCTCGCGAGGCGTAGAGCGCATAGCCGATCAGCGCCGCCGGGCCGACTCCCAGCAGGCAGGCAACGGGCAGATTGCCGGCCTTGAAAGGGCGCTCCAGGTTGGGCTCGCGGAGGCGCAAGACCACGAGCGCCACAAACTCCAGCAACAGGCTCGATCCATAGAGGATGAGGTCGATGGAGATGAGCCGCTCGAAGGGCAGCTTGAGCGCCATGGCCCAGGCCAGCCCGCAGAGCAGAACGCTCACCCACGGCACACCGCGGCTGTTGCGTTTGGCAAGCATGAGGGGCAACATGCCCTCCTCGGCCATGGCCATGGGCAGGCGGGTGTAACTCATCACCAGCGCGTTGAACATGCCGATGCCGGTCAGCGCGCCGCCGGCCACCACGGCCAGCCCCAGCAGCGGACCGCCGATGGCCTGGGCCGCGGTGGTCCAGTCGCCGGTGGAGAAGGTCCCGACGGAGAGGCCGGCCAGCGCCATCGCCGCCAGCGGCAGAATGTAGGTGACCGCCACCAGGACGGTTGCCATCATCATCGCGCGGGGATAGCTGCGCTGCGGATTCTCGACCTCCTGGGCCACCGTGGAGGCGTTGTCCCAGCCCATATAGTTCCACATGGCCACCAGGATGGCCGTGGAGAGAGCCGACTGGGAGGCCGGCCGGCTCCATTGCACCGCTGGGTGCACGGTGAACCCGTGCCAAAGCCCAAGCACCACGAAGACCACGAACGGCGCCAGCAGCAACACAAACATCCACACCGAATCCGCGCCCACCGCCGGGGCCCCGCGCAGATTCCACGCGCAGCACAGCACCACCACGGCCAGCGACCAGCCGAAGCCCCTCCAACCATCGGTGAGCGCCGGGCTGAACTTGCCCAGGTAAAGAACGAAGATGGCTGGATAGATGGCCATGTCGAAGATGCTAGCCGACAGCGAAAGCCAGCTCTCCTGATAACCCCAGAAGGGGCCCAGAGCGCGCCGCACCCAGACATAGAAGCCACCCTCGGCGGGGATCGCGCTGGCCAGTTCGCCGATCATCAGCGCCGTGGGCAAAGACCACACAAACGGCAGTACCAGCAGGATGAGAATGGCCCAGGCAAAGCCGGCTCCGCCAAGGATGTCCTCAATGCCATAGGGACCGCCCGACACCATGAAGTAGGTGGCGGCCACCAGCGGCAAAAAACGCATCTTGCGCCGGGCAGGATGAAAGGAAAAGGACATTATTGCGAATCTAACAACCCCGGCCCCTTCGAGAAAGTGAAAAAATGGCCCAATGAAAAATGACCGGGCCCGGCGCGCCTTTTTGAGCCCCTGCGCGCCGCAACCGCAACTTCCGGGAAACCCTCATTTTCTATTTGCCGGATCTGGGGCCACCCGCCCCATGTCGCCGGGAGGAATTGTGGCAATACGCAAGATTGCCAAACTGTGATTCGAGTGCGAGCAGTCGTGGAAACGCGGTTTTGGTTGTCGTCAGTCGAGACTCAAACGGACGAATCAAGGACCCAGCAACTAACCTGTTGACATTCTACCTATGATGCGTCAATCTATAGGTGGACAATCAACAGGAGAGCAGACATGCCGGAATGCAAATCGGAAGTTTTGCAGGGAACACTGGACCTGATGGTACTGAAGACGCTTGAGTCGATGGGGCCGCTTCACGGATATGGCATTGCGCGGCGGATCGAACAAGTGAGTGGAAACACAGTCAGTCTCAACCAGGGAACCATCTATCCAGCGCTGCTGCGGCTGGAACAGCGAGGGTGGGTGAAGGCCGAATGGGGCACCTCGGAAACCGGACGCCGCGCCAAGTTCTACTTGCTGACCCCAAGCGGGCGGAAACAGATTGAGCAGGAGACCGAGAACTGGGAGCGCGTGGCTGCAACCATGGCGCGCTTCCTTGCCCCGACGAATTAGGAGGCGATCATGGACTGGACACGTATTCTGCTCAGCCGCTGCGCTGCCCTGTTCCGCAGCAAGAAGCTCGATGCCGATTTGGACGAAGAGCTGCGGGCGCACATCGATTTGGCCACGGAAGAGAATCGCGGGCGCGGGATGAATGAGCAGCAGGCACGCACCGCCGCTCTGCGGGCGTTTGGCGGGGTGACGCAGATCAGCGAGACCTACCGCGTGCAGCGGGGCCTGCCGTGGTTCGAACAGGCCGCACGCGACATCCGCTATGCCGCTCGCCAACTGCGCAAGTCGCCCGGCTTCGCGGTTACAGCCATCCTTACGCTGGGGCTGGGCATCGGCGCGGCTACATCGGTGTTCAGCGTGGTGAATGCGGTTTTGTTGAAGCCGTTCGCCTTTTACGAGCCGGATCGGCTGGTGGTGATGCGCGAGGCAGTGGAAGACGAAGCGAGTAGCGATTGGTCGTCATCTCCCGACAACTACCGCCATTTTCTGCGGCTGAAGAATGATTCGAAGACCCTTGAGGACGCGGCGATCTTTGAGCAGAGGGGAATGAGCGTCTCTCCAACAGGCGACCATCCGCGCATTGTGGGCGCAGTTGTCGCCTCGCCGAACCTTTTTCGACTGCTTGGAGTTGAGCCCACGCTGGGCCGCGGCTTTGCGGAGAGCGATGCGCAAAAGGGCGCCGATAACGTGGTGGTGTTGAGCTACGAAGGCTGGCAGGCTTTGTTCGCGGGCGACAGGCGGGTAGTGGGACAAACGCTGCGGATCGGCGGGCAGCCAACCACGGTGATCGGCGTGCTGCCGCGGGGTTTGCGGTTTCCGCAGATTGCGTTGGCGCCGAAGATCGAATTCCAGGAAGGCGCGCGGGATGCCCTGCTCTACCAGCCGCTGGCGCCAAGCGAGCGTGACCTGAATGCAGATATGGGCAACTTCAACTACAAGGTGATTGCGCGGCTCAAGCCCGGCGTCACGTTGTCCCAGGCGAACGCCGAACTGGAGGCCCTGCAGAAGGGGTACACGCTTTCCGCCCATTTGCCCATTCATCTCGGAATCGCGCTGACGCCCCTGGCGAAGGATGTAACCGGCGGCGTGAGCGGCGCGCTGTGGCTGCTGTTTGCAGCGGTTGGGGCGGTGCTGCTGATTGCTTGCGTGAACCTGGCCAATCTGCAACTGGCGCGCGCCGTCAACGCGGAAGGCGAAACCGCGGTGCGGGCCGCACTGGGCGCGAGCCGCGGCCAACTGGTGAGGTCGCGCCTGACCGAGAGCGTGGTGCTGGCGTTGGCCGGAGGCGCGGCCGGAGCAGCGCTTGCCTTTGGCGGCGTGCGGTTGTTGCTTGCTTTGGCGCCGGCCGACATTCCTCGCCTCGACGAGGTGAGGGTGAGCCTGCCCGTACTTGCCTTTAGCGCCGGCTTGTCGATTGCAGCGGCGATTGTGTTCGGCATGTTGCCGGCCCTGCGCTCGCTTCGCGTTGCGCCGCAGGCCGCGCTCAAGGCAAACCAGACGCGCGCGGCCAATACGCAGGAGGGCCAACGTACCCGCAGCCTGATGGTGGCCGCGCAGGTGGCTTGCACCGTGGTGCTGCTGATCGTCATGTCGCTGGCGCTGCGCAGCTTTTCGCATCTGATGCGTCAGAATCGCGGCTTCGATTCCAGCCACGTGACGCTTGCGCAGGTGGATCTGTTCGCACCGCAATACGGCGATTTCTCAGGCAACATGAAGGCCGTGAAGCTGAGCTTTACCGACCGCGCGCTCGCGTCGCTGAATCAATTGCCCGGCGTGCAATCGGTGGCCCTGACCAGCGTTGCGCCGCTGACCGGCGAAACGTGGGTGGATAATGTTTCCCGGCCGGACCATCCCGTGCCGCCTGAGCAGGAGCCGAGGATCAATGTGCGCTGGGTTAACCCAGAGTACCTGCCAACGATGCAGATTCCTCTGATTTCCGGGCGCAACATCGCTGCAGCCGACCGCGCGAATCCCTACGTCGTGCTCATCTCGGAAAGGACTGCGCGCGAAGCATTTGCCGGGGAAGATCCGGTGGGAAAGCAGATCGACCCCCTCGTTCCGGACGACAAACACCCGATGACCGTGATCGGAGTGGTGGCCGACACGCGCATCAACGGCCTTAAAGACACGGCCGCCATGGTCTACGTTCCTTACTGGGCCTTCACGCCGTGGACGCTGTCGTTTATGGTGCGCAGTTCGCGACCCAGCGATGCACTGATTGGCGAGATGCGGCGCGCGATCTGGCAGATCGATCCGCAGGTCGCGATTCCAACGCTCAAGCCGATGGACGATCAGGTGAGCGGGTCGGTGGCGGCAGACCGTTTCCAGGCCATAGTGCTGAGTGGGTTCGGCGCGGCCGCGTTGTCATTGGCTTTGCTGGGCGTGTATGGCGTACTTACGTATTCGGTTACTCTGCGCCGGCGGGAGTTCGGCATCCGCATCGCATTGGGCTCGGGAAAGAGCGCGCTGACCGGGCTGGTGCTGCGCCAGGCCGCGCAGCCCGTTCTGCTGGGCACAGGAGCTGGACTCGCGATGGCGCTGATTGCGCTGCGCTGGGTGCGCAGCCTGCTGTATCAAACGCCCGTCATGGACCCGCTGGCAGTGGGCGGCAGTATCCTGCTGCTTTTGGTTGCCGCCGCGATAGCAGCGATCGTACCGGCCCGGCGCGCAGCCTCCACTGACCCGATAAGGGCTTTGAGGATGGAGTAGGTGTCGACGATGGATTGGCTGCGCATTCCGCTCAAGGCCTGGTCGCTGGTTTGCACAGAAACTCGATACCGATCTTGATTCACGCTAAACGGAGGCGCGAATCCAGCTTCTGGGAGACAGACTTTGGCGTTCCGGGCGTGTAACCGCCAGCCAAGATCGGAAACGCCTCGCGCACGATGCGCAAGAACTGCGAGGTGCTGAAGCGAGGCCGTCGCTCCCCGTCAACAGCCACTCGATCGATTTTCCATACAGCCTGGCAATCCTGAAGAGGATCGTGGCGGTGGGCTCCTTGAGGCTGCGTTCGAGGGCTGGGAGGTAGCTGTGGGGCGATACTGACATGCGGCTGGCGCCGGTGTCGGATAGAGGGTCTCGCCCTATTCCGTCGTAATTGAATAAACCACGCACTTCTCGGCCCAGTTGATGGTTCTAAACTGAAAGCTCAGAATGCGGAGACCGCTGCGCGGCATCTCGCAGTGCGAGTTTTTGGAGGTATGGGGAAATCTATCCATGCGATGGGACACGATCTACAGGACCGTGCCCCGCTCATCGCCATGGATGAGTCTTTAGTCGGCTATTGCTTGGCGGGATGCTCTCCAGCGGCGCACTCCTCCGCTTCACCGACCGGAACCAGCATGCGCTAAAGTGGTCTTGCCGGTCGATTGATTTTCAGCGAACGGAGAACATGGTCTTGACCGTTTGTGTCAGCTAATGGGACAACCCCAAGACCAAGGGAAAATGAATCTTCAGCTTGTAGCAAATGAAGAGAACCACGATCGCGCCCAGCGTAGAAAAAATAAGGCCAGCGGGATGATATCGGCTGTTTCTCGGGCCCGAAATCATGTGGGTAACGCCGCCGCCGAGGATCGATCCGACGATGCCGAGCACGATTGTCCAGAAGATCGTCATGTGCTCGTGCATCACCGATTTTGCGATAACCCCCGAGATCAGCCCGATCAGAATGTACCAGAGTAAGTGAAACATACCTTTTCCTCCATGGTTTGCCTTCAGCCGGAATCTCCTTTATGGGCACCGACTCTCTCGAATTTTACCGCTCCCGAGTGGAATTGCAAGACCAACATAAAATTTGCGGTCGAAAAACGAAGCGTCATCAGCACGAGGTCCGCCCGGTCTGCTGCGAGGCAAGAATGCAACAACGCCGGTCAAGAGCCGTTCATACAGCCTGGCAATCCTGAACAGGATCGTGGCGCCGGGTTCTTTGAGCCCATCCTTCGGTGAAGGAACTCCCCTTTCAGTCCGTCGTGGTCACTTGCCCGCTGTGCGCGGAACAGCGCGGGACCGGCCTTCTGAGGTCTTTCTGGGCCGGCCAAATCAGCTCGTGGCGAAACAGGCGCGGGCGGAGGGACGCTGAGATGGATTACCCCCCTCCGCGAATGAGCAAGGGAATCCGCGCCTTCGGAATCTGCGCCTTCGAAGTACAGCGCGGTTCAGTTCGTGTGGCGATCATCCATGTCAAACGGCGAATAACACGCCAAAAAGTGACGCAGATCACGTGCTGAAAGTCTAACTTGAAGCTACAAGATTGCAGGCGCATAATTGTAGGTCAGCTACCCGGATCGACAGGCAGCGGTGGCATAAATCGGCATGGTCCCGATTTGTGGTCTGTTCCCGTTTTTCAAGAATGGGAGAGTTTTTATGCCTTCCGTCGCGTGGGTTGCATACCCGTGGCCGTCCCTTCGGGGATGGTTCTGTGCGTTGCCACTGTCTTTCTTCGCCTTCCTGTTTCCTTCCATGGCTCGGATCGAGATAGCCTTCGCCGGCGCCATTCCGGCGGGCAGGCGATGCCGCAACGGCTGCTTGAAAGGTTGTTTTCAGGCGCTGTTCGGCACTTTGCTGCTGGCTGGGCTTCCGGCCGCGGCAGCCGGCACAGCCACCACCACCACGCTGGCGGTGACCTCGGGAGGCAGCGGGGTCACTACGGTCGCCTCGGGCAGCGTGGTCACGCTGACGGCTACGGTGATGGCCGGGACCACCCCGGTGAACCCCGGCCCGGTGAAGTTCTGCGACGCGACGGCGGCCTACTGCGACGACATTCATATCCTGGGCACGGCGCAACTTACGAAAGCCGGGACGGCAACATTCAAGTTCCGCCCCGGCGTCGGCAGCCACAGCTACAAGGCGGTCTTTGTTGCGACAAAGAGCGATGCGGGCAGCGCCTCCGCCACGGCGGCGCTGACGGTGACTGGGCTCTATCCGACGGGAACAACGATTGCGCCGAGCGGCAGTCCGGGCAACTACACGCTGACGGCGACGGTGGGGGGCGTAGGCCCTCTTGCGCCCACGGGGACGGTCTCGTTCCTCGATACCAGCAACAGCAATGCCGTGCTGGCCACGGCAACGCTGGGTGCGGGGAGGTCAGGACTCAGCTTTGTGAACTCCTCGAACCCTGCAGTAGGCGTCTGGCCCCATTCCATAGCGGTGGGTGATTTCAACGGGGACGGCATCCCGGACCTGGCCGCGGCGGACCAGTGCGGCAGCCGCCTCAATTGCCAACTCGGTGACTTCGCAGGCGCGGTGACGGTGCTGCTGGGCAACGGAGACGGGACTTTTACAGCTGCGTCGACCAGCCCGGCTACGGGCGACTACTCCGATTTCATCGCGGTGGGGGATTTCAACGGGGACGGCATCCCGGACCTGGCGGTGGCAAACTACTACAGCAACTCGGTAACGGTGCTGCTGGGCAACGGGGACGGCACTTTTACAGCTACGGCGACGAGCCCGGCTACGGGCGGATACCCCGTGTCCATAGCAGTGGGTGATTTCAACGGGGACGGCATCCTGGACCTGGCCGTATCGAACGAAAGCGAAACGGTAACGGTGCTGCTGGGCAACGGGGACGGGACTTTTACAGCTACGGCGACGAGCCCGGCTACGGGTTACGCACCCTTGGCCATAGCGGTGGGCGACTTCAACGGGGACGGCATCCTGGACCTGGCTGTAACGAACGGAGACTGGAATAGTACCGCCGGCGCGGTGACGATTCTGCTGGGCAATGGGGACGGGACTTTTACAGCTACGGCGACGAGCCCGGCTACGGGCTACGGTCCCGATGCCATCGCGGTGGGTGATTTCAACGGGGACGGCATCCCGGATCTGGCTGTGCTGAACACGTGCGGCATCAACGTAACCACCTGCGACAGCGGAACACATGCCGGTTCGGTAACGATTCTGCTGGGCAATGGGGACGGAACGTTTACGCCAGCGGCGAGCCCGACAACAGGTATCAATCCCTGGGCCATAGCGGTGGGTGATTTCAACGGGGACGGGATCCCGGACCTGGCGGTAGCGAACGCGTGCGGCACCGACCCCACCTGCAGCACATATGTCGGTACGGTAACGATTCTGCTGGGCAACGGGGACGGGACTTTTACAGCTACGGCGGCAAGCCCGGCATCGGGCTTCCAAGCCGGGTCCATAGCGGTGGGCGACTTCGACGGGGACGGAATCCCGGACCTGGCCGTCGCATACGGGAGCACCACCGGCAATGGCGCAGTCACAGTGCTGCTGACGGAAACCCAAACCGCAACTGCATTGGCCAGCGGAGTCGCGTTGCCGGTGGTCTCGGGCGCACACCAGGTGGTGGCGAGCTACCCCGGCGACAGCGACTATGACCCCAGTACCTCCCTTCCGACAATCCTGACCGGGGGGGCGAGCGGGGCTACGCTCACCTCTCCCACACCGGGCAGTACGCTGCCAGGTTCCAGCGTGACCTTCACGTGGTCAGCCGGGACCGGGCCCACGGCGTACCAACTCTGGCTGGGCACTACCGGAGTGGGCTCGCAAAACCTGTATAACTCGGGTTCAACGACGGCCACTTCCGCCAACGTGACCGGGTTGCCGACCTACGGGCAGACAATCTACGCCACGCTCGGGTCGCTGATCGGCGGGGTCTGGCAGTATGCCAACTACACCTACACCGAAGCCGGTACGCCGGCCGCGCTCACGTCTCCCAAGCCGGGCAGTGTGCTGCCAGGTTCCAGCGTGACCTTCACGTGGACGGCCGGGACCGGGCCCACGGCGTACCAACTCTGGCTGGGCACTACATGGCGCTCGTCCAACCTGTATAACTCAGGTTCAACGACGGCCACTTCCGCCAGCGTGACCGGTCTGCCGACCTACGGGCAGACGGTCTACGCTACGCTCGGGTCGCTGATCGGCGGGGTCTGGCAGTATGCCTACTACACCTACACCGAGGCCGGTACGTCGGCCCCGGCGGCGCTCACTTCTCCCACACCGGGCAGTACGCTGACAGGTTCCAGCGTAACCTTCGCGTGGTCGGCCGGAACCAGCGTCACGGCGTACCAACTCTGTCTGGGCACTACCGGAGTGGGCTCGTGCAATCTGTATGACTCGGGTTCAACGACGGCCACTTCCGCCAAAGTGACCGGTCTGCCGACCTTGGGCCAGACGATCTACGCCACGCTCGGGTCGGAAATCGGCGGGGTCTGGCAGTATGCCAACTACACGTACACTGAAGCCGGTGCGATCCCGGCGGCGCTCATCTCTCCTACACCGGGCAGTGTGCTGCCAGGTTCCAGCGTGACCTTCACGTGGTCGGCCGGGACCGGGCCCACGGCGTACCAACTCTGGTTGGGCACTACCGGAGTGGGCTCGCAAAACCTGTATAACTCGGGTTCAACGACGGCCACTTCCGCCAACGTGACCGGGTTGCCGACCTACGGGCAGACAATCTACGCCTCGCTCGGGTCGCTGATCGGCGGGGTCTGGCAGTATGCCTACTACACCTACACCGAAGCCGGTACGCCGGTGCCGGCGGCGCTTACTTCTCCCACACCGGGCAGTACGCTGACCGGCTCCAGCGTAACCTTCGCGTGGACGGGCGGGACCGGGCCCACGGCGTACCAACTCTGGCTGGGCACTACCGGAGTGGGCTCGCAAAACCTGTATAACTCGGGTTCAACGACGGCCACTTCCGCCAGCGTGACCGGCCTGCCGACCTACGGCCAGAAGGTCTACGCCACGCTCGGGTCGCTGATCGGCGGGGTCTGGCAGTATGCCTACTACACCTACACCGAAGCCGGTACGCCGGCCCCGGCGTCGATCACTTCTCCCGCACCGGGCAGCACGCTGCCAGGTTCCAGCGTGACCTTCACGTGGACGGCCGGGGGTGGGCCCACGGCGTACCAACTCTGGCTGGGCACGACCAGAGTGGGCTCGCAAAACCTGTATAACTCCGGTGCAACGAAGGCTACCACTGTGACCGTGAACAGTCTGCCAACCGACGGGGTGACGCTGTTCGCGCGGCTCTGGTCGCTCCTGAATGGGACCTGGCAGTCGATCGACTACACCTACACCGAAGCCGGTGCGTTCGCGCCCGCGGCGCTCACTTCTCCCACACCGGGCAGCACGCTGCCAGGTTCCAGCGTGACCTTCACGTGGACAGGCGGGAGCGGGCCGGCGGCGTACCAACTCTGGCTGGGCACCACCAGAGTGGGCTCGCAAAACCTGTATGACTCGGGTGCAACGACGGCGACCTCGAAGACCGTGACCGTGCCGGCCAACGGGGCGAAGGTGTACGTCCGGCTGTGGTCGGAAATCGATGGATCCTGGCAGTCTGCCGACTACACCTACACCGAGGCCCGACCGGCCCCGGGTACGCTCACCTTTCCCCAGCCGGGCAGTACGTTGACAGGTTCCAGCGCGACCTTCACGTGGACGGGCGGGACCGGGCCCACGGCGTACCAACTCTGGCTGGGCACGACCAGAGTGGGCTCGCAAAACCTGTATGACTCCGGTGCAACGAAGGCTACCACTGTGACCGTGAACAGTCTGCCAACCGACGGGGTGACGGTGTTCGCCCGGCTCTGGTCGAAAATCAATGGGACCTGGCAGTCGATCGACTACCTCTACACCGAATCCGGTACGCTGGCGACGGCGGCGCTCACTTCTCCCACTCCGGGCAGCACGCTGACAGGTTCCAGCGTGACCTTCGCGTGGACGGGAGGGAGCGGGCCCGCGGCGTACGAACTCTGGCTGGGCACGAGCAGAGTGGGCTCGCAAGACCTGTACGACTCGGGTTCAACTACGGCTACCTCGGAGACCGTGACCGTGCCGACAAACGGGGTGACGGTGTTCGCCCGGCTGTGGTCGGAAATCGACGGATCCTGGCGGTCTACCGACTATCTCTACACCGAATCCGGTACGCTGGCGCCGGCGGCGCTCACTTCTCCCACACCCGGCAGTACGCTGCCAGGTTCCAGCGTGACCTTCACGTGGACGGCCGGGACCGGGCCCGCGGCATACGAACTCTGGCTGGGCACGACCAGAGTGGGCTCGCAAAACCTGTATGACTCGGGTGCAACCAAGGCTACCACTGTGACCGTGAGCGATCTGCCGACCAACGGGGTGACCGTGTACGCCCGGCTGTGGTGGGAAATCGACGCAGTCTGGAAGTCTGCCGACTACACCTACACGGCACAGTAGGGATCGTAAGCTGAGACGCCAACTTCAATCTTGAAATCAATCGCTGAGGGAATCTATCTCCGACAGACTCCTAGAGGGTTTTGACTTCGCGGGCCGGCCCGGCTATAAATGTTGATGTCATGGAAAACGGTTCCATGACGTTGTGGCTGCTCCGTCATGGGGCAGCGCAGTTCACCACGGCAATCGCCAGGATGCTCGGGAAGGCGGTGAAAGTCCGCCACTGCCCCGCAACTGTGAGCGCCTCTGCCTCGGTGGCCGTCGGATTTGGGTCATCGGATGAGGGCAGGAATTCAGCCAGGGTGTTTCCGCCCAGCGCGGAAGGCCCCACGAAACCACTGGAAGCGAGCCCTTTGAGGCCGTTTTTGGGAAGGTGGCTGGAGAAGGCGCAAGTCAGGAGACCGGTCCCAGGCGCTTTCAACCCGCTTGCGTTCCGAGGGGAACGAAGGAGCCATCATGCCTGCTTCCGCATCTGTGCGCGCTCGCCTGAGCCGCGTGCTTTTCTTCATGTTCATAGCCATTCTGTTTGCCGCCTACGGAGCGGTGTGCCCGGCTGCGTCGATCCGCGGCGTGGTGACCGACCCCTCGGGGGCCAAGGTTACAGGCGCCGTTGTGGATCTGCTGAGCGGCGGAAAAGTTGTTGCGTCCGCGGTATCGACAGCGGACGGGAGCTATCAGATTCTGACCGGGGTGGAAGGACGGTTTTTTCTGGTGGTTTCCGCCAAAAGCTTCAGGCAGTTGGAGACCCCGGGGTTTTACGCCGGGAAGCTGGACAACATTGAACGCAACCTGGTGCTGGAGCCGGAGTGGGTGCGGGAGTCGATCGTGGTGACCGCGACCGGGACTCCGACGCCGCAGGCGCAGACCAGCGCGGCCACGAGCGTGCTTGGGCCGCTGGATCTGGACTTGCGCGACGACATGGTGAGCGCGCTGCGGCTGATGCCGGGCACGTTTGCGGTGCAGGCGGGCCAGATGGGGGCGCAGAGTTCGCTGTTTGTGCGCGGAGGCGACTCGGATTCAAACAAGATTCTTGTGGACGGGGTGAGTGCGGGGGATCTGGGCGGGCGCTTCGATTTCGGGCCGCTGTCGACGACGGCCGTGGAGAGCGCGGAGATCTATCGTGGGCCCAATTCGAGCCTGTATGGCGCGGATGCGGCCAGCGGCGTGGTAAGTTTGACGACTCCGCACGGGACAACGAGTTTTCCTTCGCTGTTGTTCCATGGCGATGCGGGCAACTTCAATACGTCGCGCGAGGAACTGGAGGTTGCCGGGGCTCATAACAAGCTCGATTACCTGGGAGCGTTCAGCTGGCTGCAGACCGGAAACGATTTGCCCAACGATGAGTATCACTTGGCCACGTCGGCGGCCAACGTGGGCTGGCAGCCGAGCGGGAGCACACAGATTCGCGCCACGCTGCACTATGGGGTGGATGCGACGGGGGTTCCGAGCACATGGGACTTCTATCACATTGCGAACAGCGCGACGGAGAAGGACCAGGACCTGTTCTTCAGCGGCTCGGTGGACAACCAGACCACGGCGGACTTTCACCAGAGCGTGCGCTACGGCGCGACGCGCAAGCGCGAGCAGTACAACCTGTGGAAGCAGAGCGGCAGCGGCACCTTCGATGCGTATGGAGACAGCTTTGGCGACGTGGTGACGATTACGGGAGCCAATGGCTACTCGGTGACCGGGCAGGCGTTGCTGGATTATGCGGGGACGTATCCGCAGGGATATCAACTGGTTTCGAACCGCGATCAGCTTGTGTACCAGGGCGACTACCGTTTTACGCCGCATTTGACGGCGATGATCGGTTTCCATTACGAGGACGAGCGCGGGGCCGAGCCGGGGAGTTCGTATTACACGCCGGTGGAGCGGACCAATTACGACTACCTGGCGGCGGTACACGGGGACTTCAAGAGCCGGTTCTTCTATACGCTGGGCGGGAGCCTGGAGCGCTACTCGCTGTTTGGGACGCAGACTTCGCCGCGGGCGGGGCTTTCCTACTATGTGCTGAGGCCGCGGAAAGGGATCTTCAGCGGGACGCGGGTGCTGTTCAACTTTGGCGATGCGGTGAGGGAGCCTTCGCTAACGGACCAGTTCTACTCGCTGTACAACTTTCTGGAGACGAACGGCGGGCAAGCGACGATTCAGCAGTTGAACATTACGCCGCTGGCTGCGCCGGCAACGCGCACTTACGAGGGCGGAGCGGAGCAGGCGCTGTTCGGGGAACGGGTGGTGTTCCGCACCAGCTTCTTTCACAACGAATTCGGGCGGCAGATCGAGTACGTGGGGCTGGATCTGATTCCGGAGCTGCTGCCGAATCTGACCGCGGCGGAGCAGAACCAACTGGAGCAGTTTCTGCAGGCGAACGGGGCGTATGAGCAGAGCCTGAACACGGAGGCTTACCGGGCGCTGGGCGTGGAGACGACGGTCGAGGGCGGGATCGGGCGCAACATCTTTCTGCGCGGGGGTTACACGTACCTGGATGCGGTGGTGCAGCGTTCGTTTGCCAATGACGACGTGGCGCTGCTGGGGCCCATTCCGACGTACGACGGCATTCCTGTGGGGGCGGATTCGCCGCTTCAGGGGGCGCGGCCGTTCCGGCGCGCGCCGCACACGGGTTTCTTTACGGCAAGCTACGCGACCAGACGGCTGACTGGAGTGTTTACGTCTGCGTTCGTGAGCCGGTCGGACGATTCGGACTTTCTGGGCGGGTATGACCTGAATGGCGGGAACAGCTTGCTGCTGCCCAACCGGAATCTGGATTCTGGGTACGCGAAGTTGGACCTGGGAGGCAGCTTTCAACTGCTGTCGTGGCTGGGGATTTATGGGCAGGCGGAGAATTTGACCGGCAATCAGCACATTGCGCCGATCGGGTACCCGAGTTTGCCGATGAGCTTTCGGGCGGGGCTCAAGATTCAGTGGGGGATTGGAAGCGGGAAATAGCCTTTGGATTGGGGTGGAGCGGGGCTGCGGTTAGGTTAGGGAGTTGACGTGACTACGGCTTAGCCGTATGCTTTAGCCATGCGGTATACGTGGGATCCGGAGAAGGATGCCCTGAACCGTCGTAAGCATGGGTTGTCTCTAGAGGAAGGAATTCCTGCGCTTGAGGATGTCCACAAAGACTTCTGGATCGATGACAGGTTAGACTACGGCGAAGAACGCATCGCTGCGCTGGGTCTGGGCAGGAGGCGAATCCTGTATGTCGTCTCTGCGCTCTTTCAAACAGACATCACACGAATCATTTCTGTAAGAAAGGCCAACAAGAATGAAGTTGAACAATATGATTGTCGTCGATCATGAGCCCGGCGAACCATTTCCGGAGACGGATACAGACTGGGACGCGATCGATGCGCTTACAGACGAGGAGCTGACTGCGGCAGCGCTGGCAGATCCGGATGCACAGCCGATCCCCCGTGGTACGGATGAGGAGCTTGCGAAGCTCGGCTTGCATCGGCAGGTGAATGTAAAGAAGCTGCGGGAGCGGCTGGGGCTGACGCAGGAGGCTTTTGCGGCAACGTATCGGATTCCGGTAGGCACGTTGCGGGATTGGGAGCAGTGCCGCAAGAATCCGGACGCGCCGGCGCGGGCTTATCTCATGGTGATCGATCGGAATCCGGAAGCGGTGGCGGAGTGGCTGAGGCGGGCGGCTTAGGGCTCGGTTGGTTGGGATTGTGGGCATCGGTTCCAGCCGTGCTGAAGACTGATTGTGGGGGCAGCCGTCTTAAAGCTTTCCAGCATCGATTAGCGTTACGGCTTTATGGAGCGCCTTCAGCACTTTCTTACGCTTCGCTTCTTCTTGAAGATACATAGGTAGCCGCTCAAACCATCGTTGCATGTGCCATCGGTCGAATCGGTCCGCTCCTTCGGGTACTGGGAGCCGGCTGCTTGGGTGCGTTTGCCGCTCGAAGAAGGCAATGTATTCCCCAATTTCGGCCTTCGACTCGAAATGGAAGGTGAATGAGCAGACGTTGACGCAGAATTCTTCCTTTGGGTCGAGTGAGCGGGCATAGCTGGGTTGCGAAGGCCAATCAAGGTCCCCAAACCGTCTGCCGTCGTTCAGTTGCTTCCAAAACCGCGCCATGGGTCAGATTGTTCGCGCAATCCCAGGTCTCAAACGCGAGACCTGGGGCACCCAACTTCACAATTCTCCTTGGCTCTAACCTCGCAGGAAGTCTTTGGCTTTCTGGATGAGGACGTCGCGGCTTATGTCGGAGATGGCGTCAGTCAACGGGATTTGCTTGGGGCAGGTGTCGACGCAGTTCTGGGCGAAGCCGCACTCCTGAATGCCGCCGTCGCCGGCCAGGGCGCGGAGACGGTCTTCCTTGAAGACCTTGCCGGTGGGGTGATTGTTGAAGAGCTTGACCTGGGCGATGGTGGCCGCGCCGACGAAGCCGGTAAGCTCGTTGAACTGCGGGCAAACATCCATGCAGCAGCAGCAGGAGATGCAGTTGGAGAGCGGGTAGTTGGCTTCCTGCTGCTGGGGGAAGACGCGGGGGCCGGAGCCGAGGTCGTAGGTGCCGTCGACGGGGACCCAGGCCTTGACGGCCATGAGGTTTTCAAAGAGCACGTTGCGATCGACCTGGAGGTCGCGGACGAGGGGGAACTTGCTGAGCGGCTCGACGCGGATGGGCTGCCGGAGATTGTCGACCAGGGCGGAGCAGGCCATGCGGGCCTTGCCGTTGATGCGCATGGCGCAGGAGCCGCAGATTTCTTCAAGACAATTGGAGTCGTAGGTGATGGGGGTGGTGGGGCGGCCGTCGGCGGTGACGGGGTTGGCGGCGATCTCCATCATGGCGGAGACGACGTTCATGCCGGGACGCCACTCGAGCTCGAAGTTTTCCCAGACGGCGGGAGCATCGGGGCTGGCCTGGCGCTTGATTTCGAATGCTACGGTTCTGGTTGCCATGATCCCTTTCTCGTAAAGGCTCTCGGTAGTTTCGGCCTTTCCCTCAGGGGCTAAAGCCCACGGTCATAAAGCTCATCTTGCGGCACGAGTAAACTCGTGCCCTGATACAGAACTATTTGGTTGCGTCGTAACGGCGCGGGCGGGGCTTGATGTACTGCGTATCGACTTCTTCGTATTCGAAGCGCGGGCCTTCGGGCAAGCCGGTGAAGCTGGCCTTGGTGGTCTTGAGAAACTTCTCGTCGTTGCGGTCGGGGAATTCGGGTTTGTAGTGGGCGCCACGGGACTCGTCGCGGAGGATCGCGCCCTGGACCACGGTGCGGGAGAGTTGCAACATGTTATAGAGTTGGCGGGCAAAGGCGAAGCTGCTGTTGGCCCACTGGCTGCGGTCGCTGAGGTTGACCTTTTTGTAGCGGTCGATGAGTTGGACGATCTTCTCGTCGGCTTGCTTGAGGCCCTTGTTATAGCGGATGACGGTGGCGTGCTCGGTCATGGTTACCCCAAGTTCGCGCCATAGCTTGAAGGGGTTCTCCGTGCCTTCGTTCTTGAGCAGCCTGGAGTTGATTTCGGCCTGGCGGGTTAGCTCGGCGGCGTGACCGCCATCGGACTCCGCGGCGGGCAGGTCCTTGGCGTACTCAAGGGCATTGGGGCCGGAACGGAAGCCGCCGAAGATGCAACTGACGAGGGAGTTGGCGCCGAGGCGGTTGGCGCCGTGGTACTGGTATTCGCACTCGCCGGCGGCAAAGATGCCGGGGATGTTGGTCATCTGGTTGAAGTCGACCCAGAGGCCGCCCATGGTGTAGTGCATGCCGGGAAAGATCTTCATGGGCACGTCGCGGGGGTCGTCGCCGACGAACTTCTCGTAGATTTCGAGAATGCCTTCGAGCTTGCGGTTGAGGGTGGCGCGGTCGATGTGGGTGAGGTCGAGATAGACCATGGGCTGGCCGTCGAGACCCAGGCCCAGCTCGTAGACCACCTTGTGGATGGCGCGAGTGGCGACATCGCGGGGGACGAGGTTGCCGTACTTGGGAAACCAGTCCTCGAGGAAGTAGAAGCGCTCGGACTCGGGAATCTGCTTGATGGGGCGCTTTTCGCCGGCGATGCGAGGGACCCAGACGCGGCCGCCCTCGCCGCGGGCCGACTCCGACATGAGGCGCAGCTTGTCTTCTCCCGGGATGCAAGTGGGGTGGACCTGGATGAATTCGCCGTTGGCGTAGAAAGCGCCCTGCTGGAAGATGGCGGACTGGGCGGAGCCAGTGCAGACGACGGAGTTGGTGCTTTTGCCGAAGAGTGCGCCGACGCCGCCGGTGGCCAGGATGACAGCGTCGGCGGGAAAGCTGCGAAGTTCCATGGTGCGCAGGTCGAGGGCGGTGATGCCGCGGGCGGTGCCCTTGGAGTCGAGCACGGCGGAGAGAAACTCCCAGCCCTCGTACTTTTTGACCTTGCCGTCGGACTCGTGGCGGCGGACCTGCTCGTCGAGGGCGTAGAGAAGTTGCTGGCCGGTGGTGGCTCCGGCGAAGGCGGTGCGGTTGTAGAAGGTGCCACCGAAGCGGCGGAAATCGAGCAGGCCCTCGGGGGTGCGGTTGAAGGGCACGCCCATGCGGTCGAGGAGGTCGATGATGGCGGGGGCGTCTTCGCACATGGCCTTGACGGGGGTCTGGTTGGCGAGGAAATCGCCGCCGTAGATGGTGTCGTCGAAGTGCTTGTCGGTGGTATCGCCCTCGCCCTTCAAATTTTTCGCCGCGTTGATGCCCCCTTGCGCGCAGACGGAGTGAGAACGCTTGACGGGGACGATGGAGAAGAGATCGACGGTGCCGCCGGCTTCAGCGATCTTGATGACTGCCGCGAGTCCGGCAAGGCCTCCGCCGACGACGATGATTCTGGGTGCTGCCATGAACGAACCTCTTCATAGATCAGGGGTCAGAGATCAGAGACCCGGTCTTACTGGTTATTGGCTGACAGTTTCAAAAGCAACCGCAGGTCCTTCGACTTCGGTCGCCGCGGCGACCTCCGCTCAGGATGACAACATTTTTGTAGTGCAATCCAGGTGAGCTGGTGCGATGAATTGGGAGATGGCCGGAGTTAAGTCCTCAGGCACGTTGGGGTACTTACCGCCGACGAAGGCCCAGATGCTGGACAGACCGATGACCACGAGCACGATTCCCAGAGCGGCGCAGACGTAGCCGAAGCGCTTGCGGGCGGTGGCGCCGGGGGTGATGCCCCACTTGGCCGCGAAGAGCCAGATGCCGTAGGAGAAGTGCCAGCAGATGGCGACCATGGCAACGATGTAGACGGCCAGCATCCAGGGGTTGGCCAGTTCGTGCTGCACCTTGGCGAAGGCAGCATAAGGGTGCTCAGGAAGCTGGACGCCCATGAAGCGCTGGCGGAGGACGTGCTGGCCGATGTAGAGGATGGCGATGAGACCGGTATAGCGCTGGGCGGTGTACATCCAGTTGCCGGCCCAGGGGTAGTAGACGAGATTGGACTTGCCGCGCAGCCAGATCCACACGCCGTAGAGGCCGTGATAGAGGATGGGCAGGAAGATGAAGGTCCACTCGAGGATGCGGACCATGGGCAGGCTGTTGAGGAACTTGACCTGAGCTCCGTAGGCGGCGGGGCCTTTGAGGGCCTCGAAGTTGGAGAGCAGATGCTCGAGGAGGAAGGCGCCGATGGGGACTACGCCGAGCAGCGAGTGCAGTTTGCGGAAGAGAAAGGTGTTTCCCTGGGCGGCGCGCAGGGGCTGGACGCCGCGGCTGACGGTGGGCGCGGCAGGTTGTTGGGCAGTTGCCATGAAAGTCGAGGCTCCTAAGTGCTGCGGGTGGAGGGTATTCCAAATTGAGAGACAGAGAATCTTCGCCTGTTGCCAAAAGCATTATTCGTGTCGCAGATCACACCCGTCAAGGCGAGGTGGGGGAGGTTGACTTCTTTGAGGTGAGTTGTTGTTCGGGCGGACATTTTGGGTGCGACAGATGTTGGGACGGGGGCCTTCGGTTTCTACGATTTTAGGGCTGTTTCCTTCGGATGGATGGCCACGATGCCGGCGAAGCGAGTGAAGTCCAACCATTGAAGGTGAGGATGTGGGTGATGCCGTGGGCGAGCATCGCCGCCGCTAGCCGTGCGTCATGCACCTGCGCACCGGAGACTCTGTGCTGCAGGGCCAGGCTTCGGCACTCCCGATACACAGCTTCACTGTCGGCCAGAAAGACAAACGCTCGCTCGATCTGGCGGGCATTGGCTTCCGTTTCCTCTATCGTCAGCCCAAAGCCGTTGCGTTCCCTGGGGCGCGTGGATGCATTCCAGAACTCGGCCATGTTTTGCAGGGTGTACGCCAGCTTGACGCCCTTTGCCCTGAGAGCAGTCACAGCTCCGCGCACCATTGGGTACTCCGGGTGGTCCCGTTTCACAAGGCGAATCAGAATGTTGGTATCGGCCAGATACAGGGGTCCGGCCATCAGTCACGATCCTGGTAGAAGCTCTCGCGGGTAAAGGCCTCGATAGGGAGGGCGGGGATTTTGTTCGAGTACCTGGTGAGGGCATCGAGAGACGCGTTGAACTCTTCCAGGCTCAATTCGGGGCTCAACTTTGGGCTCGACCCAGGCTCCTGGGCGGGGGCATCGAACTTCGCGGCTTGACCGGCGATCAACTCCTCGACATAGCTCTTCGGGGCCAGGCCGCGAGCCTGAACCTGGGCGGCGAACTCGTCCGGAATTTCGACGGTGATCTGCATGGGTCAAGAGTAGCAAAGAGGATGGGAAAATGCCACTTGCTTGTCGATCCTGTGCCCACTTTCTCACTGATTTCCTCGACAGGAGTTGTGGAAGAGTTCATACGTGCAGCATGGGCAGCAGCGCGGCGATAGCACGGCCGCGATGGCTGAGGGAGAGCTTGGTTTCAAGGTCGAGTTCGGCCATGGAGAGGTCGAGGGTGGGCAGGTAGAAGAGCGGGTCGTAGCCAAAGCCGCCGGCGCCGCGGGGAGCTTCGAGGATGAGGCCCTCGACTTTGCCCTGGGCGGTATGGAAGGGCAGGCCGTCGCGGGCAGCGACCAGGACGCAACGGTAGCGAGCGGTGCGCTGGGCCGGAGGAATACCGGCAAGGCGCTGCAGGAGGATCATGTTGTTCCAGACGTCGGTGTTGTCGTTGGCGTCGGGCGAGTCGACCAGGCCGGAATCGGCGGCAAAGCGCGCCGAACGGACGCCGGGAGCGCCATGGAGGGCGTCCACTTCGAGGCCGGAGTCGTCGGCCAGGACCAACTGGCCGGGAGCGAAGCGGGAGTAATAGACGGCTTTGAGGGTTGCGTTGGCGGTAAAGGATGCGCCGTTTTCCTCGGGGGCGGGGATGGTGGCGAGCGCGGGCAGTGGATCGATGGTGATGGAATGGGCCTGGGCGGCGGTGCGGAAGTCGAGGAGCTTGCCCTGGCTGGAGGTGGCGGCGTAGAGGCGGAGGGCCATGGGGAGAGTGTAACGGGCGGGGGGATGGGGTTTCAGCAGATCAGCAACTCCGTGAGTCAGCAGGTCGGCGAGTCAACGGGAGTGTGCGGCGATTAGCGGAAACGGCTTTCGGGGTTTAGCGCGAACGGTGAGAATCGGTGTTGCAATGGAAAAGGAACTGAGGGGTCACTGGCCAGCCCGTACGAATAATGCAGATGGGCCGAGATCGCCGACGGGAAGCGACCTTTGACAATGGAACTGTGGTTTGTTTAAGGTTCTCCGGTCTGGAAAATATTTCATTTGGTAAATTCACGGCAATGGGCGCATCGTCGGACGGGCGGCTTTTCGCGGGCGGCTTCTCAAAGCGGGTGAGCAGGCCGCACAATGGACAAGATTTGTTCCGGAAGTGAGTGAGCGAGATGAAAAAGAGAATCTTGGGCTGGATGGCGTGGGGATTGGTTGTGGGAGCGGCGGCGGCACCGATGGCGGCGGGGGCGGTTGCAGCTCAAGTGGGGCCGGCGGAGTTGCGCGTGGACGAATTGAAGACGCCGCTGGGGATCGACGATCCGGCGCCGCAGTTCTCGTGGCAACTGCGGGACCCGGCGAGGGGCGCAAAGCAGACGGCGTATGAGGTATTGGTTGCGTCGCGGACGGAGTTGCTGCAGCAGGGCAAAGCGGACGTTTGGGATAGCGGTCGGATGGAGTCAGGCGCGTCTTTAAATGTGCGCTATCAAGGGCCGGCGATTCAGCCCAGTACGCGTTACTTCTGGATGGTGAAGGCGTGGGATGCGGCGGGGAAGCCGTATGCCGCGAGCGGGACGAGTTGGTGGGAGACGGGCCTGGTGAAGCAGGAGGGCTGGCGCGGCGGGTGGATCGGCTACGAGACGGCGGAGGAGGATGCGGTGCGCCACGCGCCGGCCGCGTGGATTGCGAGCCCGGATGCGAAGGCTCTGGATGCCGAGAAGCTGGCGGAGCAGCATATTGCGTACCGCGCGACGGTGACGCTGAAGAAGCCGGTGAGGCGGGCGGCGCTTTACGCTACGGGGCAGGACACGGTTGCTGCCTGGGTGAATGGAGCGCAGGTGCTGACGGCTTCCCCGTTTCCGGCGTGGAAGCAGATGCCGTGGAAGAAGTTTGTGCGCGCGGACGCTACGGGAAAGCTGAGTGAAGGGGCCAACACGATCGCGATCGAGACGGTGCATTATGTGGCCAATCCCAACGGAATGGATACGGCGTACGCGGCGCCGATGATTGCCACGCTGGTGGTGGAGTACGCGGACGGAACGACGGCGACGTTTGTGAGCGGGACGGATTGGAAGACGGCGATTCATGCGGCGGCGAGCTGGCAGCAGAAGGGCTTCGACGACTCGGGATGGAAGGCGGCGGTGGTTTGGCAGCAAGCGCAGGGGCCAAGGAGCCAGCCGCTGGGGCACCCGTGGATTCCGGACTCGGTGAAGGCGTTGCGGCACACGTTTGAGGTGAGCAAGCCGGTGAAGTCGGCGCGGCTGTATGCGACAGCGCTGGGAGCCTACGAGGTGTTTTTGAACGGCAAGCGGGTAGGCGACGATGTGCTGGCGCCGGGATGGACGGATTATCGCGAGCATGTGAAGTACCAGACCTATGACGTGACTGCGCTGATCGAGAGCCGGAAGAATGCGCTTGGGGCGCTGCTGGCGCCGGGATGGTATGAGACGCCGCTGGAGTGGTTCCAGCAACCGAACAATTATGGCGATACGCCGCCGGCGCTGAAGGCCCAGTTGCGCATCGAACATGCGGACGGCAGCGTGGAGTGGGTGGCGACGGACGCAAGCTGGCAGGCGAGCACGACGGAGATTCTGCATGCGGAGATTTACGACGGCGAGAGCCAGGACGCGCGGCGGAAGCAGGCGGGCTGGGATACGGCGGCGTTCGATGCGGGAAGCTGGAAGAATGCGATTGCGATCGAGCCGAAGCCGGTGGTGATCGAGGCGCAGGATTATCAATCGATTCGCGTGGAGCGGACGCTGAATGCGAAGACTGTGACGGAGCCGAAGCCCGGCGTGTGGGTCTACGACTTCGGGCAGAACTTTGCAGGAGTGGAGCGGCTGCGCGTGGAGGGGCCGGCGGGAACGGATGTGCAGCTGCGGTTTGCGGAGATCGTGAACGCGGACGGGACGATTTATACCGACAACTTGCGCACGGCGAAGGCCACGGATCACTTTATTCTGAGCGGCAAAGGAATGGAGGAGTTCACGCCGCAGTTCACGTTTCATGGGTACCGGTACGTTGAGCTGACGGGGCTGCCCACTGCGCCGGGCAAGGATGCAGTGAGCGGGGTTGTGTTCCACACCGATGCGCCGTTTACTGCCAAGCTCGAAACCGGCAGCGCCATGATCAACCAACTGTGGAGCAATATTCTGTGGGGCCAGCGGTCGAATTTCGTCAGCATTCCCACGGACTGCCCGCAGCGGGACGAGCGGCTGGGGTGGATGGGAGACGCGGAGGTTTTCTGGCGCACAGCGACGTACAACATGGACCTGGCGGCCTTCTCGCGGAAGTTTGGCGGAGATATGCGCGGGACGCAGGCGGGAACGCCGTATTACGGCATCTACTCGCCGGGAACGGCGCAGCCGAACGCGGGATCGGCCGCGGGCTGGAGCGATGCGGGGGTGATCATTCCGTGGACCTCGTGGCTGCAGACGGGCGACACGAGCGTGCTTGAACAGAACTGGGGCGCGATGGAGAAATATCTGAATGCCATCGAGGCGGCCAATCCCGACGGGCTGTGGACGCACGAGGCGGGGATATCGTTTGGAGACTGGCTGTCGCCGGAGGGAAAGACGGATTACGCGCTGATCGCTACGGCGTATTGGGCGTATGACGTGACGCTGATGCGGCAGATGGCCCACGCGACGGGACGCGCGCAGGATGAAGAGAGGTATGCGCGGCTGTTTGAGAAGATTCGCGCGGCGTTCGAGAAAAAGTTTGTTCACGATGACGGGTTTGTGGCCGGGGCGGACAACGGCCCCTCGCCGTTCGGCCAGATCAACAATCCCAACGCCAAGAGCAGCGGTGGCGCCACACAGACCGGGTATGTGCTGGCACTGCACATGAACCTGTTGCCGGAGAGCCTGCGCGCGGCTGCGGCACAGAAATTGGCGGACAAGATCCAGGCCAACCACGGGCTGCTGAGCACGGGGTTTCTAGGCACGCCGTATCTGCTGGAGGAGTTGACCAAGAGCGGGCACGCGAAGCTGGCCTACCAACTGCTGCTGAACACCGAGTATCCGTCGTGGGGCTACCTGGTGGAGCACGGGGCCACGACGATGTGGGAGCGGTGGAACGGCGACCAGATGAAGGACGATCCGAGCATGAACTCCTATAACCACTACGCGTACGGCGCGGTGGCCGACTGGATTTACCGCTATGCGGCCGGCGTGGATGCGACGCCGCTGGACGCGGGCTTCCACACCGTGGTGCTGCATCCGGAGTTTGACGCGCGGCTGGGGAGCGTGCGGTTCGATTATGCCTCTGCGTATGGCACGATCCATTCCGATTGGAGCGTGAAGGGAACGACGGCCGAGTGGCATGTGACTCTTCCCGCCAATACCACTGGACGGCTGAGCGTGAACACGGGCGAGGCAGCGAGGTACAAGCTGGAGGGCGGTCCGCTGACGGAGAGCAAGCTGGCCAGGGCAATAACTCGCGGCGGGCAGAGCGGATTTGAGTTAGGGGCTGGAAGTTACACCTTTCTGGTGAGCACCGAGTAAGGGACAAGCGCCAGATGGAAGACTGAATGCCGAGGGAAGATCGATTTGCCCGCGGTCCATGGAAGGGAGAAACAACTTTGTCAATTCTCGCTGGGATCGGATGGCACATGGTGGGCGCGGCATCCGCCGCATCGTTCTATGCGCCCATTGGGAAGGTAAAGAAATGGTCCTGGGAGACTACCTGGGCCGTGGCCGGAATCTTTTCCTGGATTTTGCTGCCGATTTCGGTGAGCCTGTTGCTGCTGCCCGATTTTCGCGGTTTCTATGGATCGATAGATGCGGATGTGCTCTTGAAGGTGGCGCTTTTTGGAGCCATGTGGGGTGTGGGCAATGTGAGTTATGGCCTGACCATGCGCCACCTTGGGATTTCCCTGGGCGTCGGCGTGGCCATCGGCGTCGTGCTCGTCGTGGGTACGCTGATGCCTCCGCTGCTGCACGGGCAGGGCGGGGTTCTGTTTGCAACCAAGGGCGGTCAGTTGACCATGGCCGGCGTGCTGGTTGCCCTGATTGGAGTGGCGATCGTCTCCTATGCCGGCCATCAGAAAGAGGTGCAACTGCACGGGGCGCCCAGGGAGTTCAACCTGAAGCTGGGGATATCTCTCGCAGTCCTGTGCGGAATCTTTTCCTCGGGCATGGCGTTTGCCATCGACGCGGCGGAACCAATGAAAACCGCGGCGCTTCATCTGGGCGTGAACCCGCTGTATGCGGCGCTGCCGAGTTATGTATTTATCATGGGCGGCGGCGCGGTGGTGAATATGAGTTACTGTTTCATCCGCCTGGGCGTGCTGAAGAGGATTTCCCTGCGGGACGATCTCAAGCAGCCTCGGGGAACGCTGGCGAAGAATGCAGCTCTGGCTGCGACCGGGGGAATCATGTGGTATTTCCAGTTCTTCTTTTACGCCTGGGGCCAGGCCAACATTCCGCAACGGCTATCGTATGTGAACTGGATGCTGCACATGAGCGGCTATGTTCTGTTCGCCGGTATTGTCGGTCTCGCGCTGGGTGAGTGGGCCGGTATAAGCGGCAGGCCGCTTCGTCTCCTTTGGGCCGGCATGATCATCATCATAGCGGCGGCAAATCTGGTTGGGCTGGGGATGGCGTCGTAGTCAGAGCGATTCGGGTTTTGGAACAGGAAATGCCGGGCCCAAAGCCCCGGCATTTCAGTTTACCAGCGAGTTATCTAGTCGATTGCCTGCTCTACGCGGAGGTCGCGGGAGGAAGCGCCTACGCTGACGGTACGCTTGCCGGTTGCGGTTACCCACTTGCCGCTTGCCGTGGACCAGTACTGCAACTGGCGCGGCTCGACGTGGAGGGCGACGGTTTTGGCTTCACCGGCGGCGAGGTGGATGCGGTCGAAGGCCACGAGAGCCCGCACCGGGAACTGCACTCCGGCGGGAATCTCGCCGGGCGCGCTGAGATACACCTGCGGGACTTCGTCGCTGGCGGCGCTGCCGGAGTTTTTGATGTGGACCTTGACGTCGAGGCCGCCGTCGGAGGCTTTGTCGACCTTCAGGCCGGAGTAGGCGAAGGTGGTGTAGCTGAGGCCGTGGCCGAAGGCGAAGAGCGGTTCGATTTTTTCCTTGTCGAACCAGCGGTAGCCGACGTTGACGCCTTCGCTGTAGGTGGTTTTGCCGTCGATGCCCTTGAAGGAGCGCTCCGGGTGTTTGGGATCGGTGGCGGCGTAGTCTTCAAGGCGCCTGCCCCAGGTGACGGGCAAACGGCCTGCGGGGCTGCTCTTGCCCGCGAGCAGATTGGCTGTCGACCAGCCGCCTTCATCGCCGGGCCACCACATTTCGAGGACGGCTTTTACCTTGTCTACCCAGGGCAGAGCGACGGGCTGGCTGGTGTTGAGGACGACGACGGTGTTGGGGTTGACGGCGGCGACCTCTTCGACCAGTTTGTTCTGGTCGCCGGGAAGGCCAAAGACTGGTTCAAGGCGCGTCCAGACGAAGACCACGGCAGTTTTGGCGCTTTTTGCGGCAGCGATCGCGGCTTCGTGGTCGGCCTTGCGCTGCTCGGGTGTGTACCAATTAAGGCGCACCTGGACGGGCGAGCCGGAGCTGTCGGGGCTGGTTGCGATTTCGACTGCGTGCCGGCCGGCGGTCAACTCGACCGCGCGGCGCACGTTATCGAGGCCGTCGGTGGTGGGGATGACGTTGTCCTGGTTGGCCTGCAGGATGTCGCCGTGCACGCCGCCCTGGAAGGCGCCGGTTGCGGCCAGCCGTTTGCCGTCGAGCCGAATGGTGGCGTTGGTGCCCATGGCCTGGAGGTAGAGCCAGTAAGTGCCGGCGCGGGGCGGGGTGAGCGTGCCCTTCCAGGTGACGACCGAGTTGGGGGCGAGGGCATTGGCGGCAGTGAAGTTGATTTGGGCGTCGGTTTGCGGATCGCCGCTGCCGGTGCGCAGGAGGCCGGGTTTACCGTCGTGGCTCAACGCGCTGGCCGGAACGGTTGTGCCGGTCATGTCGTCATTCACGGCGAACTTTATGTTCGGATTGCCGGAGATTTTTCTGAGGGCTTCGAGCGGGCCTATCTGCCGCTGGGGCAGGCCGACGGAGCGCTCGCCGTTGATGCCGATCGAGTCCACCTGACCGGCGGTGGGGCCGATGAGAACCACGGAATCGAGATCGGCGGCCTTCAAGGGCAGCGCGGCGCCTTCATTTTTCAGGAGAACGGCTGCTTCTTCGCCGGTCTTCTCGATGATTTTGGCGTTGGCCTCGATGGACTGTTCGGTGACGTCGTGCTTGGACTGTCCATCGAGGTAACCGAAGCGGACGATTTCGTAAAGAACGCGTCCGGCGGCGCGGGTGATGGCGGCCTCGGTTACGGTGCCGTCCTTGAGGGCTTCGGACATTTTTTCTGGATTGAGCTTGACGCCGAAGTCGCCCATACCTTCGCGCTTTGGCGTAGGCTCCTCGGGGATGTGGCCGCCAAACATGCCTTCATTGACGTCGGCGGCCGCGGCTGGCATGGGCGGTGGCGGAGGCGGGACGGGCAGCAGATCAAAGAAGGAGGGGATCGACCAGGGGGCGCCGGGGGTGGGTTCGCCGGGCATCTCCATGTCGAGGCCGGCGTTGATGAATTTGACGGCGTGGACCGCGCCCCAGTCGGAGGTGACGAAGCCCTTGAAGCCGATCTGGTCGCGCAGGATGGTGGTCAGCGAGTCCTTGTTACCGCAGGCGTATGTACCATTCAAGCGGTTGTAAGAGCACATGATGGACGAGACATCGGCCTTCCTGATGGCCGCCTCGAAAGGCGCTACATAAACTTCGTGGAGTGTCTGGTCGTCGATAAAGGTGCTGCCGCTGTTGGAGTCATAGCCGACGAAGTGCTTGATCTGGGCCATGACGTGCTGGGACTGGATGCCCTTGACCTCGGCAACGCCCATCTCGGAGGTCAGGAACGGGTCTTCGCCGAAGGTGTTGTAGCCGCGGCCGAATTCGAGGTCGCGGTCGATGTTGACAAAAGGCTGGAGAGAGACGTCGATGCCCAGCGCGCGGTCTTCGCGGCCGATGACCAGGCCGTTCTGCTCGGCGGTCTTGACGCTGAAGGTGGCGGCCACTCCCATGGTGGCGGTTTCGCCCTGCGACGGATGGCGGGTGAGCACGCCGGGAGGCCCGTCGGCAAAACGCAGCCCCGGAATGCCGAGGCGCGGTATGCCGCCCAGGTAGCCGGCCTGGCCCTGGTAGACCGCCGGATCCTCGTGCGTGCCGTGGATCAACGTGAGTTTTTCTTCAAGCGTCATCTGGCTGAGCAGCTTGTCGACGCGCGGATCGCCTGTGACCACGGGCACGGATTGCGCCAGCACAAGTGTTGCGCCCAGCAGCCAGGACGCTGCCCCCATCACGGCCCATCCGGCCGTGCTCAAGCGAGTTCTTCTTTGCAATGATTTCACTGTTGGTACTCCTACCGTACGTGTGGACGGATCAAGTTGAGTTCGGGACGCAGACCTCTGACGGGTCTCTGGTTTTTGGCGGCGGCTTGGCATAAGACGGTTTAGCTCATAGCATTTCAGCGGCAAGCAGTGTAGAACACGGGACCCACGGTTGTATGCAGAGGGAAGCGGGAACTGGTGGCAGCGAGGCCGGGAAACACCGGTTCGCCAAGAGTCAAGAGTAAGGCGGCCTCGACCCGTCCAGAGGGTCCAAATGCGACAGCCAGCCTGGCGAGGACCCTGACAGAGAGGGACCCGTTCGTGGAGGCGCCGATCGCAGCGGCCATGAGCGGCAAAGCGACGGCCTGTTGCACATTGCGCGGCTGACCCAGGCGTCGGAAACGGAGAGATTTGGGACCGCATGAGGGCGGCGGCAAGAAGAAGCACGCGGCGGCCGGCATTAAAGTCCATGTTATAGTTGCGATACCGGATAGCTAGCTGCTCCGCTTCCCCAGAGCTGTCCGGTCGATCCCAACTAGCAAGGTGAGCATTTGCAGTTCAATCGAGTTTGGTGGAATGTGTGCATCCGGCCCCGGCTTGAACGTTTCCCGGCCGGCAACTTTCGTCTCGACTTTCTTTCGATTCTGGCCGGTGTCTGCCTTCTTGCGCCGCAACTGGCGCACTCTCAGGAAGCGATGACACTGGCAGAGATGAATAACCTGGCAGAGTTGAACACCCCGGCAAAGATGGACACCTTGACAGAGGCGCTGACCCCACAAGGGGCAGATGCCGCGGCAGGGTCGGAGTCCCGGAAAGTTAATTGGTTCAAGCGGCCGGTGGAGAGCGAAATCATCGTGGAGGGATTGGTTTCCTATGGCAATTACAAGATCTTTGCCTCCGCGTATAACGAAAAGCTCTACACGGCGGGGATAGAGTACGACCGTCATTCCTGGGGTCACTTTCTGGGCTCGCAGATGGACTACGTGGCGGAGTTTCTGCCGTTTGTTCTTCTGGACAAACCGCTGGTCACGGATATATGGGGCAATCCGCTGTTCTATAAGAGCACGGCCCGTGAGCACGTGCCTGGGGTGGGGATTTCGCCGATCGGCTTTCGCTGGCAGTGGCGGAGCAAGAAGGCCATCAAGCCCTACCTGGAGGCCAAGGGCGGGGTACTCGTCTTCACGAAAAAGGTGCCCTCGACACAGGCGACCTATGAGAACTTCAGCCTGCAATCAGCCACGGGCGTGCAAGTGAAAATGAGCGAGCGATGGGGTTTGCGCCTAGGGCTGTTCAGCGATTTCCACTTTTCGGACGCCTTCATCGTGCCTGTCAATCCCGGCCTGGACGTAATGAACGCGAATCTGGGGTTAAGCTACCATTTTGGCAAGTAGGGTCTGAAAGGCGCCACAGCAACCGCCCCCTCCTCAGGGAAGCGGGAGCACGCTGTCCAGTCCGGCGGCGATCAGATCGGCGCGCAGGCGTTCGACGGTGGAGAACTCGATGGCCTTCATTCCCAGCGCCTGTGCGGTCTGAATGTTGACCGGCTTGTCGTCGAGGAAGAGGGTTTCCTCGGGGCGAGCGCCAAGTTCGCTGAGGACGTGGCGATAGATGGCAGGGTCAGGCTTGGCCATGCGCAACTGGAAGCTCCAGGCCAGAACGTCGAAGCGGTGAATCCAGTCGAACTCGCGCTCGATGTTGGCCAGCACGTTGTCGCCCATGTTGGAGAGAATCGCGGTGAGAATGCCGCGCTGCTTGAGCCGGAGTTGCCAGGCCAGCATGACCGGGTTTTGGGCGGTCCACATGCGGGCGTCCCACAAGTTCAGATCCTCGGCCATTTCCCGGTTTTCAGGGAGCCCGGCGTCCAGGAGAAACTTCTGCCAGAAGGCGAGGCCGGTGAGCTTGCCTTCGTCGTAGGCGTGGCGGTTGGCCCAGTAGAGGGGCTCGAATTGGTCGAGGGGCAGGCCGGTGATGCGCAGCAGTGCGGCGTGGGCCTCGGGGTCCCTGGGACCGGTTAACACCATGCCATAGTCGAAGACCACCGCGCGCAGACTCAATGTTCCTCCCCGATGGCGCCGGTGTATGGTTCAAAAAGGACGCCTTCTGTTATTGTGCATGAGCGGAACGGGGCACGTGAGACAAGCGCGGGGAACGATTGCCGGGGTTGGAGTTATGCGCTTTTCGCGAAGGACGGAGTGGAATACGGACGAGAGCGAACTGGCTCGGGCCCACCGGCTGCGCGCCCATGCCGGGCTGCCGATTGCCGACCTGACGGCTTCAAATCCAACCCGCTGCGAATTTGCATACGACCGCGACCTGCTGGCGGAGCTTACCAACCCCCAGGCTCTCGATTACGATCCGCAGCCGAGGGGCAGCCTGCGCGGGCGGGAGGCGGTTTGCGGGTACTATGCGGAGCACGGGGCCGCGATTGGGCCGGAGCAGATGGTGCTGACCACCAGCACCAGCGAGGCGTACAGCTACCTTTTCCGGCTGCTCTGCGATCCGGGGAGCGAAATTGTGGCGGCGCAGCCGGGCTATCCGCTGTTCGACTTTCTGGCCGTGCTGGACGACGTGCGCCTGAAGGCGGCGCCGCTGGTCTGCGACCAGGGCTGGCAGATCGATCCGGAGGGGTTTCGAAGAGCGATTACAGCCGAGACCAGGGCCATCGTGCTGGTGCATCCGAACAACCCGACCGGCCACTTTACCAAACCGTGGGAGGCCGAGGAATTGGCGCGGATGTGCCGGGAGTTCGACTTGTCGCTGATTGTGGACGAGGTTTTTCTGGACTATGGGTTTGCCGGAGGGGGCTGGAGCTTTGCCTCGGGCCTGGATGGGGTTCCGGTGTTTGTGGTGAGCGGGCTGAGCAAGATTGCCGGTCTGCCGCAGATGAAAGCGGCGTGGATTGTGGCTACTGGTCCGGCTAAAGCGCCGGCAATGGAACGGCTGGAGGTGATCGCCGACACGTTTCTGTCGATGAATGCGCCCGTCCAGTGCGCGTTGCCGCAGTGGCTGGAGGGACGGGCGGCGATCCAGGAGCAGATCCGGGAGCGGGTGGCGGCAAACCTGGCCGAGCTGGACCGGCAACTGGATCGGCTGCCGATGGTTCGCAGGCTGGAGGTGGAGGGCGGCTGGTACGCGGTGCTGCGAATACCGGCGCTGAGGCCCGACGAGCATACCGCGCTGGCCTTGCTGGAGCTTGGAGTGTGGGTCCATCCGGGGTACTTTTTCGGGATGGCTGAGAGTGGATGGCTGGTGGTAAGCCTGCTGGGACCGGAGGGGGAATTCAGTACCGGAGTAACCGGGCTGGTTGACTATTTTCGAACGCATCAAGGTGGTAATATTACCGGGGCTCTGCTGTAAGTGTTCATTTAAGTAAGTTCAGTATCATTATGAAAATAAAGACCCATTCATTGTGGAATTATGGAATTTACAGGGTTTGCAGGAAGGGGTTGGATTTACGCTCGGCGCCAATGGTGGTGGCGGGACCGTGGCCGGGCAAAACTTTGGTTTCATCGGGGAGGGCCAGCAGGCGCGTCTCGATGGAGTCGATGATCTGGCCAAAGTTGCCGCCGGGCAGGTCGGTGCGGCCGATGCTGCCGGCAAAGAGCGTGTCGCCGGCGACGAGCAGCTTGAGCGGGGCAAAGTGCAGGCACACCGAGCCCTGGGTGTGGCCGGGAGTGTGGAGTACCTGAGCGGGGTATTGTTCCAGGCCCACCAATTGGCCTTCGGCCAGGCTTTCGTCGGGCGGAGCGGTCTCGGGGGTGGCGATGCCGAGCCATGCGGCCTGCGACTCCATCATCTTGAGCAGGGGCAGGTCGTTTTCGTTGAGCATGATGGGCGCTCCGGTGAGGCGTTTGAGCTTGAGGGCGCCTCCGACGTGGTCGATGTGGGCGTGGGTGACGAGAATCTGCTTGAGCTTGAGGCCGAGCTGGGTGAGGCGGCGGTGGATGCGGCCGACCTCGTCGCCGGGATCGATGACGATGGCCTCGCCGGTTTGTTCGTCGCCGAGGATGGTGCAATTGCATTGCAGCGGGCCGACGGGGAAGGTTTCAAGGATCATGGTTTCATTGTAGTGCGCGGCGGGCTCAGGCCTGTGTGCCGGAGGACACGGCGGCGACGCAGACGAGCAGGCGGCTGAAATCGCAGGGCGATGGACTTCGGCCGATTTGTGCGCGGTGGGCTTTACGCGGAGGCGGGTTTGCGGAAGGTGATGGCGTAGAATTTGCCGTCCTTCAGCATTTCAACGTGGATGTCTTCCATCTCCGGCGGCACCAGATCGATGGGTATCGTCACAACCTGTTTGCGGTTCGAATAAAAACTTCTGGTGATTGGACTCTTCTCGTAGGTGCTTTTCACGTACTCTTCAGTTTCGTCCTCGATCATCAGATGGCCGCCCGGCTTGGCTACGCGGATCATCTCGCGGATCGCCTTGGCGCGGTCGCTGAAGAAGTTGAAGCCGCCGCAGGTGAAGACCACGTCGAAGCTGGCGTCTGCGAAGGGCAGGCTCTCGGCATTGCCCAAATAGAGGTCAGCGTCCATCTTCCAGCGGAGCATATTGTTCTGGCAGTTAGTGAGCATTTCTGGGGAGAGATCCAGGCCGGAGAGTTTTGCCCCGTGTGGCAAGTATTTGAAGTTGAGGCCGGTGCCGACGGAGGTCTCGAGCACCGAGTCGCCCGGTTTGACTTCGAGCAAACTCATATAGTTCTCGAAATACGAGTCTAGTTCCAAGCCTCGGAAGGCGCCGACGACACGCTGAATATCGTCGTAAAAACCGCCAATGGTTTCATAGAGCTGGTTGTATTTGCCGTTGTCGCCGGTGAGATCTTCGGGCTTGAGAAAGGCAGGAATTCCTTTGCGGATGGGGAAGCGCTCGCCGGAGTTGCCGATCAATGCTTCCCTGCCCTTTTCAACGATGACATGCAAAGGGTCGCCGGTGAATGGGCTTTGCAGCAGGGCAACGGTCTGTGGCCGGTCGGCCCAGCTCCGCTGCTTGATGGGGTGGAAGAGCGCCCAGACGCTCAGAAGCAGGGCTGCGCCAAGGCAGCTCCAGGAGAATGTCACGCCGATGGGCAGATTGACAGAGAGCGCTGCGCCGCCGAAATGGCGAAGGAGCGCGAAGCCACCCGCAACGATGAAACCCGCGCCGAAGACCAAGTCGGTGACGCGAGATTGGTGATTCCACAGCCACACGACGGTCGCCGCAAACCAAAAGATAAGGAATGTGATAAGACCGGTTGTTGAAGCTACGCCGATGTGAAGCGCCAGGGCGAGCGACGGAATCGCGACTGCTGCCAGCGGCAGGGGCAGCGTGGAAAGAAACCCAGGCAGACGCGGGCTGACCAGGCGACGGAAGGCAAAAGGGAAAACGCCGAGCACGGCGGCGACCAGCGCCCAACCCAGATATTCGAGGGATTGAACTGCGCCAGCCAGCGGGATCTTTCGCCAACCGAAGATCAGGCCGGGAACCAAGGCAAAGGCAACCATCCAGAGGAATCCGCGGCGGGGCTTTTGCGTACCGACGAACCACGCGCCGAGGATTGGGCCGGTCAATGCTCCCACCGGTGAGATGAAGTTGCCGAGGATGAATAGGCTGGCGGCGGCCCAGGCCACAATCTGCGACCGGCGGCTGGATTTAACGTTCGTAGGCATCGTGCGATCCTTTTCTTAGCCTTAATACTGTTCACTTAATGAAATCTGTGGCATTCTGTATGCAGCAAGGACAGGAGGCCACAGGTGGCGCGTACGGTTGCGGAACTCCCTCCGGGTGCCCGGATCACGGACTACATCAGTCT
>Ga0224557_1000695_pt1 | contig 36040 bp, 33 predicted proteins | sample 714S31014metaG_FD_180677 | JGI IMG/M metagenome (GOLD analysis project Ga0224557, IMG submission 180677) | Peat soil microbial communities from Stordalen Mire, Sweden - 717 S3 10-14 | ecosystem: Environmental > Terrestrial > Soil > Wetlands > Peat | place: Sweden: Norrbotten County, Stordalen...
GCGGCTCCGCAAGCTCATCCCCCGGCAGCTCTTCGAGGTTCCGATCCAGGCGGCGGTGGGCGGTAAGATCATCGCCCGCGAGACGGTGTCGGCGATGCGCAAGGACGTCCTGGCCAAATGCTACGGTGGGGACATCACCCGCAAGCGCAAGCTGCTGGAGAAGCAGAAGGAGGGCAAGCGGCGCATGAAGCGGGTTGGCAGCGTGGAGATCCCGCAGGAGGCTTTCATGGCCGTCCTGCAGATGGACGAGGATTGATGACGACACCATCGGCAGCAACATCGACGTACCCGCCGGCTGTCCCCGGCCGAGCCGCCTGACCGTGGCTCCGCCGCGCCACCGCCGCAAGCGCCGGCCCTCCCGGGTCGTCAGCAGCCCGCCCCCCGCCGCCGAGCCCGAGGCCGCTCCCTGGCCGCCCCCCCGCCGGGGTCTGATGTCGACGCTGCTGGGGCCCCCGCGAGCGAGCTCCTCGCGAACCGGCTCCCAGCAACCGGTGCGGTCGATGAGGGTCACCGGTCCCGCGGCCAACCTCGGCCCGATGTGGACCCGAGCCGACTACTACGCCCTCTCGGCCTTCACCGCCCTGGTGGTCCTGGTCATCGGCCTGGTCATCGGCCTGACCGACACCACCAGCACCACCGTGCAGGCCAAGCCGGTCCCGACCGCGACCAGCTTCGCGGTGGGTAGCGGCGACGGTAAGACGCTGATCTGCGGCGCGAACGCCGCCATCCAGGTCGGCGGACAGGCGGCCCACATCGCCGCGATCGACGGCGATCAGGTCACGCTCGCAGCACCGCTCAACTCCGCGCCCGCCTCCGGCGCGACCATCAGCCAGAGCACGCTGGGCCCGGCGACGGTCGACACCTGCGCGGCGGTGGCGGCCAGCCCCGCACCCACCACCACCCAGTTCACCCTGGCAGGGGGGGCGGGGGTGGACTTCGTCGCCGCCGGCATCCTCATCGACGGCCAGCAGGCGACGGTCAAGTCCGTCAATGCCACCACGTACCGGATCACCCTCTCGAGCCCGCTCGCGTCGCCGCCGGCCGCCGGTACCCCGGTCACTCAGGAGCTGTACACCACCGGCAGCCTGATCGGGGGAATCGTCGGCCTGGCGATCTCCGAGATCGCCATCGTGCTGCTCGCGGTGGCCGCGCTGGTGGCGCGCCCGATGGCCGCCAGGCTGCGCAAGAAGGACCGTCCGCGGGTCGTGGAGGTGCTCGTCTTCGGGGCCATGGTGGCAGTGGTCGACACCCTCGTCTACTACCTGGAGGTGAGCACGCTCGGCTCCACGACCGGCACCGGGGTGGCGGTCGCCGAGCTCACCGCCGCGGCCTCCGGCTTCGTGCTGGTCCCGTTCGCCTTCCCGATCGTCGCGCGCTGGTTCCGAAGGCCTCCGCGGCAAGCGCGGGGGATCTCGGGACCGGCCGGCCGGTGACCGCCGGCGAGCCCCGGTGAGATGACGGGTGAGCGCGCGGCCGGCCGCGCGCGCATCCGGTCGCTCTACCTCCACATCCCCTTCTGCGAGCGGCGCTGCGAGTACTGCGACTTCGTCAGCCTTCCCGGTCGCGATCGCGAGGCCGAGTACATCGAGGCGCTCCGGGCTGAGGTCCGCGGCGTGGCCGCGCGACTCGGCCGCCTCGAGCTGGACACCGTCTTCGTTGGCGGCGGGACGCCGAGCTTCGTCGACCCCGACCGGCTCGGCGGCCTCCTCGACGAGGTGCGGGCGGGCTTTGCTCTCGCCCCCGGCTGCGAGGTCACGCTCGAGGCCAACCCCTCCAGCACCTCCGAGGCGCGTGCGTCGGCGTGGCTCGAGGCCGGCTTCAACCGGGTGAGCCTCGGCATCCAGAGCCTGGAGCCGGACATCCTCACCTTCCTCGGTCGTGTCCACGATCGCGAGCGGGCCCTCGCCGCCGTCGGCGAGGTCCGCCGGGCCGGATTCTCCCGGATCAGCTGCGATCTGATCTACGCGGTCCCCGGCCTCGACGACGCCCGCTGGCGCTCGACCCTGGAGCGGGTCGCGGCCCTCGGGCCCGGCCACGTCTCCGCCTACGAGCTGACCGTCGAGGCGGGGACCCCGCTGCACGCGAGCGTGCGGCGAGGCGAGAAGCCCGCCGTGGATCCCGAGGCTGCCCTCCGCCAGCACCGGATCGCCGTCTCGGTCCTCGGTGCGGTCGGCCTCCAGCAGTACGAGGTCAGCAACTACGCGCAGGCCGGCGAGGAGTGCCGTCACAACCTCGTCTACTGGCGCCGGGGCCACTACCTCGGCGTGGGGCTTGGCGCCCATGGCCACCTCCCGGCCGAAACCGGCGCTCTCCTCGACATCCCGGTGCCGCCCGGCTCCATCGGGCTTCGCTACTGGCACGGACGCAGCCTGCCCACCTACGTGGACCGCTGCGGCGACGGTTCCGGAGGGCTCCCCATCGAGGCATACGAGGCGGTCGGTGCCGCCGATGCGGAGGCGGAGCGCATCCTGCTCGGTCTGCGTCTCGCGGAGGGGATCGAGCTCACCCGCCCCCTGGCCGGGCGCGCCGACGGGCTCGTCGCGGTGGGGCTGCTCTGGCGTCGCGATGGCCGTCTCGGTGCCACCGCGCAGGGACAGGAGGTGCTCGACGAGGTGATCCGTCAGCTCGTCATCTAGCCGCCCGGCCCCGCTGCCGTCAGGTCGGGTGGCGGCGCTGTGGTCATCTGTAACGCCGCCGCTGAGTCGCCATGCCCGGCCACGACGGAGGGGTCACAGTGTCGCCGCAGGGCTTTCGAAGTGCCATGCGGGTGGGTGACGATTGCGACAATCATGCGCCGTACCCCTGGCACTCCAGGCCGTCAACCCGTGCCCGAAACTCTCGTCACGGAGCTCATCCGTGCCGGGATCTCCCGGAGTACCGTGCTGGCCATGGAGCGCTGGAAGGCGCAGGAGGTCTTCGACCTGCTCCACTCCGCCCACCTCGGTGACGGCCTTCGCCGGGCTCCCGACTTCCACTCGCGAGGACTTGCTCTCGGCTCCCTGGGCGGCCCGGCGAGCTCGCCGGCCGGGCCGGTGCTAGGATTTAGCACTCAGGACTAGCGAGTGCTAAGGTGGCTCCGGGTGGAGCCGCCGGTCCGGGAGAGCCATGGAGAGCTGGATCCCTCTCGATACGCGCAAGGAGCAGATCCTCAAGGCGGTGGTCGCGGACTTCACCGCCACGGGGGTGCCGGTGGGCTCGCACGCCCTCGCACTGCACCTGGCGACCTGGTCTGCCGCCACCATCCGCAACGAGCTGGCGACCCTGGTCGAGGTGGGCTACCTCCTCCAGCCCCACACCTCCGCCGGCCGGGTGCCCAGCGATCGCGGCTACCGGTACTACGTCGATTACCTGATGCAGGAGGAGGGCCTGCCCGGCGGCGTGCGTCGCCAGCTCGAGCCCCGCCTGGCGGTCATGCCCGCCGACATCGAGGGGGTCCTGGAGCTGGCCGCCCAGGTGCTCGCCGTGGCGGTCGACGCACTGAGCATCGTCACAGGTCCCCTGGCCCGCAGGGTCGCCGTCAAGCATCTCGACCTGGTCTCGCTCGACCCCGGTCACGCCCTCCTCATCCTGGTGCTGGACGGCAACGTCATCCGTCAGCACCCGATGGCCCTCAGCCGTGAGGCCGACCAGGAGGAGTTGAGCAGGCTGGCGAGCGGGCTCAACGCCGAGATCGTCGGCCTGGACGGCGCTCAGATCGAGTCCAGCCAGAGCAGCCATCCGGTGCATCCGCTCCGCTCCGAGGTCGTCGCCGACATCGCCGCCTTCCTCCATTCGGTGGAGTCCCGGGAGGACACCCTGATCGTCCACGACGGGGTCCGCAACCTCCTTCACCAGCCCGAGTTCGGTGACGTCCAGCGGCTTGCCCAGGTGTTGGAGCTGGTCGAGGAGGAGCGAGTCCTCGGTGAGCTGCTCGCCGCCGCGTTCGAGGAGGCCGGCTCCGGCTCGGACCGGGGAGTGGCAGCGGGCGGCGCGCCCACCGGGCGTCCGGTCACAGTTGTGATCGGCACCGAGTCCGGCATCTCACAGCTGACCGGCTGCAGCCTGGTGCTGACCACGTATCGGGCCGGAGAGGGGAGGGGTGGCACCGTCGGGGTGCTCGGTCCGACCCGGATGCCCTACTCGCAGGTGGCCCCGCGGGTGCGCTTCGTCGCCGACCGGGTTGGCGAAGCGGTGACGCGGGTACTCAGTTGACCATGTCCGCTGATCGAGGAGACCGAGGATGAGCGACCACCCCAGGCGGAGTGGGGACGGGAGAGCCGTCCACGCCACCCATGGCGAGCCGCCGTCCCGTCCCGGCGTCTCCGCCTCCGGCGCTGCGGGCCCGGGTGGCCACGGAGCCGGCAGGGAAGTCCGGACCGGCCCGGCTGGTGAGGACCTCGCGGACGCCGCGGTGCCGGCCCTCGGCCCCGAAACCGCCACGGAGGCGGAGGCGGAGGTCGAGGGCCTGCGGGCTGAGCTCGCCGAGCGAAGCGACCAGCTGCTGCGCCTGGCCGCCGACTTCGAGAACTTCCGCCGGCGCAAGGCCCAGGAGCTCACCGACCGGGGTCGGTATGCGTCCGAGGAAGCCGCTCTGGCCCTCCTTCCCGTGCTCGACAACCTCCGCCGGGCGGTCGGCCACTCGGCTGGAGACGGTGGCGGACAGCAGCTCCTGGAAGGGCTTCGGATGGTGCTGATCCAGTTCGAGCAGGCGCTGACCGCCATCGGGGTCGAGCCCGTCGAAACCGTCGGCGCGCGCTTCGACCCGTCGGTGCACCAGGCGATTGGCGGTGAGGAGTCCGACGAGGTCAGCGAGGACACGGTGGTCGCGGAGCTGCAGCCCGGCTACCGGCTCCATGACCGTCTCCTCCGTCCGGCTCTGGTGCAGGTGGTGCACCCGCGTCACGGCCGGACCGCCATTGCGGAACCCGAGTTCTGATGGCCACGGTCAAGCGCGACTACTACGAGGTCCTGGGTGTCACGCGCGACGCCAAACCCGAGGAGTTGAAACGCGCGTACCGCAAGCTCGCCATGGAGTTTCACCCCGACCGCAACCAGGGTGACAAGGCTGCCGAGGAGAAGTTCAAGGAGGTGGGCGAGGCCTACTCCGTCCTGAGCGACCCTCAGAAGCGGCAGCGCTACGATGCCTACGGCCACAGTGGTCAGCAGATGCCCGACTTCGGGCAGTTCTCCTTCGACTCCGCCTTCGACCTCTTCGACATGTTCTTCGGGGGAGGGCGGCGTTCCGCGCGCGGGTCGGGACCGCAGCGCGGCTCCGATCTGAGGATGTCCGTCGACATCACCTTCGAGGAGTCGGTCTTCGGCGCCAAGCGGACCGTGGAGGTGCCGCGTGCCGACACCTGTCCCGACTGCGCGGGGAGCGGCGCGGCGCCGGGGACGACGCCGCACACCTGCCCCGACTGCGGGGGCAGCGGCCAGGTGCGGCGGGCGATGCAGTCCATCTTCGGCCAGGTGATGAACGTGACCGCGTGCCCGCATTGCCACGGCACCGGAAAGCTGGTGGACAACCCCTGCCAGCGCTGCCACGGCCGTGGGCTCGTGGAGGCGCGCAAGACCATCGAGGTATCCATCCCCGCCGGGGTCGACGGCGACGTCCAGGTGCGGGTCTCGGGCGAGGGCGAGGCCGGACCGCAGGGCGGGCCTCACGGTGACCTCTACCTGAGCTTCCGGGTCGCGCCCCACCCCCAGCTGATCCGCCGGGGTCAGGACCTCGTCTACGAGCTGCCGGTCTCGGTCACCCAGGCTGTGCTCGGAGACAGGATCACGGTCCCCACGGTGAGGGGCGAGACGGAGGTGGATCTGCCTGCCGGCACCCAGCCCGGCCGGGTGATCAAGATCGCGGGCCAGGGGGTCCCCCATCTCCGCAGCGGGCGTCGCGGCGACCAGATCTGCGTCGTTCGGGTGGTGGTGCCCGCGCACATCTCCGCGAAGGAGCGGAAGCTCTACGAGGAGCTGGGTGGGCGTGACGGGAAGCCGGTCGAGGTCAGGCGCGGCTTCTTCGACCACCTGCGGGACTTCTTCGCCCCCGCCGAGTAGACGCCCGGACGGCGGTCAGCCGGCCGGCTCCGGCTGGCCAGCCCAGCCGGATGTGGACTTTCTCGCGCGCTTGTCCCGATACATGTTGGTGTCGGCGCGGCGGAGCAGCTGCGCCGGCTCGCCGCCGTCCTCGGGGAACGCCGCCTGACCGATGCTGAGCCCGACCGGGACCTGCCGGTCCTCGACGGTCATCGGTTCTTCCATCCGCTGACGGACCTTGGCGCTGATCAGCTCGGCCTGAGCGGGATCGGCGTCGACGGCCACGATCACGAACTCGTCGCCTCCGAGCCTGGCGACCGTGTCCGAAACGCGAACCGACGCCTGGAGGCGGGCCGCCGTCTCTCGGAGCACCGCGTCGCCGGCACTGTGCCCCAGGGCGTCGTTCAGAGCCTTGAACCCGTCGATGTCCAGGACCAAGAGGGCCATCGGCCTGCCCGAACGGCGGGCGTTGGAGATGCCGTGCTGCAGCCGGTCGTTGAAGAGGAGGCGATTGGGCAGACCGGTGAGGGGGTCGTGCATCGCCGCGTGCTCCATCGCAGCCGACTGAATGATCAATGCGGCCTCGCTCCGATCACGGCCCCGGAGTGCCCGATCGACCATGAGCACCGCCACCAGGAAGAGGAGCGCCAGGGCCGCGCAGATGCTGAACACCGCCACCCTGAGGCTCGACACCGTCGCGAGGGCTGAGCCCGGCAGCATGGCGCGCACGACCCACGCGGTCCCGCTCGCCGGGCTGTACGCGTCGGGCCCACCGCTCCCGCTGTCGTCCAGCCCGACCGCGCCGCTCGTGAGGGCCCGGTCGACGGCCGCAGTGATCGGCGCCTCGCGGGTCCAGCTGGTCACGACGCTCGCGCCGCCCGAACCCGCTGCCGCCTCGCCCATCACCAGGCTGCCGGCTCGGTCCAGCACCAGGAGCCTCATCCCCTGCGCGGCGGCCAGAGATTGGAGGGAGGCGAGCGTCTCCCCGAGGCTGAATCGCTCGATCAGGAAGCCGCCGGCAGCTCCACCCCCCTCACGGACCGGGACGGCGACGTCGGCGGCGGGAGCTGTGAGCGACGACGGTGCCGCCACCACCAGGGAGCCGGCGCGCGCGCTGCTGGCGCCCCACCCCGATGGCAGGCCGTCCAGGGGGTCCTGGTCGCCGACCCGGAAGACGGGCGATCCGCTCGCATTGGTGAGGACGAGGCCCTGGCTCTGCGTCTCGGCCGTGAACAGGGCGGTGAGGTCGGCCGTGGCCGCCGGGTTTGCCGCGGGGCTGCCCTCCGCCAGCGCCAGGACCGGCAGCTCGTTGGCGGCACCGTCGAGAGCGGTGACACGGCCGGCGATGACCTGCTCCAGGTAGCCGGTCGCCTGCTTGCCCGCGCTGGCGAGGCGCGCGTTGACCTGGTCGGTGATGGCCGACCCGCCGAGGGACGTGCTGAGCAGCGCAACCGTGATCAGGGATGCCAGCCCGGCGGCGGCCACCAGGGCCGCAGTGCGCCGCCGTCCGATCCCGCGTCCCCGACGTCCGCCGGCATCGGGCGGGGTGGCAGGAGGGGGGTAGGCGGGCAGCGCGCGCGCCGCTGGCGCCGGCGGGTCGACGGCGAGCGGGCGGTCGGGGCTGGGGCTGCGCCCGATCAGGTCTCGGACGCTCACGGCGACGGCGACCGGAGTCTGACGAGCGAGCATCGCGCCGGCTCCGCGACGGCGTGCAAGCGCTCCGTCATCCGACCCCACGGCAACGAGCATGGGGCCCCGCCGGCAAGCCCGCGGCTTGCGCCAACCGATCGATTCAGGTCGGCCCCTCCCCCCGGGCCCGGGAGGCCCAGCTGGTCACCGCAAGTGTGCCACCGATGCAAGCCCGTCTGCAGAGCGGAACGCGTCAGATGGGCCAGACTTCCTGGAGCTCACGAGGTGGCGGCGGGCCGGACGGATCGGGACTCCCGGCGGCTCATGCTTCAGCGGGGAGGGACGTCGACCCCCTCGATCTCCACCTGCTTATGAGTGCCGCGGTGACCGGCCACCAGCCGGACGCGTGAGGGTGCGACCCCCGCCCACGCGGCGACCAGCCGGAGCACGGCCGCGTTGGCGGCGCCGTCGACCGGCGGCTGGGTGATGCGCAGCCGCAGCTCCCGCCCATCCCAGGTGAGCTCCTCCCTCCCGGCCCGCGGGTGGACCACCACGGCGACGCGCATCAGCGCTCGTCCCCGCCGGCTTCCGGGAGGATGATCGCGCGCAGCAGATCGCCCTCGACCCCGGTGACCAGCACGGTCTGCATCTGCCCCGTCCTGGTCCCCGTGGCGGGGTCCGCCACCACCTCGTGGTACGCGTCGGTGAGGCCGTGCGCCTCCCCCGCCGCCACCCGGTCCCAGACCACCCGGTGGCGGCGGCCGACCGCTCGCTGACGGCGCCGGCGGGCGCTCGCCGCCGCGGTTCGACGGACCTCGGCGCTGCGCGATCTCAGGAGCGCGTCGTCGGCCTGCGGCAGGAGACGGGCCGCCTCGGTGTCGGGGCGCGGCGAGTAGCGGAAGACGTGGCAGCCGAGGAACTCGACCTCGTCGATCAGGCGCAGCGTGGCCTCGTGGTCCTCGTGACGCTCTCCCGGGAAGCCCACCATCAGGTCGGTGGTCAGCTCGGTGTGGGGGTCCTGACGGCGCAGGCTCTCCACCACCCGCAGGTAGCGCTGGCGCCGGTAACCGCGGTGCATGGCCCGGAGCATCCGGTCGCTCCCGCTCTGGAGCGGGATGTGCCAGTGGCTGCACAGTCGCGGATCGCCGTTCAGCTCGACCAGTCGCTCCGGGATGTCGTTGGCGTTGATGCTGCTGAGCCGAATGCGCGCCGTCCCGTCGAGGCCCTGGAGGAGGTGGCCCACCAGGGCCGTCAGGTCGGATCCCCGGTCCCGCCCGTAGCTGCCCAGGTCGACGCCGGTCAGGACCACCTCGGCGTGGCCGGACGCCACCGCTGCCCGAGCCCGGGCCATCACCACCTCTTCCGGAACGCTGGCCGACGCCCCCCGGGTTCGCCACACCACGCAGTAGGTGCAGCGGTGGTCGCAGCCGTCCTGCACCTTGAGGAAGGCGCGGCTGCGCAGTCCCGCCGGCGGGAGGTGGTGGAGCGGCTCCCCGCGTCCCGCCGCGAGGGCGGCGACGTGGTCCGCGATGCGCGGCTTCTCGCTGTTGGCGAAGATCGCATCCAGCCCCGCGACGGCCGGCACGCCATCGCTCCCGGCCGCCAGGTAGCGGTCCGGGTTGGCGTCCACCGAGCAGCCGGTGAGGATGAGGTGGCAGCCCGGATCGCGCCGGCGCAGCCGGTGGAGCCGCTGCCTGGTGGTGGCGTCGGCCTGAAGCGTCACCGCGCACGAGTTGAGCACGCGGACGTCGGCGGGCTCGTTCTCGGGGACCACCTCGCAGCCGAGGCCCGCGAGCCGCCCCGCCAGCTCGGCCATCTCCGCGTAGTTGACCTTGCAGCCGAGGGTGGTGAGGGCCACCCGCAGCGGTCCGGCGATGGCCTCGTCGCGCGCCGTCCGCAGCTCAGCGCCCGTGATCGAGGTCTCCGGCACGGGCGAGGAGGAGCCCGGCAGCGACGATGGCGGCCCGGCGTGCGGGCAGCACGCGCGGTCCCAGGTGAACCATCTCGGCGCCGGCCTCGCGCAGGCGGTCGGCCTCACCGGGGTCGAATCCGCCCTCCGGACCGATCACGAGCGCCGCGGGCCGGGCCGCATCGACCTCCAGCCGGGCCAGCGGGACGGCCGCGTCCACCATGCAGGCGAGGATACGCGCGCCCTCCGGCAGCTCGGCCAGCGCTCCTGCGAGGTCGGTGAGCGCCGTCACCCGGGGGACGGCGCCACGATGGGCCAGCTCGGCGGCCTCGCGGGCGATCTCGCTCCACCTGCGGAGCCGGGCCGCGGCCCGTGTGGGGTCGGGCCGCGTGACGCTGCGTGCGGCGACGACGGGGCGGATCGCGGCGGCCCCGACCTCGGCCAGGCCGGCCACCACCTCGTCGATCTCCCGGATCAGACCCTGGACGACGTCCAGGCGGAGGTGGGGCTCCCCCGAGGCCGGGCGGGACCAGACGATCGATCCGGCCACCCGAGCCCGCGCCACCGAGGTGACCCGGACCCCGTGCTCCTCGCCGGCGTCATCGACGACCTGGATCAGCTCCCCGGGCTCGATGCGGAGCGACCCGGCGAGATGGCGAGCGGCCGCACCCTCGACCACCAGCGTGCCGTCGCCGACCTGGTCCCGGGTGACGAAGAGTCGTGGCACGGGTCAATGGTGGCGCGTCCCCGGCCGCTGCGGTCCCATCGACGGGCATCGCTTGCCGCACCCATCTCGCGCCGGCAATCCCGGCACCGACCGCCCGGCGCCGGCCGCCCCGCGCCGTGCCCTACGATCGGGAGCCGTGGCTCCGCCTGCTTCCGCCCGGCGCGTGGTCACGAGCGACGGTGTCCGGCTCGCCGTCAGCGTCCATGGGGACGGCCAGCCCCTGCTCATGATCCCGGGGCTGGGGGCGACCCGGCGGGTCTACGCACCGATCGTCTCCGCGCTGGCGCGGCACCACCGGGTCATCGTCTACGACCCCCGGGGTGTCGGTGACTCCGATGTCCCCCCCGGGCCCTATCCGATGGCTCGGCTGGCGGCGGATTGCGTCGAGGTGGCGGGTGGCTGCGGGGCGGAGACCTTCCAGCTCTTCGGCGCCTCCATGGGGGGGCTCACCGCCCAGCACGTCGCCGTCCTGCATCCCGGTCGCCTGACCCGGCTGATCCTGGCCGCCACCGGTCCCGGGAGCCACACCGCCGTCCCCGCGCAGCCCGAGGCGACCGCCGCACTTCTCGGGCGGGGCGCGAGGACGCCGGCCGAGGCCTACCGCATGGCCTGCACCGTCCTCTACGCGGGGCGCTTTCAGCGCGAGCATCCCGAGTTCATCGACGAGGAGGTGGCCTACCGGGCCGCCCACCCGATCCCGGGACGCGTCTTCACCGCCCAGTTCCGCTCCTCCCGGGACGCCGACATCGGCGACCGCCTCGGCGAGATCGACGTGCCCGCGCTCGTCCTCCACGGCACCGAGGACGTCCTCGTCCCGCTCGCCAACGCGGAGGCGCTCACCAAGCTGCTCCCCGGAGCGCGCCGCTACTGGTTCGACGGTTGCGGCCACCTCTTCTTCCACGAGGACCCCGACCTGACCGCGGAGGTCATGGTGTCCTTCCTCCGCGGCGGCTGAGGCAGACCTTCGAACGCGGCTGAAGCGGACCTACTCGGCGTCCGCTGGGCCGGTCTCGCCGGGAGATCCGGCCGCGTCGCCCTCACCGCCGCCCTTGCGCTTCTTGCGCCGCCGCCGCCGCTTGGTCGTCGCCCCGGCAAGGACCGGCTCCAGCGGCTCCGTGCTGCGCCCGACCTGCACCGGGGCGGTCGCGATCGCCTGGGTCTCGCGGATCAGGGTCACCTTGATGACCCCCGGGTACTGCATCTCGCTCTCGATCTCGCGAGCGATCTCGCCGGTCAGAGCGGGCATCTCCGGGTCCGCCACCTTGCCGGCCTTGACGAAGATCCGGACCTCGCGCCCCGCCTGGAGGGGAAAGGCCCGTTCCACCTGGGGATGCCGGGTGGCGATGCCCTGAAGCTGTTCGAGGCGGGCCAGATAGGCGGCCAGGGTGTCCCGTCGGGCGCCGGGCCGGGAGGCCGAGATGGCGTCGGCGCAGATGGTGAGCATGGCCAGGTCGGTCGACGGCTCCACGTCGAAATGGTGGGCCTTGACCGCGTGAGCGATGGTCGGGTCGACGCCGAGGACGAGCAGCAGCTCGCCGCCGATGATGGCGTGGGATCCCTCGACATCGTGGTCCACCGCCTTGCCGATGTCGTGGAGGGTGCCCGCCTCCCGGGCCGCGCTCTGGGTCAGGCCGAGCTCGGCCGCCAGCACGCCGCAGAGGTAGCCGGTCTCCTTGCAGTGCAGCAGGGCGTTCTGGCCGTATGAGAAGCGGTAGTGGAGGATACCCAGCAGCTCGGCGAGCTCCGGGCGGCCCTCCATCGCCATCTCCCACATGGCGCGCTCGCCGAGCTCCGCGATGGTTGCCGAGAGGCGGTGGCGGGTGCGGAGCAGGAGGGGCGGCACGTCCGCCGCCTGCACGCTGCGGTCGAGCACCTCGATCGAAGCCTGCCGGGCGATCTCCCGCCCCACCGGGTCCAGACCGCGGAGGGTCGCCTGCTCCCGCTCGTTGTCGACGCCCAGGTCGGTGCCGGTGGACTCGGCGACCACCTGCAGGGCGGTGAGGAGCCGATCGCGGCGGGTCTCGTCGAGCCCCTCGAGGTTGATCGGGGAGGGGCGGGGTGCGGTGTCGACATGGCTCTCGGACTGCCTCTCGACGGCACCCATCAGGAGGGTCCGGACCGCGGCCTCGGGCTCGCCCGTCTCCTCGGCGACGAGCTGCGCCACCCGCTCCGCCCGCTCCGCCTCCAGCTCGGCCTCCAGGTTCTCCAGCACCAGACGCTCGGCCGTCTCACGGTCCGCCGCGGCGCGCTCGCCGACGGTCCGTCGAACCTCGTCCCGAACGGTCACCACCTCGGCAAGCCGCGCGTCGATCTCCTCCCGGCGCTTGCGGTGGGCGAAGCGGCGCTCGTCGAAGATGGCCCGGCGGTCCCGCCAGGTGCGCTCGCGCTCGGCCAGGGCGGCCTCGCGGGCCTCCAGGGCCGCGCTGCGGACGGCAACCTCCTCGGTGGTCGCCTCGCGGATGGCGAGGGACTCCGTCCTCGCCGTGGCGACGATGGCCGCGGCCTCGGTGCGGACCTGGGTGGGGCTGTACGGCAGAGCGGCCACAGGCGGTGGCCCCACCCGGCCTCGGGCGACGAGGACGAAGGCGGCCGTGGCGAGGACCAGAAGGGCGGCGGCGGCGAAGAGGACTGCGGCCATCACTGGTGGCTCAGTCTACGGTGGCGACGCCCGCTCAGCCCGCCCGCCCGGGCGGGCCCGGCACTTTCCCCCGGTACAATCGGCCGGGTCAGTCGTGCAAGAAGCCGCCAGCAGGAGCCGGAGTCCCATCGCGTGATCTCTCATCTCACCGACCGCGTCTGGACCGACGATCTGAGCGACCGCGTCGGTGAGAGGGTGCAGCTCAAGGGCTGGCTCCACCGGCTCCGCCGGCTCGCGGGGGTCAGCTTCCTCATCCTCCGCGATGCCCGTGGGACCGCCCAGGTGGTCGTCCAGGATCCCGAGCTGGTCGAGAGGCTCGCCCGGCTGCAGAACGAGTCGGTGATCGGTGTCGCCGGGGTGGTGGTGGCCGAGCCGCAGGCTCCCGGTGGGGTCGAGATCCACGACCCGGCGGTCACCGTGATCTCAGAGGCCGACGAGGCCCCGCCCTTTGACCTCTACCGCCCCGTGATCAAGGCGCAGCTGCCGACCATCCTCGACAACGCCCCGGTGGCTCTCCGCCATCCCCGCCGCCGCGCGTATTTCGCCATCCAGGCCGCCTCCATGGCCGGTTTCCGCTCCGGCCTGCACAATCTCGGATTCACAGAGATCCAGACCCCCAAGATCGTCGGCTCGGCCACCGAGTCGGGGGCCACCACCTTCGCCCTCGACTACTTCGGCAAGACCGCCTACCTGGCCCAGAGCCCGCAGTTCTACAAGCAGGTGATGGTCGGCGTCTTTGAGCGGGTCTACGAGGTCGGCCCCGTCTTCCGGGCCGAGCCGCACGACACCGCCCGCCACATCAACGAGTACGTCTCGCTGGACGCCGAGGTCGGCTTCATCGAGAACGAGTACACGGTCATGGCCGTGCTCACCGACACCGTCGCCAGCATGCTGGCCGCCGTCGAGCGGGATGCCGCGGGAGCGCTGGCCCTGCTCGGTCTGGAGCTGCCCAAGGTCCCCCAGCCCATCCCCGACGTCCACTTCCTGGACGCCCAGGCGATGATCACCGCCGCCACCGGCGAGGACCTGAGCAACGAGCCGGACCTCTCCCCGGCCAACGAGCGCTGGCTCGGGGAGTGGGCAAAGCGCGAGCACGGCTCGGATTTCCTCTTCGTCCGCGGCTTTCCGATGAGCAAGCGGCCCTTCTACACCCACCCGGACCCGGAGCGGCCGGGTTTCGCGGCGGGTTTCGACCTCCTCTTCCGGGGAATGGAGCTGGTCACCGGCGGCCAGCGGCTCCACCGCTACCAGGACTACGTCGATGCGCTGGTCGGCAGGGGCGAGGACCCCGCGAACTACGCCGCGTACCTGATGGCCTTCAAGCACGGGATGCCCCCCCATGGCGGTTTCGCCATCGGGCTCGAGCGCTGGGTCGCCCAGCTCGTGGACGCCTCCAACGTGCGCGAGACGACGCTTTTCCCCCGGGATCTCAACCGCCTCTCCCCCTAGCAGGAGCCGGCGTCACCCGGTGGCGGTGCGACCGGCGGGCCCGGTGACCCCCTCGACGATGCGGCGGCAGAAGAGCTGGGCTGCCGGTGGGAGCGTGCGGCGGCGGTCCCAGGCGATCGCCATCGTGCGGGCGATCGGTGGGTCCCGGAGCGGGATCACCACCACCCGGCTGGAGGGGGTGGGCAGGGGCATCGGCAGGAGGGTGATCCCCAGCCCGGCCTCGGCCAGTCCCTGCACGATCGCGAAGTCGTCTCCCTCGTAGGCGACGCGCTCGCTCAACCCCTGGCGGGCAAAGGCGTCGTCGATGACCCGCCGAAGGCCGGTGCGCGACCGGGGGAGGATCAGTGGCTCGGTGGCGATGTCCCGGAGGGTGACTGACGACCGGCCGACCAGGTGGTGCTCGAGCGGGACCACCACCGCGATGCGCTCGCGGAAGAGCGGGACCAGCTCCAGCTCCGGGGTGTTGGCCGGGGGGGGGCCCAGGATGCCCAGGTCGAAGCTGCCGTCCAGCACGCCGGCGACGACCTCGCCGGTGGTCCCCTCCTCGAGGATGAAGCGCACCCCCGGGTACTGGTCGAGGAAGCGGGCGAGGCGCTCGGGCAGCCAGTGGGCTCCGACCGTATGAAGGAATCCGAGGTGGACCTCCCCGGTCTCGGCCGAGACGGTGCCGGCCGCCTCCGCGACGGCGTCACGCATCTCGCCGAGGATGCGTTCGGCCCGACCGACGAAGCGCCGCCCGGCCTTGGTCAGCCGGATCGAACGGCCGATGCGCTCGAAGAGGGGCACCCCCACCTCGTGCTCCAGACGCACGATCTTCCGGCTGACGGTGGACTGGTCGTTCTGGAGCGCTTCGGCCGCTCGCCCCAGATGCTCCAGGCGCGCCACTTCGATGAAAGTTCGCAAGAGGTCGGCATTGATGCGATCCATGCATCAATCTGACACCAGCGTGGCTGTTGATGTCAACGACCGATCGGGCTAGCCTATGGTCGGAACCGCGACACGGCGGGTGGCGCGGGTCACAGGGGAGACAAGTATTGCTCATCGAGAACGCTACCCAGGAGGTTCACCGCGCCCGGCGGCGCCACCACCTCGAGGTGGTGGAGCGGACCAGGCTCCGCCGGCTCGTTGAGCGGGTTGACTCCGCCATCGAGCTCTGCGAGGAGACGCACCTCCAGGGGATGAAAGAGGTTCCGCCGGACGTCGCCGTGCGCGCCCAGCGGGTCTTCACGTTCGCGCGCAAGGCGGTCCGCCTCACCGGCGATGAGACCGCCTGCCGTCAGGTCGACGAGACCCTGGCCCGCCGTCACGTCAAGATCACCGAGATCATGGACATGCTCTGGACGATCCAGGAGATCGTCTTTGACCTCATGCTCCCCTGGCGCACCGAGCTCCCCGAGGACGTCGAGATGGACGACGACGAGCCGGGGGCGGGGGAGTGGCGCCACTTCAACCCCGCCGCCTGAGCGTCGCCCGGGGCCGCCCATAGCTGCGTCGGCTCGTCCGCGAGCTCGGTCGCGCACGTCAGTGCGCTCCCTCGCCCTGCTCTTCGCCTCCTTGCTCTGAGCGACCCGGACGCCACTCCACGGTGTCGTGACGCCCAGCTGCTCGCATCCTTGATCTGAGCGGCCTGGACGCCGCTCCGCGTTGCCGGGAGGTGGGTCCCTTCCTGCGCTGCTCGCTTCCGGTGACGCGCTGCCCCCCGCCTGCCTCCGGCCCCGGACATGAGAACGGCCCGCCGGTCGGAACCGGCGGGCCGTACGAGAGGGGGGGCTTGGGTCAGCTGTCGTGCTTGGTCATCTGGGCGATGCCAACCGCCGGCACCGACCCCGCCGCGCTGAACGCGGGAGCGGGCACGGCTGCCGGGCGGGTCTCGCGGACCTCAACGCGCCAGCGGAAGAGCTCGAAGACGAAGGTGAGCAGGACCACACCGGCGGCGATGGTCAGCCCGATGGCGGCGAAGAGGGCGTAGGTGCCGACCGTCCACCAGCCGTAGGCGTTGAGCAGCATGCCGCGGAGGGTCGTGCCCTGGAAGACCGTGGCCTCAGTCTGGGCGTCCACGGTGCTGGTGGGGTTTGCCCGGGCCAGGGCGCTCGCCGCGTCGTAGGTGGGCATCTTGCTGAGGTGGACCTTGATGTAGTCGTTGGCCCAGACCTGGGCCTGGTCGCCGGTGGTCATCACCTGGCCCGCGTACTGGTTCATGGCGGCCGCGTCGGGCTTGGGCAGGATGACGATGGACGCGCTGTTGTAGGCCGGGAACGTGATGTTCTGGGCCGCGAGCTGCGTGGTCACGGAGTTGTGGGTGAACCCGGCCGCCCAGAAGGCGAAGCCGGCGACGAAACCGAGGATGAGCACGAGCCCCGCCTGAAGGACGAGGACCCGCCAGCGAAGTGCGTTGGTCATGGTGTGATCTCCCTAGTGGTGTCAGGTCGTTATGCCCCCATGCTGGGGGCTTCTCCCGAGCGCAACCAGGGCCAGCCGTCATTAACCAATGTGACTGGCGGCCCTAAGCTTCTAGGGTCTACCACCGGGTCGATGAGTGACCTTGTCCTCCGGTGTCGCTCCCGGGAGCGTGGGCATGATGCTTGGGTCAGGTCAAGCGAGGGGCCCGGCCCGCTTCACGGCATCAGCTCGGGAAGCGCCGGAGGCAAGGTCCACCGGAGCGCCGGGGCCCCTCCACCTGGCCCTCCGGATCCAAGCGCCCTGCCGGCCCCGCCCGCGTCTCAGGGCGAGGCGGGAACCCGCCAGGTGACGACCGTCCCGCCGCCGCGGCGTGCGCTCAGCTCGCAGACGCCCCCCAGCGACTCCGCCCGCGCCTGCATGTTGTCCAGGCCGTGCCCGCGCCGAGCGTCCTTCGGGATCCCCACGCCGTTGTCCGCGACGCGAAGGGTGATCGTTCCCGAGCCGGCGCGGAGGAGGACCTCGACGCTGCTCGCGTTGGCGTGCCGGACGATGTTGGAGAGGGCCTCCCGGAGCGTCTTGAGGAGCTCCTCCTGGGTGGTCGCGTCGGTGGCCGCGTCGAGCGGGCCATCCATGTGCACCTTCGGCGCAAAGCCGAGGGTCGCCGTCGCCTCGCCGGCCAGGGCGAGGACCCGGGCCCGCAGGCCGTCCTTCTCCGCATCGCGGGCCTCGAGGTCGAAGATGGTGATGCGGATCTCGCGGATGGTCTCGTCCAGCTCATCGACGGCCTGCTGCAGCCGCTCGCGAAGGTCGCTCTCCTCCATGCGGCCGACCAGGCTCTGGAGCCCCATCCCGGTGGCGAAGAGTCGCTGGATGACGGTGTCGTGGAGGTCGCGCGCGATCCGCTCCCGCTCTCCCAGCACCGCCAGCTGCTCGAGTCGCTGGTGCAGCCGCGCATTCTCGATGGCGACCCCGGCGGCGCCCGCGAGCGCCACCACCAGGTCCTCGTCGGACTGCGAGAACTCGGCTGCGCCCTGTTTCTCGGTCAGGTAGAGGTTGCCGAAGACCTGATCGCGCACCATGACCGGGACCCCGAGAAAGGACGTCATCGGCGGGTGGTGCGCGGGGAAGCCGGCGGCGGCGGGGTGGGCCCCGATGTCGGCGATCCGCCGCGGCTTCGGGTCGGTGATCAGCAGGCCGAGGATCCCGACTCCCCGGGGGAGATGGCCGATGGCGCGTATGCCCTTGCCGTCGATGCCGTGGGTCACGAATTCGACCAGGCCGCGCTGCAGGTCCGGCTGATCCTGGCCGAGCACGCCCAGGGCCGCATAGCGAGCCCCGCTGACCACCGCCGCCGCCTCGACGATTCGCTTCAGGACGTTGGGCAGGCTGAGATCGGCGGAGAGGGCGACCACCGCATCGAGGAGTCGGGAGGTGCTGGCCGCCTCGGTCATGAGGCGAAGTCTAGGGTGACAGAGGCCGGCAGGGACCATCGGCCGGGGGTCGACGGCCCGAACGTCGCCGGTCAGGAGACGCCCGGCAGCCCTGCAGAGGCCGGCGCGCCAGGCGGCGGTCCAGAGGCGACCCCGTTCTCGGTATGGTGTTCGGAGACGAGGGCGACCATGAGGAGGAGCCGATGACCACCAGCCAGAGACCGCTCCACGACCTCAGCAGGAGGGATTGCCTGGAGTTGCTCCAGTACCACTCCTTCGTGGGCAGGCTCGGTTTCGTCCTGGACGGTCGCCCGATGGTGCTCCCGGTCAACTACCTGGCCGACGCGGACGCCGTGGTCTTCTGCACGTCCGAGGGCACCGCGCTCGGCGCGGTGGGCGATGGTAACCAGGTGGTCTTCGAGGTCGACGAGAGCCATCCCCTGGAGCGCTCCGGCTGGAGCGTGGTGGTCCGCGGGACGGCGAGCGTGGTCGCCGACCCCGGTGAGGTCGAGGCGCTCCGGCGCGGTCCGCTGCACTCCTGGGTGACCCGGGCGCCCGAGCGCTGGATCCGGATCACCATCGAGGAGGTCACCGGCCGCCGCCTCGGTCAGCGCTGAGTCAGATCGCCGCCAGGAAGAGGAAGCCGAGCAGGGCCACCGCGGTGATCACCAGCAGCGCGGTGAGAGCGGCCCAGGCCACGTTGTCGAGGTTGTGCACCAGATGAGCCATGGGACGCATGGTCGATCAGCGCCGGTCCCTGCGCCAGTGTCCGTGGGCCCCTCCCGTGCGGGCCGATGGCGGCCTCCGGACAGGCCTCCTATCCGCACTCCAAGGGCCCTTGTAGGGCCGAAGGTCCCGAAACGGGTGAGGCGGCTGCCCCTAGCCTGAGCGGGCTCCTGGCGGGGATGCTGGGGCTCCATGGAGCGACGCCTCTTCAGCCTGCAAGAGCTGTCCCGTGCCCGCTGCTTCGACCTGCTCGCCACCCTGGCGGTGGGCAGGGTCGGTGTGAGCGTGCGCGCGCTGCCGGCCATCCTGCCTGTCGCTTATGTCGTGGCGGGGGAGCGGGTGGTCTTCCGGTCCGCGCCCGGAGCCAAGCTGGACGCGGCGGTGCATCGCTCGGTCGTCGCCTTCGAGACCGACCGGTACGACCCGGCCGGCGCCTGGGGTTGGAGTGTCCTCGTCCAGGGCGTGGCCTCGGAGATCTCCAGCGCGACCGGCCTGGCCGAGGCCCGGAGCCTGCTGCCCGACGACTGGCCGTTCCTCACCGAGGAGGTGGTGCGCTTGATCTCGATCGAGGCCACCTTTGTGAGCGGACGGGCCTTCGGGGCGGTCCCCAAGCTCTGACCCACGTTGGGCCTCAGGAGGCGCTCCGCCGGAGCGTCGCCGTCGCCGCGGCGATGAGCGCGACCGCGAAGGCCACCACCACGGCGATGTCGAGCAGGAGGGGGCCGGAGGTGAGCCCATTGCCCTTCAGCATCACGTCACGCAGCCCGTCGACGCCGTAGGTGAGCGGCAGCAGCCTCGACACCACCTGGAGCCAGCCCGGTTCGGTGGCAACCGGAAAGACGATCCCGCTCAACAGCACCTGGGGAACGATCGCGAGCGGGATGAACTGCACCGCCTGAAACTCGGTGGTGGCGAACATGCTGAGGAAGATGCCGAGGTTGACCGCCACCAGGGTCATCAGCAGGGTGAGCAGGACGATCAGGGCCACGTTGCCCTGGTTGTGGACGTGGAGCGCGTAGAGGGTGAAGACCACGACCTCCACCGCCTGCACGGCCGCCACCACCATGAAGCCGCCGATGTAGCCGACCACGATGTCGGCGCGCCGGAGCGGGCTCGCCATCAGCCGTTCCAGGGTTCCCTGGCTGCGCTCCCGAAGGAAGGCGATGATGGTGACAACGAACACCAGGAGGAAGACGACCAGCCCGATGAACGCTCCCCCGAAGTAGTCGAGGGTGTCGAGACCGGGCCCGCCATGAAGGTAGTCGAGGCTCGGCTCCAGCACCGGCACGCGCACTCCCTCCGCAGCCGCCAGGTTGCGGGAGGCGCGTGTCACCGATTGGTCGAGGGCCAGCAGCACCGGCTGGGTGAGCGCGGGCTGGGTGCCCTCCAGGTGGACCGTCGGAGCGATGACGCCGCTCCGCGCACGTGTGGAGAGATCGGCGGGCAGGATGACGTAGGCGGCCACCGTGTCGGCGCTCAGGTCGCTTGCCGCCCGGGCCTCCGTGGTCCGGCTGATGCTGATCTCGGTGGATTGCGCGAGGTCGGTGGCGAGGGCCGCGCCCAGCGGGCCCCGGTCGAGATTGACCACGTCGACGGCGGGAAGGCTGGAGCCGCCGCCGGTCAGGAAATAGAAGAGGCCGAGCAGGATGATCGGCGCGCCGAAGAGGAGCATCAGGGTGCGCCGGTCGTGGCGGAACTGTTGGAGGATCCGGAGGCTGATCGCGCCGGCGCGCCGACCGCTCACCGCGTGCTCTCCGACAGCACCAGGAAGGCGTCCTCGAGCCGCTCCACCCCGGCCAGCCGCCGCAGCTCGGCGGAGGTGCCCTCGGCCAGCATCCGGCCAAAGCGCACCAGTCCCAGCCGGCCGCAGCGCTCCGCCTCGTCCATGACGTGGCTGGAGACGATGATGGTCGTGCCCTCGCCGGACATCCTCGTGAACCGCTGCCAGAGCTCGGCACGCAGCTGGGGATCGACCCCGACCGTCGGCTCGTCGAGGAGCAGCAGCCGCGGCCGGTGGACCAGCGCGCATGCCAGCGAGACGCGCTGGCGCATCCCCCCGCTCAGCGTGGCCACGACCGAGCGCCGCCGCGAGCTGAGATCCACGAGCTCCAGCGCGTCGGCGGTGCTCTGCGCGGCCGCATGCCGCTCGAGATCGTGGACCGCGGCGAAGAAGCGGACGTTCTCCTCCACGGTGAGATCGGCGTAGAGGGCCGGTGACTGGGGCATGTATCCGACCTCGGCGAGCACGCCTCGGTCGGGCAGGCGGTGACCCAGCACCGTCACGGTTCCGGCATCGGCGGTGATCAGCCCGACCAGGGATCGGATCAGCGTGGTCTTGCCCGCGCCGTTGGGACCGAGCAGGCCGTAGATCTCACCGTTCCGCACCGTCAGGGAGACGCCGTCGAGGGCTCGGATCGACCCGAAGGCCTTGACGAGGCTGTCGACGGACACCGCCACCGGCTGCGCGCTCATCCCAGCGTCTCCTCACCGGGCTTCATCGCTCGCAGCCACGCGGAGGACAGCTCCTCGGCCACGATCTCCAGCGGGGCGTCGAACCCGAAGGCCCGCTGCACGAGGTCCCGGGTGATCAGGTGCATGATCAGCGGGCCAGCGAACGCCATGAGCGCCAGCACTGGGTCCATCCGCCGCAGTCGGCCGTCCGCCATCTGCCGGGCCAGATACGTGGCGAGGGGGGCGATGGTCTCGGAAAGCGCGAGCTGGCGTGCGAGCTCGGCGTCGACATCCGGTCCCGAGACCTCGACGAGCAGGGTGCGGACGAGTCCCGCGTGGCCTTGCGCGCTCCGGAGCAGGGCCAGCGCGATCGCCGGCAGGAGCCGCTCCGGAGGCTCGTCTGCGTGCTCGGTGAAGGCGACCGCGACCGGGACGAACGGGGCATAGACGCGCACCACCTCCCGGAAGAGCGCAGCCTTGCCGGGGAAGAGCCGGTAGAGGTTGGCACGGGACACCTCGGCGCGGTCGGCCAGCTCATCCATGGAGAGGCCCGCCAGGCCATGGGCACCGAAGAGAGTGACGGCCTCGGCCAGCACCCGATCCCGAGCGCTGGGGTCGGGCTCGACCTGCAGGAGCCGGAGCAGCTCGCCCCGCGACGCGACCAGCCGGTACACGGTGGCCCGCGACACGCCCGCTTGGCCGGCCAGGGTCGAGAGTGGGGGCAGTCCTCCGGCGCTCAGTGAGCGCCGAGCGGCACCGAGGATGCGCTCGCGGGCGCCCTCCTCGCGGGCCGCGCGATGGGTCGGTGGGGCGGCTTTGGTGGCCGGCATTGCGACGATACTAGACGAGACGTCTCATCTTGTCCAGTATCGTCAGTCCCGCCTGGAACCGTGCCTCAGGGCAGTCCTGCCCTCCTCGTTCGAGCCCACACGCAGGCGGCGGCGACCCCAGGAGACGGTGCACAGACCGCCGGGCGGCGCACCCCCGCGCCTGGAGCAGGACTCCGTCTCACACCCCCTTAAGGACAGCTTTGTCCTTAAGGGGTGGAGGGGATGCGGGGAGTGCTCCGGCGTCGCGTACGATCAGTTCGGAGGGTGTGGGTTGTTGAGGAGGAACTCTGACGCGGACCGGCTCCGAACGCCTCAGCCGACCCGGACCGGGTGGTGGTGCTCCGCACGGCGGAAGACCTGCACCGCCCAGCTGCTGGCCCGCTCCTGCTCTCCCTCCATCAGCTCGGACATCTGACCGGGCTTGACCAGGAAGCTCGCCGGGCGGGTGACCAGGTGGCAGCCCCGGCGGCGGAGGGCACGGTAGAGGGCCAGGGCGGCGGTCCCGTTGAGGACGCGCAGACCCGGCTCCCGGGTGTCGAAGGTGGCGGCGGAGAAGCTCGGCCTCGGCGGCAGGTGGTCCAGCCAGCCGCGCACCCCGTCGGTCGGCGGGTGGAAGTCGCGGAGCACGTGGGCCGAGCTCTGGGTCCGGGCCACGTCGGCCCAATCCTCCCAGTGGTGCGTCGGCCCGCCCACGACCAGGAACTCGACGCCGTCGAGCTCGGCGAGCGGGATCTCGTGCACCTCCCCGACGATGACCGGGCCGTGCACGGCGGCTTCGGCGGCGATGATCCGGGCCACGGCCGCGCTGCTGCCCTGCGTCCCCTCGTACACGATCGCGGTGCGCATCAAGCCGATCCTCCTAAGGCATCCCAGGGTGGCCCCTGCGACTCCCGCGCACCAGAGCCCAACGGCCCCTTTCCACCGGTGTCTCGGGCCTCGGGAGACCGTGTGGTCTCCGGCCCGCCCGGTCATGATGTTCGGGCTACGCGACCTCCACCCAGATCATCCGCGCGGTCTCGGGCGCCAGGCCGATGGCGTGCTGCCGGCCGCCCACGGCCAGGGTGATCTCATCTCGGCTCCCGCCCGGCTCGACGGTGACCTCGACCCCGGTGCGCACCCCGGCGGCCGCCAGCGCGCTGAGGAGTTCGAAGGACTCGTGCTCGATGATCTCGGAGATGCGCCGGACCGCCCCCACCGCGCCCGGACGCAGGTCGGCGAGTGCGATCAGGTCTCCGTAGGGGGCCGTCCGGCCGGGGATGGCGTGACCGTGCGGGCATGTCCTCGGCTCGCCGAGGGAGATGTCGAGCCGGGCGAGGACGGTGTCGGAGAGCGACGCCGAGAGCCGGGTCGCCTCCAGGTGAGCACTCGCCCAGTCCAGTCCGAGCTGGTCGGTGAGCCAGCATTCGGCCAGCCGGTGGCGGCGGACGATGGTCTCGGCGGCGTCGCCGCCCGCGGCGGTGAGGGTCACGCGCCGGTCCAGCTCGGTCTGGATCCAACCCCCGGCTCGGAGCCGGCGGAGCCCGATGCTCACGGTGGGGGCCTTCACCCCCAGCCATTGGGCGATCCGGCTGGGCCGCACCGGCTCGTCCTCGGCGGCGATGCAGAAGATCGTCTCCAGGTAGCGGTCGATCGCGACCGTCCGCAGGGGCAGCGGGCTGACCCCGTGAGATCTGCCGTGGGTCCGGCCCCGAGGGGCGTCTCCCGAAGGAGCGTCATCGTGCCCTCGTCGGACGTCGGCGCGCTTGGGCGCGGGGGGGCTCAGTGCGCGGAGCGCCGGTGTCGCGTCCGCCTCGGGGATCACCCGGCGGCCGCCCGCTCGCCGGCGACGCGCAGCCGCCGCTGCCCGTCGTCGCCGACGAACTGCTGAACGACGTGGGAGAGGAGGGCGCGCACGCTCGCCTGGGCGAGCCGGTGCAGGAGCATCCGATCCACCTCCCGGCCGAGCGGCCCCAGCGGCGGCACGTAGCGGCCCATGAAGTTGATCGAGGTTATCGAGGTCCCCATGGGGGTGAACTCGAGCTCGGCCACCATGGCCGGGAAGAGGCCGGTGGCGCCCGAGGCCCGCCAGCGCAGCGGCTGCGTGACCCGATCGGACTTGAGCACCAGCTCGCCGAGCTCCGCCGAGACCCGCTTGCTGAGCCGGATCGGGCCGATCGACGAGATCACCCGAAGGCTGAGCTGCTCGCCCTCCTCGTAGGCGGCGACCAGCGAGTCCCCGAGCCAATCGCGGCCCGCGGCCACCAGCTCGTCGCGCACCGCGGCGAACGGCCGGTCGATCTGGACGAAGTCGGACACCAGCATCCCTGCCAGCATCCCTGGCGGTGCCAGCCCGGGATAGGGGAGAGGGTCACCGCCCACCCGGGCCTAAATCCCTTCGCGGGACCCCGCCGGCAGGGTCCTGGAGAACCCCCTAGGCTCCGGGGGCCCCGGCCTCCCCGTCGTGGTGGGCGTGGAGCTCGTGCTCGGCGGCACGGCGCGCGGCGCGGCGCTTGGCCCCGGCCTGGAGCAGCTTCTCCTTCTCACCCTCGAGCGGGACGCGGTGGGACGGGCGGGCAGGCTGGATGAACTCATTGCGCCCCTTGCGCCGCTCACCCGACCAGAGCGCCGGCGGCGCATCGAGCCGGAGGGCGAGGCCGTAGGCGGCGGCCTCGTAGTTCACCCGCCATCCGTGGAAGTGCTTCCAGGCCTCGTCCTGGTTTCTCTCGAGCTTCCATCCGACCGCGCGCAGCCGCTCGACGGCATCGTCGAACTCGGCCCGGGAGAGCTGGATGGGGTCGGCCGGGTCGGGGTCCGGATCGACGACGATCCCCAACGTCTCGGCCAGATCGCGCAGCGCCACGTAGCCCATGCGCAGCAGCGGGCGGGCCGAGGCCGGGGCCGTGATCGGCGAGAGGGTGAGGTGGAGGGCGGCCGCGTCCATCACCGCGAGCAGTCCGATCACCCAGGAGCGGAGGGGTTTGGGGGAGCGGAAGTAGAGGAGCTGCGGGTAGGTGGTGTGGGTCTCGGAGACGTCGGCGGCCCACTCCGTCCAGCGCTCGTAGAACCACCCGAGCCGCTCCTTGTTGTCGATCAGCTCGTGGCGGATCAGGACCTCCGGGCCCCAGGCCGGGACGCCTCCCAGGAAGGCGAGCATGGTCACGAGCGTCTCGCGGCGGTTGAAGGCCGCATAGAGGGTGGGGAGGTAGGCGATCTGGAGGGCCACGAGCACCAGGCCGCTGGCGGCGCAGAGGAAGGCGAGCGCGACCGGGGCGGCACCCCGGGGGGTGGTGAAGCCGAGGGTGAACATCGAGGACCCGGTGATCTGGAGCGCGGTGCCGAAGCCGCCGACGAAAGGCCAGAAGAGGAGCGCGAAGCTGAGGAAGACGAGGCCGACCCACGCCACCAGCAGGCCGATGAGGAGGACCGGGCCGATGAGGGCCTCGATGCGATCCCGGGCCAGGTAGTCGTCCACCCGGTCCGTCACGAGCAGGAAGGCTCGCTGGACCGTCCCGGTGATCAGCACGGTCAGCCGGGGCGCGGTGGCCCGGGGGACGACCAGCGTGCCGAAGACGCTCGCCGCGGTGAGCACGAGGATGGCGATGCCGGCGGCGAAGCCGGCCCAGCTGACGGCGGCCACGGTTCCGAGGATAGGGGGCGCCCCGCGTCCGCCGCGTTGTGCCCGGGTCAGAGCGCCGAGGCGGCGCCGGTCAGGTAGCGGATGACGTCGTCGGCGCCGTAGTCGTCCCGGCCGGCGGGAAGGAGGCCGACCAGCCGGCCCAGGTCGTCGCCGCTCGTGACGATCGGCGGCTCCACCGTGCCGTCCTTCTGCACCTGGGGGTGGCCGCAGGTCGCGAGCAGGCCGTTGCAGAGGCAGCGGCGTCCCGCCGCGTCCTCCTCCGAACCCCCCTTGGCGAGGTAGGCCGGCACCGGCTCCGCCGCACACCGGTAGGTGATCGAGCCTCCAGCCGTCGACACCGCCTCGCGGAGGTAGCCGTTGTCGCACACCCGTGGCCGCGCCTCGTACACCTCGGGCACCGAGACGCTGCCCCCGACCTGGACGACCTTGAAGGGGTATCCCGTCGAGGAGGCGCGCGGATCGGTGCGGACCTCGGCTCCACCCTCACGGGCGTCATGGATGATCTTGACCCGCAGCTCGGGGTCCATCCCCGACTCGCGGGAGAAGGCGAAGAGCGTGCCCAGCTGGATCCCGGTCGCCCCTGCCGCGCGCGCCGCGGCGAGGCTCTCCGGCGAGCCGGTGGCGCCGGCCAGCCAGAAGGGGAGGCCAAGCTCGGCCATCCGGGCGCTGTCCGCCTGGTCGCGCTCGCCGTACACCGGCTGGCCGGTCTCGTCGAGGACGGTCCGGCCCCGGGGCGGGGCGTTGTGCCCCCCCGCCAGCGGGCCCTCGACGATGAAGCCCTCGACGCTGCCGTTCGAGCGTCGCAGCAGCATGGCCGCCAGCGAGTCGGCGGAGACGATGGGGAGGAAGGCGGGACGGGAGAGCTGGGCCGCGCCGTAGCCGACCCCCTCGGGGTCGAAGCGGAGCATCGGCGCCGGCTCGTCGCCGGCGGGGCCGTCGAAGAGGCGCAGGCTGGCGCCGCGGCCCTCGGCGAAGGCGTCGAGGACTCCGGGGATCTCGCGGGGGATGCCGGCGCCCATCAGGATGCAGTCGACGCCCGCGAGCATGGCCCCGTAGAGGGTGGGCAGGGTCGGCGCCTTGACCTTGGTCAGCAGGTTGATCCCCACCCGGCCCCGGTGCCCCTCGCGAGCCAGGACCACCTCGACGAAGGCGGCGAGCACGGTGAGATCGCGCACCAGGGGCCGCTCCACGTGGGTCTGCATCCCCACCCGGCGGTACGGCGTCGCCGCCTTCTTCCCCATCGGCACGAAGAAGCGATCGAGCACGCGCCCGGCCACTCCCTGGTCGGGAAACGCCTCGATCGCGCGCCGCAGGTGGCCACCGCTGTCGCCGTCCTGGAGCCGGCGTGCCACCACGCTGTCGAGCGCCGTGCCCGATACGACCCCCATGCAGGCACGGTGGGAGGCGACGGCGCGGGCCAGCCGCCAACCGGAGATGGCGACTCCCATCCCCCCCTGGATGATGCGGACCTGGCGCAGCCAGCCGTGGCGGCCTTGGACCTCGTCGCTCAGGGTACTCACTCTCCTCACATGGTCCCGGCTCGCGCGGCGCATAGCATCGGCAACCAGGGCCAATTCGTCCTGACCCCCAGGGCCAGGTCCGGCCTTTCGGGCGTGGGCATCAGGGCCACATGGCACTTGACTGACAAGGTCCTTCAGCCCACAGAGAAGGGACCGCGGGCTCCCCTGTCCCTCCGCTCAGGGTCCTCCCGGCCCTGCCGGCGGCGAGTCTGCGGGCCGCCGCAGAGCGGACGATGAGGACCTTTGGTCCGCGTTAACTGACGGCTCTCGACCCTGTTGCCCCGGCTGCGCTTCTGGTTGACTCGTGAGGTCCTAAATCCAGGCAACGTGGTCGCTTCGCAGCGGCTCGTGCGGCGGAGGTGACACCGAATTTTGACTAGATCCGCGCGCATCTGCATCGATGGCAACGAGGCCGCCGCCCGCGTGGCCTATGCCCTCTCTGAAGTCATCTCGCTGTACCCCATCACACCGTCCTCTCCGATGGGCGAGCACGCCGACGACTGGGCCGCGGCCGGGGTCCCGAACCTCTTCGGCGAGGTCCCCGACATCGTCGAGATGCAGTCCGAGGCCGGGGCCGCGGGGGCCCTCCACGGTGCCCTCCAGAAGGGCACGCTGGCGACCACCTTCACGGCCTCGCAGGGGCTGCTGCTGATGGTCCCCAACATGTTCAAGATTGCCGGCGAGCTGCTGCCCGCGGTGATCCACGTCGCGGCCCGGAGCCTGGCCACGCACGCGCTCTCCATCTTCGGCGACCACTCCGACGTGATGTCGGTGCGCTCCACCGGGTGGGCGATGCTCTCCTCCGCCACCGTCCAGGAGGCGCAGGACCTGGCCCTCGTCGCCCACGCCGCCACCCTCAGCTCGCGGGTTCCCTTCCTGCACTTCTTCGACGGCTTCCGCACCTCGCACGAGCTCTCCAGCGTGACCCCGCTGGAGCACGAGGACATGGCCGCGCTGATCGACATGCGAGCCATCGAGGAGCTGCGCCTCCGGGGCATGAGCCCCGATCACCCGGACGTGCGCGGCACGGCGCAGAACCCGGATGTCTTCTTCCAGGGCCGGGAGGCCGCGAGCCCCTTCTACCGTGAGATCCCCGGGATCGTCGCCCATGCCATGGAGGAGCTGGCCCAGCGCACCGGTCGGCGCTACGGGCTGGTCGAGTACGTGGGTGCCCCCGACGCCGACCGCGTGGTGGTGCTGATGGGGTCGGGCTGCGGTGCCGTCGAGGAGACGGTCGAGGTGTTGCGGGCGCGCGGCGAGCGAGTCGGGATGGTGAAGATCCACCTCTTCCGTCCCTTCCCGAGCGCCGAGCTGATCGCCGCGCTGCCGCGGACCGTGAAGCGCATCTCTGTCCTGGACCGGACCAAGGAGCCGGGCGGGGTGGGCGAGCCCCTCTACCTCGACGTTCGAGCCGCCCTCGATGAGGCGATGGACTCCGGGACCCCTCCCTTCGCCGCCGCGCCGCACGTGGTGGGTGGGCGCTACGGGCTCTCCTCCAAGGAGTTCACTCCGGGGATGGCCAAGGCGGTCTTCGACGATCTGGCCGCCGAGAAGCCCCGCCGCCACTTCGTGGTCGGGGTCAACGACGACGTGAGCCTGTCCAGCCTGGCGTGGGACCCGGAGTTCACCGCTCCCCGCCCCGAGGGCGAGCTGCAGGCGATGTTTTTCGGGCTCGGCGCGGACGGCACCGTGGGCGCCAACAAGAACAGCGCGAAGATCATCTCCGACGGCACCGGCAAGCATGTCCAGGGCTACTTCGTCTACGACTCCAAGAAGTCGGGCTCGATGACCGTCTCCCACCTGCGCTTCGGCCCGCAGCCGATCCGCTCCACCTACCTGATCACCGCAGCCGACTTCGTGGCCTGCCATTCTCACGGGCTGCTCGACCGGGTCAACGTCTTGGAGTGGGCGAAGCCGGGCGGGATCTTCCTGCTCAACTCCCCGTATCCCGTGGACGAGATCTGGGGGCGGCTGCCCGAGCCGGTGCGCCGCACCCTGGTGGAGAAGAAGATCGAGCTCTGGGTGGTGGACGCACAGCGCATCGCCTCGGAGGCGCATCTGGGGACCCGCATCAACACCGTGATGCAGGTCTGCTTCTTTGCACTGTCCAAGGTCCTGCCCGTTGACGAGGCCATCGCCGACATCAAGGGGGCGGTCGTCAAGACCTACGGGCGCCGCGGCCAGACCGTGGTCGATCACAACATCGCCGCCATCGACTCGGCTCTCGCCGGGCTCACCCGGGTGCTGCCCACCGAAGCCGCGGCCAGCGGCGATGACGGCTTTGTCCGCGACTTCAGCGACGCGCCGCGCTTCGTGCGCGAGGTCACCTCGGTCCTGATCGCCGACCGGGGTGAGACGCTGCCCGTCTCGGCGATGCCGGCCGACGGGAGGTTCCCCTCCGGCACCGCGCGCTACGAGAAGCGTGCGATCGCCTCCGAGATCCCGATCTGGGACCCCGTCATCTGCAGCGACTGCGGCAAGTGCGCGATCGTCTGCCCGCACGCGGCGATCCGGATGAAGGTCTACGCGCCCGAGGCGCTGGCGGAGGCCCCCGCCGAGTTCCCCTCCAAGGTCTTCCGCTCCAAGGAGCTGGCCGGCCACCTGCTGACCATCCAGGTGGCTCCCGACGACTGCACCGGCTGCGGTCTCTGCGTCGAGGTCTGCCCGGCGCGCTCCAAGACCGAGGCCCGTCACAAGTCGCTCAACCTGGAGCCGGTCCTCGAGCACACCGACATCGAGCGCACGCGGTGGGACTTCTTCCAGACCATCCCGGAGCTGGACCGGAGCCTGCTCGCCCACAACACCGTCAAGGGCGCCGCCGTGCTCGAGCCCCTCTTCGAGTTCTCGGGGGCATGCGCCGGATGCGGCGAGACCCCGTACCTCAAGCTCATCTCGCAGCTCTTCGGTGATCGCCTGCTGGTCGCCAACGCGACCGGCTGCTCCTCGATCTACGGTGGCAACCTCCCGACCACGCCCTGGGCCGCCAACCGGCAGGGACGCGGCCCGGCCTGGGCAAACTCGCTCTTCGAGGACAACGCCGAGTTCGGTCTCGGCATCCGCATCGGCCTGGAGGCACAGCAGCGGGCCGCCCGGTCACTGCTGCACGGTCTCTCCGCGGCGGTCGGCGAGCCCCTGACCGACGCCATCCTCGGCGCCACCCAGACGGACGAGCAGTCGGTCTTCGCCCAGCGCAAGCGGGTCGTCGCGCTCAAGGAGCGTCTCGCCACCCTGAGCCCCGCGGGCAACACCCTCGCCCGGCAGGCGGCTCAGCTGAACGTGCTCGCCGACAGTCTGGTGCGCAAGTCGGTCTGGATCGTCGGCGGCGACGGCTGGGCGTACGACATCGGCTTCGGCGGGCTGGATCACGTGCTCGCCTCCGGTCGTGACATCAACGTCCTGGTGCTCGACACCGAGGTCTACTCCAACACCGGCGGGCAGGCCTCCAAGGCCACCCAGCGTGGCGCCGTCGCCCGTTTCGCGGCCTCCGGAAAGGGCACTCCCAAGAAGGACCTGGGCGCCACCGGTCGCGCCTACGGCAACGTGTACGTGGCCCAGATCGCCATCGGGGCCAACGACGTCCAGACCATCAAGGCGCTCATGGAGGCCGATGCCTGGCCCGGACCGTCACTGGTGATCGCCTACTCGACCTGCATCGCGCACGGCATCGAGATGTCGACCTCCATGACCCACCAGAAGGACGCGGTGCGCTCCGGATACTGGCCGCTCTACCGCTTCCACCCCACCGTGGAGGAGTCCGGCGAGCCCCTCACGCTCGATTCCCGCGAGCCCTCCATCCCGGTCTCCGAGTTCGTCAACTCCGAGGTGCGCTTCTCGTCCCTCGCCCGCAGCGATCCCGACCGCTCCGCTTATCTGATGAAGCTCCTGGAGCGCGACGCCGCCGAGCGCTGGCGCTACTACAGCCAGCTCGCCGGTGTGCACCGGACGCTCGTCAGCGACGGTGTCGAGGACGAGCCGGAGGAGGACGGCGAGGGCGCGGACGGCAGCGCGGCGGCGCCGGCCGCCGCGGCCACCGACGCGGAGGACAAGCCATGAACCCGAGCGCCGTTGACCTCACCACCGCGTATCTCGGTCTGACCCTCAGGTCTCCGCTCGTCGCCTCTCCCAGCCCGCTCACCGGGGACATCGACTCCGCCCGCAGGCTGGCCGCGGCCGGGGTGGGCGCGCTCGTGCTCCCCTCGCTCTTCGAGGAGGAGATCGTCGCCGAGGAGCTGAGTCTCACCGCCGCCCTGGAGGCGGGGGCCGGGGTCAACCCCGAGGCGACCAATTACTTCCCGCCGGTCGAGGGTGCCACGCTGGCCGACCGCTACCTCGCCAACCTGGAGCGGATCAAGTCGGCGGTCGACGTCCCCGTCATCGCGAGTCTCAACGCCACCTCGGTGGGGGCGTGGAGCCGCTACGCGGAGCTGGTGGCGCGCGCCGGTGCCGACGCCGTCGAGCTGAACGTCTACCGGGTCGCCGCCAACCCCCAGCTCGCTGCCGCGGACATCGAGACCTCTAACCTGGAGCTGATCTCCGACGTCTGCGCCAAGGCAAAGGTGCCGGTGGCGGTGAAGCTCTCGCCCTACTACTCGTCCATGGGCCACTTCGTCCACCAGGTGATCCGTGCGGGCGCCTCGGGGCTGGTGCTCTTCAACCGCTTCTATCAGCCCGACATCGACCTCGAGACCATGGACGTCGAATGCCGCCTCGAGCTCTCGACCCGCGTCGAGCTGGGGCTGCCGCTGCGCTGGATCGCCATGCTCCGTCCCCAGATTCCTGACTCCGTGTCACTGGCTGCGACGTCAGGTGTGCACGCGGGCAAGGACGCCGCCAAGGCGCTGGCCGTTGGCGCGAACGCGGTGATGATGACCTCGGAGCTGCTCCGCTCGGGGCCCGAGAGGGTTGCCGGAGTGGAGACGGAGCTCCGTTCCTGGCTTGCAGAACACGAATACGATTCGGCCGCCCAGTTGCGCGGATCGGTGTCCCGGGTGACCGCGGAGGCCGGCGAGGCCTTCGAGCGGGCCAACTACATGGCTACCCTTCGCTCTTGGGTTGGCGTGGGTGCCGAACCAAGGAGGTGACCGCATGAAGGTTTGGATCGACCAGAAGTACTGCACCGGAGACAACCTCTGCGAGGATCTCTGCCCGGCTGTCTTCACCCAGCTCGACGACGGGCTCTCCTATGTGAAGCAGGATGGGGTCGTCCTCGAGAAGCCCGGTGGCAAGGGGAGCCAGGCCCTGGTGCCTGCGGAGCACGAGGAAGGTGTCCGCGAAGCCGTCGCCCAGTGCGCCGGCGAGTGCATCTTCATCGAGGAGTAGCAGATGACCGTGGCGGCCGACGCTCCTCCTGCCTCCCCAACCCGCGACGACAAGCGCTGGCGTCAGGTGGACGTCCGTGTCCGCCGCCTGGGGGCGAGGCCGGACGCTCTCATCGAGGTCCTCCACACCGTGCAGGAGGTCTTCGGATACCTGGACGACGATGCCCTGAGCTACGTGAGCGAGGCTCTCGGAGTACCGCCCAGCCGGGTGCTGGGAGTCGCCACCTTCTACTCGCACTTCGTCCGCAAGCCTCAGGGGGAGCACACCTGCGTGGTGTGCATGGGTACGGCCTGCTACATCAACGGCGCGGCCGCCCTCCTCAACCGTATTCATGACACGCTCGGGATCGACGCGGGTGGCACCACCCCCGACGGCCGGATCTCGCTGCTCCGTGCACGCTGCCTGGGAGCGTGCAGCATGGCCCCGGCGGTCGTCATCGATGACGAGGTGCACGGACGGATCTCTCCCGACGGCGTGCAAGAAATGCTGGAGGCGCTATGAGCGAAGCGGGCACTCCGACCCCGGCGCGCCGGCGCCGCCAGGAACCCCTGATCCCCGATGGGCCGGTGCGTGCCTCTGCGCACGTCTGCATGGCCGCGGGATGCCTGTCCATGCAGGCCGACACCGTCTTCGACTCGCTCTGCGAGCGGGTGACGGCCCGCGGCCTGACCGACGTCGCCGTGAAGCGTGTTGGCTGCCTGGGGCTCTGCGCCGCCGGGCCGCTCGTCGCGGTACCGCAGAAGGGGCGGATCTACGACCACGTCGCGGCCGACGACGAAGCGGCGCTCGACGGCGTGGTCGACGGGCTCGCCGGCGGCGAGGGTGGACGCCCGACGGCCACCGACCCCTTCTTCTCTCATCAGGTCAAGGTCGTGCTGGAGCACTGCGGCCAGATCGACCCCGAGCGGGTCGAGGACTACGTCGCCGTCGGCGGCTACGAGGCGCTGACCAAGGCGGTCACCACCATGACCCCGGCCGAGGTGCTGGGCGAGGTGACCCGGAGCGGGATCCGCGGCCGAGGCGGCGCCGGTTATCCCACCGGTCTCAAGTGGACCACGGTGGCCAAGACCGACTCCGCCGACGGCAAGTACGTGGTCTGCAACGGGGACGAGGGTGATCCCGGTGCCTTCATGGATCGCAGCGTTCTGGAGAGCAGCCCCCAGCAGGTGCTGGAGGGCATGGCCATCGCCGGCTACGCGGTCGGCGCCAACCACGGCTACGTCTACGTCCGGGCCGAGTACCCGCTGGCGGTCAAGCGCCTGACCACGGCGATCCGCCAGGCGGAGCACGCCGGCCTCCTCGGTCCGAGGATCGCCGACAGCAGCTTCAGCTTCGACGTCGAGATCCGCATCGGCGCGGGAGCCTTCGTCTGCGGTGAGGAGACGGCGCTGATCGCCTCCATCGAGGGGGGACGGGGTACGCCCCGGCCCCGGCCGCCCTACCCTGCCGCCTCCGGGCTGTGGGGCAAGCCGACCCTGATCAACAACGTGGAGACCCTCGCCAGCATCCCGACGATCATCAACCGCGGGGCCGAGTGGTACTCGGCCATCGGCTCCGGGAAGAGCCTGGGGACCAAGGTCTTCGCGCTGGCGGGGAGCGTGGTCAACACCGGCCTCATCGAGGTGCCGCTGGGACTCACCCTGCGCGAGATCGTCTTCGACATCGGCGGCGGCCTCCCCGGAGGAGGCAAGTTCAAGGCCGTCCAGACCGGCGGTCCCTCCGGCGGCTGCATGCCCGAGTCGCTGCTCGACATGTCGGTCGACTACGAGTCGCTCGCCCAGGCGGGCTCGATCATGGGCTCCGGCGGCATGATCGTCATGGACGACGGGACCTGCATGGTCGACGTGGCCAAGTTCTTCATGGACTTCTGCCGCGAGGAGTCGTGCGGCAAGTGCGTGCCGTGCCGCGTCGGCACCACCCAGATGTACCGCCTGCTGGACCGCATCACCCGCGGTCTGGCCAGCCGTGATGAGCTGGCCGAGCTGGAGTCGCTCGCCGGGATGGTCCGCGACACCAGCCTCTGCGGGCTCGGCCAGGGCTCGCCCAACCCGGTCGTCTCCACCCTCCGCTACTTCCGGGACGAGTACATGGCCCACATCGACGATCATGTCTGTCCGGCGGGGGTCTGCAAGATGGAGCCTCGAGAAGCCGCCGTCGCGGCCGGGGAGGTAGCACGATGAGCGTGCTCACCCTGACCATCGAGGGCCGGGACGTCGCCGGTCAGACCGGGCACACCATCCTCCAGGTCGCCCGCGAGAACGGGATCGAGATCCCCACCCTCTGCCATCTGCAGGGCCTCTCCGACGTCGGCGCCTGCCGGTTGTGCGTGGTCGAGGTCGAGGGCCAGCGCAAGCTCCTCCCCGCCTGCGTCACCGCGATCGACGAGGGGATGAACGTCACGGTCAACTCCGAGCGGCTGGCCGCATACCGGCGCCGGGTCATCGAACTGCTCTTCACCGAGCGCAACCACGTCTGCTCGGTCTGCGTCGCCGATCGCAACTGCAGGCTCCAGGACCTCGCGGTCGAGCTCGGGCTCACCCACTTCGACCTCCCCCTGCTCTCACCCCAGGCGAGCGTGGACGCCACGCACGAGCGCTTCGGGATCGACCACAACCGCTGCGTGCTCTGCACCCGCTGCGTGCGCGTCTGCGATGAGATCGAGGGAGCCCACACCTGGGACGTGATGGGCCGCGGCACGGAGGCCAGGCTGATCACCGACCTGGGCACTCCCTGGGGAGATTCCAAGACCTGCACCAGTTGCGGGAAGTGCGTTCAGGTGTGTCCCACCGGAGCGCTCTTCGAGAAGGGGAGGTCGGTCGCCGAGGCGCGGCGCCGCCGGCCCTACCTGCCGTACCTGGTTGTTCATGAGGGACGCACGCGATGAGCAAGCCACGCCTCGCCACCATCTGGCTCGACGGCTGCTCCGGCTGCCACATGTCGCTCCTCGACATGGATGAGCGTCTGCTCGAGATCACCGAGCGGGTCGACATCGTCTACGGCGCCCTGGTGGACATCAAGGAGTTCCCCAAGGACGTGGACGTGACCCTGGTGGAGGGGGCGATCAGCTCCGAGGACGATCTGCGCAAGATCCACGAGGTGCGCCGCAACACGCGCATCCTGGTGTCCCTCGGCGACTGCGCCGTCACCTCCAACGTCCCCGGGATGCGTAACCAGATCGGGCCGGCTGCGATCCTCGAGCGCGCCTACCTGGAGAACGTCACCATCAATCCTCAGCTCCCGGGCCCGATGGTGCCGCGCCTGCTCGCGATGTCACGTCCGGTGCACGCCGTGGTCAAGGTCGATGTCTTCGTGCCGGGATGCCCGCCCTCGGCCGACCTGATCCACAGCGTCCTCGACGATCTGATCTCCGGGCGGGTGCCCGTT
>Ga0224557_1000696_pt1 | contig 36018 bp, 25 predicted proteins | sample 714S31014metaG_FD_180677 | JGI IMG/M metagenome (GOLD analysis project Ga0224557, IMG submission 180677) | Peat soil microbial communities from Stordalen Mire, Sweden - 717 S3 10-14 | ecosystem: Environmental > Terrestrial > Soil > Wetlands > Peat | place: Sweden: Norrbotten County, Stordalen...
CCCTCAATCCTCTTCTACAAGCCGGAAAACACCCTGGGAAGAATCACAGGTGATTCGTCAGACACTACCTAAAGCACCTCGTTAATCCGGAGGAGCCCTTGTCGCGATCAAGCCGCGACGAATGGGGCACCCCGGCGAGCGCAGCAAGAGGGAAACGAAGGAAAACGACTGCGCGAGGAGCAAGTAGCGAGCAATATGGTACAGCGCGATCGCAGGTTCTTGTGTTGGAATGCAAGCTGCCTTGAATGTTGGGGTGAGCGCTACGACCGATCCAGTCAATAATTTCAACACGAAAGCCTTTCTCTCGACCGCCGGCCCGGGGAGGGAGATGGTGTCCTTTCGCAAGGGGCAGTCGATCTTCGCGCAGGGGGACGCGAGTGATGCGGTGTTTGTCATTCAGATGGGAATGGTTCGACTGAGCGCACGCTCGCATGGGGGCAAGGAAACCACGCTCGATATCCTGGGCAGCGAGGACCTGATGGGCAAGGATTCCATGGCCGGTCAGCCGACGCGCACGGTGTCCGCGAACGCACTGACGAACTGCCAGTTGCTGCGCATTGAAATGAAAACGATGGTGGGGGTGCTAGCGAAAGAAGTCGCGCTGTCGAATGCGTTTGGCGCGTATGTGCTGGCGCAAAATCTTCGCTACCGGAAGGATTTGGCGGAGCAGCGATGCGATAGCAGCGAAAAGCGGCTGGCGGGTATTCTGTTACGGATGGCACGCTTGGGTGCCCACGGTTCCCCGGAAACGACCATCCCGCGGATCAGCCAAAATACGCTGGCGGAACTGGTGGGGACGACCCGGTCGCGGGTTTCGCATTTCATGAACCGATTCAAGGAGTCGGGCTTCATTGACTACGGCCGTGGGAACGATGTGGTGCAGATCCGCGATTCTCTGCTGTCGTTCTATGGCGAATAGATAGAGCGTTTTCGGCGGTGGCGGTCGCGGTGGGCACCTCGGCGGTGGAATTCTTGAAGTGTGGTCAATATTGCTCAGTTTGGCTATGGGGCGAACGCTAGACTGAGCCCACGGCGTTGAATCTGTTTTGGACGAGGTGCACTATGGCCCACCAGGTGAGACCCACATTCCCCCACAGGCACAATCGCAATGGCATCGTGGACTCGATCTGCAGCGAGTGTCTGGTGACGATTGCTTCGGCGAAAGAGGAACAGGAGCTGACTCGACACGAGAGTGCCCATGTCTGCGATCCGGTTCGTCTCTATCAGCTTGGAGCTGACCCATCCCGCCGCTTTCAGATCAGCGGCAACCGGCTTGCGGTATAGCCCGAACGTCCGCCGCAGTGGTTCCTATTGACCAGACGGCGGCTGCGGGCTCGCCTACGCTGTAGGTTGTGATAGCTAGAAGGCGGGTCAGATGAGCGACAACTCAACTCCATATCCACACCGGCTCAATGAAGAAGGTTCGTACGACTCGATTTGCCGGGCATGCTTTGCGACGGTGGCGCGCGGCAAGGCGGAGAGCGAGCTCTCAGCGTATGAAGAGGCGCATATCTGCGATCCGACTCATATGCTGTCGGATACTGCACGGCGGTGCTGAGGCACGCTGATCGGAGCGCGCGCAGGATTGGGTGGAACGCTACGATTGGGCTTTGACCAGAAAGTGGCGGGTGTAGAAGCGCTTGTCGCAGGTGAAACAGCGCGCGGGCCGGAAGCCGATGGCGGACATGATCCAGTCGAGGCCGCGGCGGCGGGAGCGATGGACGGCCTTGCAGTGGCAGCGGGGACAGCCCAGGTAGGCCGGGACCCGAAGGTGTGTGGGGATTTCAGCGGATGTCTGCGGTGGGCATCGCTCAACCGCGACGACAGCAGATAAGTCAAGCGGCGAGCCGATGTCCGAGCCGACGCTCATAGCGCCACCTCTTTGGTGCCGGCGTCGCGAATCTTGCACAATGTGTCGTCCTGATGGTGCGGTGAAGGACCCAGGCTTGCATTGATATAGATGACATTCGGAGGGAGGGCTGCGGGTGCGGGCGGGGCAGGATTTGGCAGCGGGTCCGGCTGGGTCATAGCGATGGTGCTGAGGGCAGAGATGGCAAGGCGGGGATCGCTGGTGATGTCCAGCCAGTTCTCGATGGCATCGCTGGCGGCAGCGTGGATGGAGACGCGGGCGCGCTGGGAAAACTGCTCAAGCCGGCGGTGGGTCTTGGCGTCGATCGAGATATTAGGCATCGAACCTCCTCTTCCGCGCAGGGTTGGAGCATGCCCGGGGCAGATGCCCAGACTGTCACGGCGGCAAAGGCCGGGTCTGGTCAATTTTGAACACTGTTCGATAGAGCTCGATCTTGCGTCCAGCGTTGGCGAGAACAGGCCTTAGCGCCCATTGCCACTTGGCGTGGCTAGCTTGGCCAACGCAAACTGGCTTTCGAATATCTTCAGTCACAGGTACCGGTCTATGGAGATTGCCATATTCCGCTCCCAATTTCCGCATCCTATCTCTCAGTGCGAACGAGGAGAGTGAATGATGGCCGAAGCCCAAGAAAAAGCAACTAGTCAAATAGGCAACCCAGCCGCGACCAACGAAACTCATCTCCGAGCCATCAAAATCGATCTCACAGCACCTGCTGGCAGCGAAAGGTCTCTCGGCGCGGAGAGCGTCCGCGATGGCCGACCGGCAACCGGCGACGACGTGGTCGAGGCAATGGATGAAGAGGGTCCGGGCATCACCGCACCGCTAACTGCTGAAAAGGCCAGCGACTGAAGAGGCCAGCGACGGCTGAGGCACCAGGGAATGCCAAAAGGTCAAATCGAACGGCACCGCACCAATCGCGTTGGCTGGCTGCGTGCTGTAGTCCTTGGTGCGAATGACGGAGTCTTATCGACCGCCAGCCTGGTGCTCGGAGTGGCTGCCGCGCATGGATCACACAAGAGTGTATTGGTGGCGGGAGCGGCAGGGTTGGTTGCGGGGGCCATGTCGATGGCCGCAGGTGAATATGTTTCTGTTCATTCACAGGCAGACACCGAAAAAGCGGACCTGCGGCTTGAGCGCCGGGAAATCAGAGTAGATCCGAAGGGTGAACATCGGGAGCTGGCAGCAATTTACGTGGGTCGCGGTCTTGACCCAGCACTCGCAAAGCAAGTAGCACAGCAGCTTATGGCCCACAATGCGTTGCAAGCGCATGCACGGGATGAACTCGGCATCACCGAAGTTCTCAGGGCACGCCCGATCCAGGCTGCGCTGACGTCAGCTGCCAGCTTCGCTGTCGGAGCCGGACTGCCTCTCCTGATCTCATGTCTTGCAACGCAGCGAGTCTTGATTCCATTCGTAGCTGGAATCTCTTTGATCTTTCTTGCTGTTCTCGGCGGAGTGGCTGCACGAGCGGGCGGGGCAGCAGTAGTGAAGGGAGCACTTCGCGTGATGTTTTGGGGTGCACTAGCGATGGGCATTACGGCGAGCGTTGGAACGCTATTCAGAATAGTGAATTAACAAGCTATCGGCAAAACGTCTGATCACCCTCCGCTTTGCGGCCGATATCCGCACAGGAGCAGCGCCCGTGTGCCGCTCGGTGCAATCGCAATCGAAGTAGCACTCGACGGACAACTCGCAGGGAGGATACGCACTCTGACCTAGAGTGGGCGTCGCATTTGCGCTGCTTGCAATGGAGGTTGACAATGATTCATCGAACAATAGGTTTTGCAAGCTTGGCATTTGCGTGTGCGCTGTCGCTCGGCACCACCCTAACGGTGCAAGCCCAGGACCAGAGCACCACCACAAAGGACCAGACAACTACCACGACGACAGACACGCAGTCGAGTGATTCCTCAAACTGGCAGGCACCGCGCGGCTACGACCTGGCTTATCCGGAGAGCGGGACGCCAAATATGGTGGCCCGGCAGGGATATGCTGCCGGTTTCAGCCAGGGCCAGACAGATGCTTCGCTGGGCAAGAAGTTCAAACCGGCGGAATCCAGCGCATACGAACACGCGAAGATCCCAAAGGGCATGGACAAGGATGCTTTCAGGCTGCAGTTCCGCGAGGCGTTCGTCAAGGGATACACGAACGGATTCGGGAAGGTATAACCGCGCCTTCGTGATGCGAGAATGCAAGAAAAGGGCCGACGATTCCGTCGGCCCTTTTTAGCTGTCCAGCACCGCGTCTCATCCCCACACTTTGCTTAGCCCTATCCATTCCAGACGCCGCAAGATCCGCGATCATCGCCGGACGCAATTCATCCCCGACATTGAACGAGAGGAACCAAGGCTCAGCGAACGCCGGAATCCGTGATGCTTCCTTCACATCCACAATAAGAATGCCCGGTCGCGGACCAGTCGTACCGATGTTGGCCGACACTCCCCCTCATCACGCCGATTTCGCGTAGATTCTCTCGCCGTGAACGGTATAGCTGCAGCTTGTTCCTTGAAAAGCTTCCCTTGCATTCGCGATTGCGGTGGGGGTTCCATGCACAACCAGCAAGAACTTATCCAGCTTGATAGCAGTCTCGTATTCCAAAGCGGCCTTCTTCGGGATGCCGGTAATGACCAGACCGGCACTTAGAGCGCTTAGTCCTCCGAAGACCACGGCTCCTTCCAGGACCGCAACAATCCAGGAAACGAGCGGCCCCGAGACTAGCACCGGATCGATACCTGGCATCACAAACAGGGTAGAGTCGAACAATAGGCCCCAGAGTGCTCCTCCAATCGCTCCGAACTTACCCCATCGTCTGATTCGATCGGTGGCGTTGTAGAAGCCCCATGGGCGTTCATCGAGTTGCGTGTCCTTTGCTGCGATCGAGATAGTCGACATATCGATTCGCGCCTTCTGCAACTCGCAGACGGCAGTTTCTGCCTGCTCACGTGTGTCAAAAATCGCTATGAGTGATCCTGGCGTGGCCCTCTTCGACCTTCCAGTGTTGTTGGGGAAAATGGCGACCGGCTCTTGCCCGGAAACGAGAAGGGCGGTTCTGCTGGCTGAGATCATTCTTTGAATCAAACACCTGGCTGGTGCCTCTGTCTGAGCAAATCGAGACATGTCCAGCCGACGCCCAAAGGACACCTGGGCGTGGCGGTTATGCGACGTGCCGGCGAAGCCGCTCCGGGGCAGTCCACGCGTCGCCAGGCTCCGAATCGGTTGTCGACTCGGTGATGTAGCTTGCCGTCTGCTGAGCCAGTTGCGAGTCGACCTCGTCGCCTTCACCATCGGCACCAAGACGCTATCACTCCAGCATTGAAGAATGACCAACTCTTGTGTGTGCCCCCGCTTAGTCCTTTAGACCATCGTGATGCCTCACCTTGACACCGACGACAGCGGCTCTTCTCAGGGCTTTTCTGATTGCCCCGATCCAGTTTCCACAAGAGGAGCACTGGTCGAGTCTTGCCCGGGGGGCTGATCGTGAAGAATCACATTCAGAAGCGACTTATGTACCCGGATGCGGCCGTTGTATTCGATGAAGCCGTGCTGCCGAAACTTGTTCATGAAGTAGCTTACACGGGAGCGCGTGGTGCCGATCATCTCGGCGAGCGTCTCCTGGGTGATCTGTGGGATGAGCGACTCGGGTTCGCCCGGTTGGCCAAACTCCGCCATCAGCAGCAGGATGCGGGCCAGGCGCTTCTCGCTGGAGTTGAAGAGTTGATCCACCAGATCGGCCTGGGTCCGCATCGCGCGGTTGAGCAGGAACTTGAGAAAGAGATCGGAGAAGCCGTGCTCGTCATGCATGACGCGGATCATCTCGTTGCGGTCGATCTTGAGGGCGGTGCAGGCGGTGATAGCGGTGGCGGTGGCCAAGCGCAGTCCGGGAACACTCGCTATCGACTCTTCTCCGACAAAGTCACCGGGACCGAGCAGGGTGATGGTGGCCTCCTTGCCGCTTTCCGAGACGACGGTGAGTTTGGCCCGACCGGTTTGCAGGTAGAAGACGCAATCGGCCGGGTTTCCCTGCGAGAAGAAGGCCTCCTTGGCGCTGAGACGGACGAGACGGCGTCCCAGTCCAGCGCTGGAGAGGAAGGCAGTGATGTCGAACTTCGAATCCGGAACTTCGGTCATGACGATCGCCTCTGTACAGACGCGACTGCGCGGGACGACACTCTATCGTCCGTCGCCGCGTGCAGTTCGGAATCGGCACTGCATGGCGCAATGGGCTTTGGCCTCTCGAATTACCGGATGGCCTGGGTACCCACATGCCCCATTTCCCTGAGAGGCGGATGTCCTGAAAACGGGAGACACCCGTCAGAACAGGATGCCCCTAATGTAATCCATATGACATAGTAATGCGCGAATTATTTGAGTAGTTTGCGCCAGGTCAATTTGGGCCAGGGAGCCGGAATGGCAGAAATCAGGGGTATTACTGTCTCGCGCATCCGCGGTGCGGGATCTCTTTCGGAATGTTACGTGTTCACGCTGGGTGAGACTCAACTTCCGGTTTGACTGTCATTCCGGAAACGATCCCGCCGCTTACCACTGCTAGACCTGGATCCAGCGTCAGAAGATACCCGAGATTATGCAGCCAGTTGTTTCAAACTCGTGGACGCGTCCCATCCCGGCAAAGATGCAAACACCCGGACGGTTGAGACGCATATAGACAGGTGCTCTTCCAGTTCGTACCTGGCGCGTTCCATATCGACATTCTTCCTGGCTGCAAACACCGTGCAGACCCGAAAACATGCTGACAAGCGAGCCTCGATGTACTCGCTGCGTCCGGCCTCAAACGCTCGTTCCAGACCCCTGCAGATTGGGCAATCCATTTCCTGCGCCTCTCCGGCATTCTGCCCAGTCAACCGATACGGTCGCGGTTCAATACTGCCCGGAATCTCTATCGAGGCGATATGCAGCCACGAAGAGAAGGTTCCAGTGTGGAGTCCTCGACGGGTTTGAGCAATGCAACCAAATCGGAAGAACAGCAATAGTTTAGGAATTCCGTTGTCGTCAGTCTGTTCAAAGTTGATCACTTTTCAGCAATGGGCCGACTCCATTCACTGACCCATGAGATGGGGGACCTGATTCGATTGTGAAGGCTCGTAGCGGGATGCCGTATGGACTCCGTTCTGCTAGACGAGCGAAGCGTTTGGGCATTGGATCAACGCCTAAGCCGAGAGAATCTGCTAAAGGGTATGACAAAACGATTACATCGAGGTTCGCAAAGAAGCGCGTCCACTGTTAACAGGAGGCCAACCGATGCAGACCCACCCCAAGGGCGCGCGAGCCCGCGTGCTGCTGTCATCCGTTTTCGGACCGTACGCGCAGGATGATGAATTCGGCAGTCGCTCGATCAATCCGATGGAGTTGTATCACAACCAGGTCACCCGGGCTCAGGGCGCATTCTCGCTAAGGATGTTCCACCGAAGCTGGGGCATCATGATGATCCAGGCCAACATTCCAGCGCCAACCACGGTGCTCGATTTTCCCACACGTGAGGTCTTCGAACGGGAGCTGCGCGAGCACGACTATGACATTGTCGGGATCACATCGATCATCGTGAACGTCGGCAAGGTGCGCGAGATGTGCCGCATGGTGCGAGAGATCTCGCCGAGGTCCACGGTTGTGGTCGGCGGGCACGTGACCGCGATTCCGGCGATCGAGACGATGATCAACGCGGACTTTATCGTGCGCGGCGAAGGGATCTCATGGATGAGACGTTTCCTTGGTCTCGATGACAAGGCTCCCATCGTGCATCCGGCGATTGCTTCGGGCTTCGGTCATCGCGTGATGGGACTGAAGCTACCGTTCAAGCTCGGTTCTACGGCGGCTACCATTGTGCCTTCGGTGGGATGTCCGATGGGCTGCAACTTCTGCACAACATCGGCGTTCTTTGGGGGAAAGGGAAAAGTCCTTAACTTCTACAACACGGGGGAGGAGCTGTACCGAGTAATGTCCGAGATGGAGGGTAAGCTCGGCGTGAGTTCGTTCTTCGTCATGGACGAGAATTTTCTGCTGAACAAGCGCCGCGCGATGGAGTTGCTCGCGCACATGAAGCGCAATGGGAAATCGTGGGAATTCTATGTATTCTCGTCAGCGAACGCGATTGCCAAGTACTCGATGGATGAACTGGTGGAATTGGGCATCTCCTGGGTGTGGATGGGGCTTGAGTCGCCGAAGTCGGGTTACAGCAAGCTGGATGGCGCCGATACGCTCGCGATGACGGGGGAACTGCGGCAGCACGGCATTCGGGTGCTGGGTTCGACGATTGTGGGCATGGAGCACCACACACCGGAGAATATCGGTGAAGAGATTGAGCATGCGGTTGCGCATGACACTGATTTTCACCAGTTCATGTTGTACACGCCGGTGCCTGGCACGCCGCTCTATCGGCAGATGCAACACGAAGACCGGCTGGTGGAGGGCGATCTCGCGGACATCCACGGACAATTCAAGTTCAATTTTCGACATCCAGCGATTTCGCGGGACCAGTCGAAGGAATTTCTGGATTGGGCATTCCGACGCGACTTCGAGCGCAACGGGCCGAGCTTGTTTCGGGTGTGCAGGACCACGCTGCAGGGCTGGATGCGCTACAAGAACCATCCGGATCTGCGGATTCGCCGAAGGTTTTGCCACGAGGCGAGGGCATTGAAGTGGAGCTATCCCGGACTGCTGTGGGCCATGGAACGCATTCTCAGGCCCACAAATGAACGCGTAGCAGGGGAGGTTCGGGTATTGCGCGATGAGCTCCGGCGGGAGTTCGGATTTGCGTCCATGTTGTCGGCATGGTTGCTCGGGCCGCTGTTGCTGGCGACGGCGAAACGGGAGGGGCGGCGTCTCGCGCGAGGCATAACGTACGAACCGAAGGCAATTATCGAGCGGACAAACTGGGTCGGCAATGCCGATTCTGCCGTGCTTCCAGAGGGTAATGGTTCAGTACTCCAGCCGGGTTATGCTGTTACGGCCAGGTCCTCAATTCTTCCTCCATCGATCGCGGCATCTGGATCATCTCCATTTCCTGTGCTGAGATGACACCGGGCAAGCCCGAACACTGCGATGTATCACGCCCTTCACGAGAGCGTCCTGACTATCTCGACGCAATGGACCGGTAGACCTGCATGGGTCTGTTGGGCCAATGATCGCCACCGGTGCTCAGGGCGTCCCTCGACCTTAATCCGTCCGGGGACCGCACTGGAACGTGGGCGCAGCAGGATGCCTCATGGATTCGGCCCGGCTCAGGCAACCGCGTTCCGCGAGAAAAGCCGAATCGCAGACATTGGCCTTCGGATTCTCTGCGAGCTCGGCCCTAGCCATAGAACAGGCCACTGCCGCAAGGCACGTCCGGCAAATTGAGTCGTATGCGCCATCTTCGTTTCGCGGATGTCGAAAGCGAGCTGAATTGTCAGTCATCTTGCCACCCCCATGGGTGCTTGAAGCTGTAACGCAAGGGAAGTCTGAGTTCCATTCGAATGAGCGCGAAAGCGGTGCGGCACCTGGGGATTCATCGGTTGGACGGTTGCATAGTGTATCGCGGTGTCGCAGTGCACGCACCGTGTCTCATGAATAACAAAGTCTGCCGCACCGACGGAGAGCGAGAAGGCTCGCAGGCATTCCGGGCACGTGATCAGGACCGACGCCTCGGACGACGCGTCCCGACCGACGGGTGAGATCCAGATCGGAGCCGATGCGTCAACCCCCGCCCGAACGTGCTTCTCAAGCTTCGTGGCCGCCTTCACGAGTTGGAACAGGCTGTCCAGGCCCGTCGCTTTTTCGTGGAATGCATCCGCGGCGATTCCGTGCGGAACACCGTCGCCCGAGAAGGCCCCGCTGGTCGCAATCACGTAGATCCGCGGAATCCTTCGCCGAACCACGGAGAGCAGTTCAAAGCCGGACATTCCCGGCATATTGAGATCGGAGAGCAGGATATCCGGCTCCTCTTCCCGTATCTGCTCCAGGGCAGAAAAGCCGTCTTCGGCGGCCCGTACAGGGTGGCCTAGGTTACCAAATATTTGACTGAGTAGAGTCCTCGTCGAGGGTTCGTCGTCAACGATCAACATCCTTGCCTTCAGATTAGGCATCGTTCCTCCAATCCGATTGTTTTGCCGACTTCTCCCAACTCTGCCAGAGAATCCGATATTCAGTTGTGCACAATTGCTCAATTGAGCAGGTTCTTTTCAGCGCGGACATTGCCGTCACTCTAGTCTAGTGACGGGAATCGCGCTTGGGAGTGCAGAATCCACGCTGATGGACCCAAAGTCGGCGCGAGGTTTGTGAGGCCGTCTTGCCGGTTGCATCCTTCACCGCATTCCTCACATGCCAATGGTGGAGGCGATCTTTGGGCAGCGCATTCCAGCCGCCGGGGAAGGCGTCCAATTCACCGCGCATGACGGCGTTGCCTGCGTCCCAGTTCAGCATGAGATTGCGGGACGGGATGCCAGCCAGCGTTGCGGCGGCTTCGCAGCCAGTGGCTTAGCGGGCCTGAAGAAAAAGAGGCCTCCCGCCCATCTCCAGTTGTCACGAAGTTACCGCGGTCAAAAGGCGAGCGAGTCCAGGCCTTGCAGATGCTAGGATAAGTTTTCGAAACAGGCGGCGAACCCAGAGATCGAGAACCTATCCATGAGACTACCGAATCAGGCCGACGCATGATTACACGTCGCCGCTTCTTTCAGAACGCCTCGGCAACATCCATCGCGCTTGCGCTCCAAGCTGGTTATCAGTGGGCATCGGCTCAGGTGCCGAACGTCTATTGCAATCCGATCATGGGCGGCGATCATCCGGATGCGAGTCCCATCCGGGTTGGCGGAGAGTTTTACCTTACGCATTCCAGCTTCGACTATGCTCCCGGCCTGCCGATCTGGCATTCATTGGATCTGATCAATTGGCGTCCTGTCGCGGCCGCGCTGCGGCGCTACTCTGGCAGCATATGGGCGCCCTACCTTTGTGAGTACGAGGGCCGTTTCTTTATCTACTTCCCGTCCGATAACCACCTCTTCGTAGTCCATGCCGCTCATCCGGCCGGCCCGTGGAGCGAGCCTATCGCCCTCGGCATCTCCGCGATCGACCCCGCACACATCGCCGAAAACGGCCGACGCTTTTTGTACATGAATGGCGGTCAGATGGTGGAGTTGACAGCCGACGGCCTCGCTGTCAAATCTCCTCCGCGGCCTGCTTTCGAACCCTGGCCTGTACCGGCCACGACGCGCATGGAATGCACTTGCCTGGAGGGCCCGAAGCTGCTGGAGCACAACGGCTACTTCTATCTCAATGTCGCCGAAGGCGGCACGGGCGGACCGGCTACCAGTCACTCCGTTGTAAGTGCCCGCAGTCGACACGCTGAGGGACCATGGGAGTTCTCTCCCTACAATCCCGTTGTACACACACAGTCTCGGGACGAGCGCTGGCTAAGTCTGGGCCACGGGCGTTTAGTCGATACGCCCGACGGCAAATGGTACATGACGGTTCACGCTTACGAAAACGGCTATCGCACCTTAGGAAGGCAATTGCTCCTGCTTCCGGTGGAGTGGACAGCAGACGGCTGGTTTAGAGTTCTGCCGGAGATTGCGGCGGATTCCGCTATTCCGATGCCAGTATCTACCAAGAGCCAGGAGCCGTTCTTCGACCCCTCGGACAGATTTGAGAGTCCGGAATTAGGTCTCCAGTGGGGTTTCTGGCATGAGTACGATCCGACGCGCTTTGACACAGGAAAGGGGTTCCTTCGCCTTGCTGCCCGGGGCAGCAAACTTCAGGACACGTCGGTGCTTAGCGCCCCTGTAGGGGGCCATGCTTACACGATTGAAGTGGACGTCGAGGTTGAACCGGGATGTGAGGCGGGGTTGCTACTCTTCTATAACCCTGAGCACGCGACCGGGATCACACTGGGCCCGAATGGAATTGGTGTACGCATTGGGAACGGCCTTACCTTCTCGCACCCGGAGGATACAGCAAAACGCGCGACGCTTCGCATCGTGAACGATCGGCAGGAGATCGACTTCTATTTCCGTCGTCCCAGTCAAGACTGGCAGCGCGTTCCAGAATCGGCCGAGATTTCCGGGATGCATCACAATGTGCTTGGTGGTTTTCTCGACGTGAGACCGGCTCTCTCCGCATGGGGTACGGGCAACGCAATCTTCCGCAGTTTCCGTTATTGGCCTGATACGAATATCCCAGGTTAACGGGCTGCCGCATCGACATCGAGACGAATCTGCGGAAGGCTTGCCTTCAAGCCATTGCTTCCTGGCCGACGCGCCTGGCTTTCTTCGTTGCGTACATGGAGTTGTCGGCGGCCGTGAGCAGTGCGTCCCTGGTTGTGCCGTCTTCCGGATAGACGGCGATGCCCAGACTCGCCCCGCCATCGAGCCGATGCCCTTCGACCAGGAACGGCCCCGCGAAGCAGAGTTCCAGGCGGTGGACAATCGGCGCCAGATCCAGGCGGCCATTCACTAGGCGTAGCAGCAAAAACCAGAGCATTTTCATCGGTACGGATTCGGCGAATCAGATGGCTCGCTCGGCCGTCCTCAATATGACGGTGATAGAAACCCTATGAAAAGCGGCTCTCAGTCACTACGGTTCTGCGGAAAAGGCTGTCTCTTCTACGAAGCGTATGATAGCGTTCTCACGCCCTCAATTGAGAGCAATTGAAATCCATCAATCGGAATTGTTGAGAGTCTGTCTGTGTAACGCCGCAAATGCATTTTCTGAGCTGAATAGAATTCGCGGCCTAAGGTGCGGTTGGCCCGGTTGTTTATGTGGCCGCGGTGTAGAGTCAAATTGGCTCGAACAGTATCAAGGTGGTCGGATGAGTGCTTGGAAGAGCTTTGGTCGTTGTGCGGGTCAACTTGGCAGTATCGCTGTTCTCTGTTTGGCTTTGCCGTCGGCGTGGTCCCAGGGTGCGAGCGACCTGGTTTCGCCGCTGCTTATCCAGCGACCCACGAATGTGGTCGCGGGCCCGTACAACGGCTGGTTTCTGCAGGGAGGAGTTGGGCTCTCCAAACCGCTGCACGATCATGAACCGCTGGCCGCAGCACAACGCAGCTGGTCCATGTCTCTCCGGCTCAAGACGGAAGAGCGCGGCGCGACCACGCTGCTGGCCGGGGTAGGACGGCCTCATGAGGCGTTTCCCAGGTACCTTGCCTTGATCGATGGGCGGCCCGCTTTCTGGTCGGGTGGCAGTGGGTCCGGCCACGTACTGGAGGGCGATGCCGTTCTCTCCACGGGGGTGTGGCATTCCTTGGCAGTATCGGTGGATCAGCAGGGAATCACGTGGCTCTATGCGGATGGAGTGCCGGTGGCGTCGGGCACGGTGGCCCTGGGAGCTGCTGAAGACGTTCTGGAGATGGCTCCGGCCTCGTCGCCGTGGCCTGCTGGTCACGCTCTGACGCACTTCGGCGGGCACCTCGCGCAGGTGAGCCTGCTCAGTGGGGAACTCTCCGCGGCACAGCTCGAGAGCCTGAAGTCGACGCCCGCCGGACTTGATAACCTGCCGTTTGAAGAAGGGTCGAAGCCCTGGTTCGTGCAGACCCGCGGGCCGTCGGGAATGCACGCTCCCCAGGACCCATCCACCCTGCCCCATAGTGCTGCCGTTCCGCAGGCGCCGGTTGCGGTAAAGCCTTTGGCCGGGAAAGACGAGCCATCCGAAGACGGCGCTTCGCTGACTTTGAGGCATGCGTGGCAGATGGCAGATGCGGCGACGGTGAAGGACGCAGGCTCGTCGATCTCCAGCGGCAGCTACGACTCATCGAAGTGGATGCGGGCAACCGTGCCGGGTACAGTTCTCACCACCTTGATCGACCGTGGCGTGTACCCCAATCCGGACTATGGCTTGAACAACCTGGCGATTCCGGAGTCGCTCAGCAGGAAAAGCTTCTGGTTCCGAACTCAGTTCACTATGCCCAGCGCAATGCATGGACGGCAGATGCACCTGACGTTCGATGGCATCAACTATCGGGCGACGGTCTGGCTCAACGGCACTCCAATTGGGGAGGTGGTTGGGGCGTTTCGGAAGAAGTCGTTCGACGTGACGGCGAACGTCAAGCAAGGCGCAAGCAATACGCTTGCGGTCCTGATCGAACCGCCTCCGCACGGGGGTATCGCGCACGAACAGAGTCTGATCGCGGGCGCCGGCGACAACGGCGGAGTGATGATGCTGGACGGGCCGACGTTCGGCGCTACCGAAGGATGGGACTGGATTCCAGGCATACGCGACCGGAACATGGGACTCTGGCAGGATGTCATTTTGACCGCGAGTGGTGCCGTGCGGATTGACGTGCCCCAGATCATCACCAAGGTGTCATTGCCGGATGCCAGGCAGGCGCAGTTGACGGTGCGGGTGCCGCTGGCCAATGCAACAACCTCTGCGGTGCGCGGCACGCTGGCCATTGACTTCGACGATGTGCATCTCTCCAAGGCGGTCACGGTTCTGCCCGGGGGAGCTATGGTCGAATTTGCGCCGAAGGAGTTCAGCCAGCTTGTGATCGAGCATCCGCGGCTTTGGTGGCCGAACGGTTATGGCGCTCCAGAGCTGCACACGTTGAACCTGGTGTTCAAGATGGGGGCCAAGGTGTCGGACAGCCGTAAGGAGCGCTTCGGTATCCGCGAACTGACCTATGAGATCAGCGCGTTCGACACATCGGGACACGTTCGGCGGGTTGAAGTCGAGCCAACCGAGGCGGAGCTGCTGGGCAGCGGGCCAGTGGTGGAGCAGACCCATGAAGGGTTTCGCGAGACTCCGCTGGGCTGGGTCACCTCGCTGGTTGCGGGCAAGGAAGATTCACCTGCTCTGCGGACCTTATCCGACGATCGTACGGCACCGTTCCTGGTCGTCAAGGTGAACGGCGTGCGGATCGCGATCAAAGGCGGAGCCTGGGGGATGGACGACATGCTGAAGCGCGTATCGCGCGAGCGCATGGAGCCGTTCTTCCGGCTGCACCGGGAAGCCAATCTCAACATGATCCGCAACTGGATGGGCCAGGATACCGAGGACGTCTTCTACGAATTGGCGGACGAATACGGCATGCTGATCTGGAACGACTTCTGGATGTCGACCCAGGACTGGAACCTCGAGCCGGACGACGCGGGCCTCTTCCTCGAGAATGCGAAGGACACGATCCATCGCTATCGCAACCACCCGTCGATTGCAGTCTGGTGCGGCCGCAATGAAGGTGTGCCCCCATCGACCATCAACCGCGGACTGGCCAAGCTTGTCTACGATGAGGATGGGACGCGGTATTACTCGGCCGACTCGAACAAGATCAATCTCCACGACAGCGGACCCTACAAATACCAGGAACCGGAAGACTACTTCACCAAGCTATCGCTGGGCTTCGCAGTGGAAGTTGGAGTGGCATCGCCTCCGACTCTGGAAGCCTTTCAGGCCTTTCTGCCTAAGGAAGACCAGTGGCCGATCAGCGACGACTGGGCCTATCACGACTGGCACCAGGGCGGGAACGGAGATACGGCGCCATTCATGGAGACGATCTCCGAGGAGTTCGGTGCGCCCACCAGTCTGGCCGACTTCGATCTGAAGGCGCAGATGATCAACTACGAAGCGCATCGCGCTATCTTCGAGGGCTTCAACGCTCATCTGTGGTCACCCAACAGCGGACGTCTTCTGTGGATGACGCAGCCTGCCTGGCCGAGCACACAATGGCAGATCCTCAGCCACGACTACGATACCCAGGCCTCGTTCTACGCGGTGAAGAAGGCGGCGGAGCAAATCCACGTCCAGATGAACCTGCCGACGCATGATATTGCCGTGGTGAACAACAGCCAGTTGCCGCTGAATGACCTGACGGTTCGTGCGCGAGTCTTTGACATTGCGGGCAAGCTGCTGCAGGAGAAGACCGCGACTGTAACTGCGCCAGCGAGCGCTACTACTGTCGCGACGGGCCTGGATCTGCAGCCTGCGATGGAGAGCGCGGGTGTTGTCCTGGTGAAGTTGGAGTTGAAGGATAGTTCGGCGAAACCGGTCTCCGACAACTTCTACTGGCTGGCTGGTCGCAAGCAGGACTATCGGCGCATGGACGACATTGCACCAGCGTCTCTCACGGTCACGGCGCATGCCGCACCGGTAACGAATGGCGAGGGTCACACCACGGTGACCGTGGTTAACATCGGTACGCCGCCGGCTATTGCAGTGAAGCTCACCCTGGTGGAAGCTGAGAATGCCGAGCGAGTTCTGCCCGCATACTATAGCGACAATTACGTGTCCCTTCTGCCGGGCGAGACGAAGGTCCTTGATATCGCCTATCCGCAGACCGCGGCGCATGGAACGATGAGCGTCAAGATGCGTGGATGGAATGTGCTGCCGGCTTCGATCCAAGTGGTGCCGTAAACGGCAGGTATGTGGCGACGCGCAACTATTGCGATGTGGAAGATGCGAACGACTTCACGCAACGAGGATGAGCGGTATAGCAAGGCATAGATTTTAAACCTGAAAGGCGTACATGAAGCAGTCATTTTGTGTCTTTGTTCTACTCGGTATCTCCACCGTCATGCTTGGGCAAACAGTTCCTCTCGAGCGCAATGGGCAGACGATCACGATTGAGCCGTACGCGCCGAACGTGGTGCGTGTCACCCTGAGCATGATCGCTGGAGAGGCCACAGCTGGTCCCGGATATGGCTTCCTCGCGAAACCGGACCAGAGTGGCTGGACGCATTCCCTGGAGAGCTCAGGGGCCGACGTGTATAAGAGCCCGCGCATGACGGTGACCGTCGCGCCAGCCTATCGACATAACCCCAACGACAAACTGCCAGACACGGCCAATTTCTTTTCCGGTTCGGTGCCCGGCACCAACGTGTCGATCACGCTGCCGGACGGGTCGTCCCTGGCCGAGATGAACGGCTGGCAGATGGCAATGTTGAACCAGAAGGACGACACGCTAAAAAACGCCCGCGGCATCCTGCCGCAAGACCTTCCTCTGTATACGGTCGGCGCCAGTTTCAAGGCGGCAGAGGACGAACACTACTATGGCCTGGGCCAAAATCAAGAGGGTTATCTCGATCATCGCGAGCGCCCCATCACCTGTGCCGCGAACTATCTGGCTGCCGCCTCGCCCTCGTATTGCGTTCCATTTTTGGTTACGAATAAAGGGTATGGCATTGTATGGGACAATCCCTCGTCGACCACCATCTACCCGGCCTTTGATGGCGAAACCAGGTGGACGTCGACGGTTGGAAGGAGAGTCTCGTTCTTTGTCATCGCGGGACGTACGACGGACGAGATCTATGAAGGCTACCGCCTGCTGACGGGAACCACGCCGATGCTGCCCAAGGCCGCTTACGGCTTCATCCAGTGCAAGCAGCGTTACAGTTCGCAGGCGGAGGTCCTGGCCGTGGCGAAAGGCTATCGGGACCGTCACCTGCCGCTCGACTTGATCGTAGTTGATTGGTTCTACTACACCAAGATGGGTGAGTACGACTTCGATCCCAAAGCGTGGCCGGATCCGGCAGAGATGAACAAGCAACTCCACGCCGAAAACGTCGAGTCGATGATCAGCGTTTGGCCTCGCTTCGCACCGGGCTCGCGATATTACGACTTTCTCCTCAACAAGGGTTGGTTCGAACACTATCCAACGGGAGTTCCAGTGACAGTCGATGAGCCCGCTCCGGGGAAGCCAGTGGATGGCATGCCTTACGATAAGGCCGGTTCCGACATCGACACCACAAATCCGGAGGCAGCGAAATGGTGGTGGGAGTTGGTGCGCGACAATATCGCCGCGAAGGACTTCGATTACTTCTGGGCTGACGAGACCGAGCCCGACCTTCCTCCGGACGGAGCGTATCTGAGCATTGGCCCGGGTACGCAGTATTTCAACGTGTATCCGTTGTTTCATACGGCGGCGCTCTATGACGGCATTCGCCGGGACAAGCCGCAGCAGCGTGCGCTCACCCTCGCGCGGGATGCCTATCTTGGCGCCCAAAGAAACGGCGCCATCTTCTGGTCGTCGGATATTTCGCCCACTTGGGACACATTGCGCCGCCAGATCCCAACCGGACTCAACACCGCTGCCTCCGGCATTGCATATACCGGCAACGATATCGGCGGCTGGCAGGATCTTCCCTACAGGCACACGCCGAAGCATACACCGCTCCTCAACCCCGCAGACGCGCGCGATAATGTCCACTATTACGAAGATTATCCGGAGCTTTACGTGCGCTGGTTCGAGTATGGAACGTTCCTGCCAACCATGCGCACACACGGGACGCGGTCGCACAACGAGGTCTGGAGCTACGGAGCCGAGGCCGAGCCCATCCTCGAGAAATACCTGAAGCTGCGTTACACGCTAATGCCCTACATTTATTCGCTTGGCTGGTTTACTCACCAGACCGGCGCGCCGTTCATGCGAGCGCTGTTCATGGATTTCCCAAACGATATCAAGGCTGCAACGTTGACCGACGAGTACATGTTCGGCCCTGCGCTGCTGGTCGCGCCGGTAGTCGAGCAGGGAGCGACCACGCGGGAGGTCTATCTTCCCGCCGGAACCGACTGGTACAACTATTGGACCAACGAAAAGCTACACGGCGGCCAGATCGTTACCGTGAAGGCCCCGATCGACACCATTCCACTCTTCGTTCGAGCTGGATCCATCCTGCCGCTGGGTGCTCCAGTCGAGAGCACCCATGCAAAGCAGGCGATCGCCAAGGTGAAGGTGTATCCTGGCGCCGACGGCGAGTTTACGCTGTATAACGATGACGGCGTAACCTACGCCTACGAAAAAGGGGACAGGCAGATCACCACACTCCGGTGGCAGGACGCTACCGGACGGCTTACACAAGAAGGCGCAAAGGCATGGAACCAGGACGACGCTAATTTGCTTGAGGTCGTGCATTAGCGTTCCAAGCCAGATCCAAAGAGGTTCCGGTGTCCTGGCGCTCTTAGCTTTTGCGCAGATTCGAGGTATTTCGTGAAAGATTCATCCAGGCGCGACCTGCTTGTAAATCTGGGCGCTTTGTTGGGAATGTCGTTCCTTGGTTCCAAGGCGTTTGCGGAGGACTTTCATGATGGTTCCAAGGCGTTGGCGGAGGAACTTCATGATCCGCGGGCGATCATTGATATGCCGGTATCGCTTGGAATCAATACAGTCCGGACGCCGGAATTTTCTGTCGAGCGTAAATGCCTATACCATGTACGCCTAAGGTTTGAGCATCGTATTCCATACGACGGCCTCAGGTGTATGACGGGTCTCTCCTTGATCCCCTGCGATAAAGAGTCTCTGCTTCACGTGAACTGGACGGTGCGCAAGGGCGCAGAAATCGTGCGCCAAGGCTCGAGCCAAGGCAATCCGGGGGGAGGGGTGTGGGACGCCGCTGGCGCCTCAGTGGAGCTCGTAGCTATTTTTAACGTAACGCCAGGCACTGATTACACAGTAGAGCTGAGCTTCGTAAAGGACGGCAGCGCACTCAACGTGACCCATCCACGTTTGCTCATCATCCTTGTGAAACCGCATGACTTCATACCTTGAGTTCTTGTGGTAGTAGCGAGGTAGCATGACACCCCTTCTTCCCGCTCGCATCGTACGCAGCATCGCCTTCACCGCGTGCCTTATCCTCTCCGTCGCATTCGCCTCCGCGCAGCAAGCCCGTCCCGCTATCACCGGCATCTCCCACATGTGCGTCTACGCCGGTGACCTCGCCGCCAGCGACCACTTCTATGCGCACATCCTCGGGGCCGCCAAGGGAGCAGACCCGCTCGATCCCGCCGGCACCCGCTACTACTTCAGCCCAACGCAATTCGTCGAAGTTCTTCCCCTGCCCGCCGACCACACCCTCAGCCGCATGGCCTGCGCCGCCTACAATACCGCAGACGCCGCAGCCCTGCGTGCCTACATGCACAGCCGTGGCGTCGAGAGCGCCTCCGAAGTGCAGACTGCAAGCGACGGCAGCCGCTGGTTCAAGGCGAAAGATCCCGAAGGCAACGAGATCCGCTTCATCCAACCCGGAAGACCTCCCCAACTCGCCGCCGCCGACCCCATCGGCACGCACATCATCCACATTGGCTACCAGGTGCACAGCAAGTCCGCCGAAGACACGTTCTACCGCGACATCCTCGGCTTTCGCCCCTACTGGTTCGGCGCCATGCAGCCCGATCGCCTTGACTGGGTCTCGCAGCAGGTGCCCGATGGTCATGACTGGCTGGAGTACATGCTGGTCGGCGACGGCTCCACAACGCCCCTCAGCCATGTCGATGAGCGCGAACTCGGCGTCCTCAACCACTTCTCACTCGGCGTCGCCAACATGGAGCAGGCGGTCACTCGCCTGATCTCGGAAGATCGACTCAGCCCCCGCCACGACGGTCCGCAGATGGGCAAGGACGGCAAATGGCAGGCCAACCTCTACGACCCCGACGGGACTCGCGTCGAGCTGATGGAGTTTCAGCCCGTAATGAAGCCCTGTTGTTCGCCGTTCACCGCGAAGAGTCCCGCCAATTAGCGCAAATTCCCTGTTGCTGCGGAGCGGAAAGCTCTTTGGAGCAGCGTTTTCTTTGATAAACGGACATGAGTCCAAAGCCATTCGATCAGTTTATAAGATGAGGCTCCGAACTAAAGGTCGAGAGCGGCAGTCCCGCGGCATCGTACAGACTGTGCGTCACCACGCTGCTCCAGCCATAGCGCACATACCGTGGCCGCGCCATACTTTTTGACCAGACCACCACCGTATCGCCTTCGATACGTGCCTCCGCCGGGACAAAGTGGTGATCGTCCCCCGCAAGCTCAAAGTCCCCCACTCCCTGCCCGCGCGCGTTGAGTCCCTCTCCATGCTCGAACCACACGCGCAGTGCCTGTGCTCCGTCCGGCAGCAGCTCGCTTGTCGCCTGCTTGTACATCGGCCCAAGATAGTTCACCTTCTCGCCGTACACCATGCCGCGCGCCGCCAGCGCGAGCCGTCCCCCCACCGTCTGTTTGTCCGGCGGATGCACATTGTTCGCAAGTCCCAAATCCAGCGACACCGCCATCGCAGTATTTGCGACCGACAACACTCGCCGCTGCTGCTCCCGCACCAGGCCCCAATCCTCCCCCGGCGAATAGAAGCTGGATATCTGCACATACAGAAAAGGCAGGTTCCCCTGCGCGAAGTGCATGCGCCAATCGCCAATCAAATCCGCAAACAGCGTGTCGTAATATGGCGCACGATCATGTGCCGAGTTGGTCTCGCCCTGGTACCAGATGAATCCCTTCACCGTCATCGGCGTGAACGGCGCAACCATGCCGTTGTATAGTTCGGCGAGACTCCACGACGCCTCGTTCGGGTGCCAGGGATGCTCCGGCGCAGGCTTTCCCGCAGCCCTCGCGGCGTCATCCTCGCGTTTCTCGGCCGCCACAGTTTCCGCGAGGTCCGTCTGTGCCGCGGCGAAGCGCGCTCGGCTCGCAATCGCCGGCAGCAACTCTGGCCGTGTCCCCAGCGTGTCCAGCGAGACCCACGAGTCCGCGGGTGTTCCCCCCCATGTCGCATCCACCAGCCCCACGGGCACATTCTCCTTCGCGGCAATCTCCCGCCCAAAGAAGTACGCCACCGCGGAGAAAGTCGCTGCCGTCGCCGGCGTGCACTCCGTCCACGATGTCGTGATGTCGCTCATTGGCACGTCCGAGGTCTTATGCTCCACCAGCAGCAGCCGCAGCTTCGGATTCTTCGTCGCGGCAATCTCCGCCGCCGCATCCTTCACCGCAGCATTCGGCGGGAATCCATTCAAAGGCATCTCCATGTTGGATTGTCCCGATGCGAACCAGACATCGCCCACCAGCAGATCGCCGATCGTCTTGTCCGGTCCGTCGCCGCTCACCGTCAGGGTGTATGGACCGCCCGCCTGCTCCGGCGCAAGGTACAGGCTCCACTTGCCGCGCTCATCGGCTAAAGCTTCGACTGTCTGTTGGTGAAAGCGCGCCGTCAAATGAGCCTCCGGCGACGACCATCCCCACACGTGGACGGGTGCCCCGCGCTGCAACACCGCATGATCGCTCAACATCATGGGCAGGCGTACCTCAGCGCGCGCCGCACCCGCGACCCATACGACGGCGACAACTATCCCACCGCATAATTTCAATTCACCACCTCTGGCGTAACGTGCCGCAGCTGCGCGAATGGCGGCAACCTCAAGTCCTAATGACATTGTGAACGGTATCACGGCTTTGTTTTGTATGCACATTTCCTGTTAGGCTGTGCGCCGGCCCCATGCGGCCACACTCCTCTTGACGCTGAACTCGAGGCCCGCGTTCGGGGAGTGGAGACAGACCCAGAACAGACCTCTACGCGTATACCGAACTATCTTTTGGTAGGAGTGGCTATTGACGAGTTTGCGTGCCGCGCTCGATAATACTCCCGCCAGAGAGCTAGTCAGGTCGTATCCTGCTTCCTAAATCGATTTTGACGGACTTTTTGATCGTTATCTGACAAGATCACCTAAGCTGTGAGATCGGTATCGCCTTATCTCCCGCAACCTCAACCAGCATCACCAGCACAACCCTGTGCCGCGAACATCGATCCGCACTAACCGAAAGGGCGACGGCACTTCCATGCGCAAGCGCGACAACCTGACCAGAATGGCTATCCTTCTGGTCTTGACCCTCGAAGGGTGCAGCAGCAAGAGCGCGCCCGCTCCCGTGCCCCCGGCCATCGTGGCCTATGTGCTTACCGTAAACTCCACGAATCCCGCCAGCGGCGCTGCCATCACTGCGACGTTGGCGGACAATAACAGCAAGTCCTCCGGCACTTCTTCGTTCACGCTCAGTTATAACGCCGGTATCACCGTCGTCCTCACGGCCGCGGCCACGGACAACGGGTACAGCTTCGTCTCCTGGACCGGCTGCACCACCACCGTCGGCAACTCCTGCACCGTCGCCCTCAATGCCAACACCACCGTCATGGCGAACTATAGCCAACCGTCCATCCAGTCCGTCACCGTCACGCCCACCACGGCCGTCACGGTCGGATCGACCCAGCAGTTCACCGCCAACGTCGCCGGCTCGAACAACTACAACAGCGCCGTCATCTGGTCGTTCGCCGCACCCGCCGGCAGTACGTTGAGCCCGGGAACGCTCACCCCAGCCGGCCTTTACACGACGCCTTATCCCGCGCCGGTCTCGGTCACCATCACTGCCACCAGCGTGCAGGACCCCACGAAGAGCGCTGCCGTCGTCATCCCACTCTCGCCGCCCGCCACCTCCGCCGGACCCGCGCTCGCCGTGGACACCGCCAACCAGACCCACGCCATCAGCCCTCACATCTATGGGATGAACGCGTTCAATCTCGCCTCCTCGGTCGGGAAGGCTGCCAATATCACCATCGATCGCTTCGGCGGCGACGCAACCTCCCGCTACAACTACCTGCTCGACGTGACCAGTTCCGCCTCCGACTGGTATTTTGAAAACCAAACCGGCGCCACCGGCCAGCAGGACACCTCGCAGTTCAATGCTCAGGTGATTGCCGACGCCGCCATCGGCGCGAAAACCATCGCCAGCGTCAACGTCCTCGGATGGGTCGCCAAGAACGGCACCTCCTGCAGTTTCCCCACCTCGGTCTATCCGAATCAACTCGCCGTTGACCAGGGCCGCGCTTGCGGCGACGGCCAGAGCGCCAACAAGACCAACATCACCGGCAACAGTCCCACCGACACAAGTATTGCGGTGGGCCCATCCTTCGCCGGCAACTGGGTCACTTACCTTGCAGGAGAATTCGGCACCGCGGCGAACGGCGGTGTTGCCATCTACGACCTCGACAATGAGCCCGCCTGGTGGGACGCCGTCCACCGCGACGTCCATCCGCTACCTTCGACCTACGACGAAGTCACCAAGAACGGTATCGCCGTCGCCCAGGCTATCAAGGCAGCCGACCCCACCGCCGAGGTCAGTGGCCCCGTCGTCGACAACTGGTGGAACTACTTCTACTCCAAGAAGGACATGGAGTCCGGCTGGAGCGCTGGTCCCTGCTATCAGCCGTGGTCCAATCCCGCAGATCGCAAAGCCCACAATGGCATCCCTTTTATTGAGTATTACCTTCAGCAGTTCGCCGCTCAGCAAACCAACGGCAAACCTCGTCTGCTGGACTATCTCGACCTCCACACTTACTTCGTCGCCAACTACAACGGCGCGTCCCTCGGCTTCGCCACCGCCGGCGACACCGGCGCCCAGGCAGCCCGGCTCAACTCCACCCGCGTCTTCTGGGATCCTACCTACACCGACCCCAGTTATCCGCAGCCCAACTACACCACCGACGCCAACTTCACCTCCAGCTGCTCGGTCCCCGCGCAGGCCCCGCAAGTCATCCCGATGATGCAGACCTGGATCAAGAACGACTATCCCGGCACCAAGACCGCCATCACCGAATACAACTGGGGTGGGCAGGAGTCCATTAATGGCGCCCTCGCGCAGGCCGACATCCTCGGCATCTTCGGCAGCTACGGCCTCGACGTCGGCACCCTGTGGGGCGCGCCCAACCCGACCACCCAGGTCCCCAGCCTCAAAGCTTTCCAGATCTACCGGAACTACGATGGCAACAACTCCACCTTCGGCAACCAGGCGCTCGCCTCCACCAGCGCCAACCAGGGCCAGCTCGCGGTCTATGGCGCGCTCCGCACCTCCGACAACAGCTACACCATTGTCGTCATCAACAAAACCTTCGGCGACCTTACCTCCACAGTCTCCCTCGCCCACCACACCGCCGCCGCCAACGAAACCGCCAAGGTCTACCTCTACAGCAACGCCAACCTCTCCAACATCGTCGCCCAAACACCCATTGCCGTCATCGCAACTGCATCCGGAACTACCAGCACCATCACCACCACTTTCCCTGCCCAGTCCATCACTCTCCTCATCGTCCCCTAACCCGCATCGCCTCTTTGTTTGTCAATCCCGAAGGAATCTGCTTTTGGCTTTCACCGGAAGAGTATAAGAACAGCACGAAGTGCCGAAGTGCCTAGGGAGCCCCATGAACCGCTCAGCCGTCCGCGCCGCACTCCTCCTCCTCGCCCTGGCGGACACCTCCGCTCGCGCGCAGACTCAGCCCTCCCTCGCCTTCAACCGAGCCCAGCATCTTCAGCGCGGCATCAACGTCTCCCACTGGTTCTCACAGTCGGCCAACGACTACTCCGCGCATCACACCGCCACTGAGACCGATGATGCCGACATCGCCCTCATCGCGCGCATGGGCTTTGACAACGTCCGCCTCAGCATCGACTCCACGCCCCTCGAGCAGCAGCCCCTCGACGCCTCCGGCCTTAACGCCGACTTCGTCGAGCGCCTCGACCACGCCCTCGACACCATGCTCGCCGACGGCCTCGCCGTCCAGGTCGACCTCCATCCCGAAGAGCCTTACAAAATGCAGCTCCGCACCAGCGATGCCGCGGTCGATTGCCTCACGGCGCTCTGGCGCAAGCTCGCAGCGCACTACGCCAATCGCAACCCCGACCTCGTCTTCTTCGAGGTCATGAACGAGCCGGAAGAGAACGATGCCTACCGCTGGGCTGGTATCCAGGCCCGCGTCGCCGCCGCCATCCGTGAGGCAGCTCCGCGCAACACCATCATCGCCACCGGTCCCAACTTTTCCGACATCGCCGACCTGCTCACTCAGCATCCCCTCAGCGACCCCAACGTGATCTACAACTTCCACTTCTACGATCCCCACGAGTTCAGCCACCAGGGAGCAACCTGGGGCACCTCCTGGTGGCGCTACACCCACGACATCCCCTACCCGCCCACCGAAGCCGCCATGCCGCAGATCCTCCAGCAGGTCCCCGACCCCGCTAGCCGCTCCTCCCTTGAGCGCTACTTCCTCGACCACTGGGACGCGCACCGCATCCGCCTCACCATTGACGAGGCCGCCGCCTGGGGACAGGCCAACCACGTCCCGCTCCTCTGCAATGAGTTCGGCGTCTTCCGCGAAAAAAGCGACCCTGCCTCGCGCAACGCCTGGATCCACGACGTCCGTATCGCGCTCGAGAGCGATCACATCGGTTGGGCCATGTGGGACTATCACGGCGGCTTCGGCGTTGTGCTCAAGCGGAGCGGTGAGCCGGGCCAACCCGACCCGGCTACTGTAGAAGCGCTTGGACTTAGGAGAAATTGACGCACCGGCAACCGGCCACTACCTACACCGGCCACATCCACGTATCCCGACGGGAGCAGGAAACCTCATGAACCGACGTAAATTCCTCCAGACCACAGGCCTCACTCTCGGTGCCGCCCGCCTCTCCGGCGTGCTGCACGCCGCTCCAGTCACCGCCGTGGCCGCTCACCCCGACAGCTTTCCCAAGAACTTCCTCTGGGGCGCCGCTATCGCCTCCTACCAGGTCGAAGGCGCCGTTCACGAGGGCGGCCGCGGAGTTTCCATCTGGGACACCTTCTCCCACATCGGCGGCAACACCGCGAACGGCGACACAGGAGACGTCGCGAGCGACTTTTATCACCTCTACCCCCGCGACATTGACCTCATGAAGGACCTCGGCATCCAGGCGCTCCGTCTCTCCATCGCCTGGCCGCGCATCTTCCCCACCGGCAAAGGCAAGCCCAACCAGCAGGGCGTTGACTTCTACAACCGCCTCGTCGACGCACTCCTCGCCGCCGGCATCCAGCCCTACTGCACCCTCTTCCACTGGGACCTCCCGCAGCCGCTCCAGGACGACGGCGGCGGCTGGGAAAATCCCGACATCCCCAAAGTCTTCGCCGACTACGCTGGCTTCACCGCGGGCTTCCTCTCCGACCGCGTCCAGCACTTCATGACCATGAACGAAATCCGCAGCTTCGTCGAGCTCGGCTATCAGCAGGGAATCCACGCCCCCGGCCTCAAACTCAGCGCCCAACGCGTCGCGCAGCTCAATCACTACGCCGTCCTCGCCCACGGCATGGCCGTGCAGTCCATCCGCGCCCACGCCCGCCCCGGCACCAAGATCGGCATCGCCGACAACGTCGAAGCCGCCACCCCCGCGCTCGAAACCCCCGAGCACATCGCCGCCGCCCACAAGGCCATGCGCGAGGAGAACGCCCAGTACCTCACCGTCATCCAGGAAGGCCGCTACACCGATCTTTACCTCAAGCACCTTGGCGCCGACGCCCCCAAATTCACCGCCGAAGAGATGGACATCATCCGGACGCCGATGGACTTCGTCGGCCTCAACATCTACCAGCCCACCTACGTCCGGGCGGACGACTCCGAGAAGGGCTATGCCGTCCTCAGTCCGCCTGCATCATTCCCGCACATGTACAGCCCCTGGCTTTACGTCGGCCCCGAGGTCCTCTACTGGGCGCCCCGCATTGTCACCGATCTCTGGAAGCCGAAGCATATCTACATCACCGAGAACGGCGCCTCCTCCACCGACAAACTCGCCGCCGATGGCCACGTCTACGATAGCGATCGCGTCATGTACCTGCGCAACTACCTCCGCCAGCTCCACCGCGTTGTTGCTGAGGACGTCCCCGTCAAAGGCTACTTCGTCTGGAGCCTGCTCGATAACTACGAGTGGGCCGACGGATATGACAAGCGCTTCGGCATCGTCTACGTCGACTTCAAAACCCAGAAGCGCACCCGCAAACTCAGCGCCGGCTTCTATCAGGAGGTCATCCGCCAGAACCGCGTCGTCTAGACTGAGTTGATCCAGGTGGCTGATGCAAAGCAGTGCAAGTAAGGTATGAGACGACCAATGACCGGAAACTGTCGAGCCATTTCGTTTGCGTCTTGCTTTTTCTCTTTGGCTGCCGCCCTCGCGGCGCAAGGTTCGCAACCTGCATCACCAATATCTCCCACAACAGCGGATGCTACGAACGCGCAGTCGGAAGCCTACCAGCTCAAAGTACAGGTTCGGCGCGTGATCGTGGATGTCGTCGTGACAGATGCCAAGGGCAATCCCGTGGAAGGCCTGAAACAGGATGACTTCAAAGTGATGGAGAATGGAGTGATCCAACCGATCCACTTCTTCGATGTGCACAACGGGGCTTCCAGTGGCGCAACGCAGCAGGCGCTCGACCTCCACTTGCCTCCTGGCACCTTTTCCAATCTCACTTTGGCCCCGCCAGACAAGCCCGTCACTGTATTGCTGTACGACATGCTGGACACGCCTCAGGCGTCGTTTCCCAATGCCCATCAGGCGTTGGTGAAGTTCATCAAAGACCAGGGGAATTCCACGAGGATCGCCGTCTTCGTGCTGACCGACCGCTTGCACATGGTGCAAGGCTTCACCGACGACGAAACCCGGCTAATGAAGGCCGTCAATTCGAAAAGAGCAACATCTCAGGCTCCGCCGCTGCGCACCGCGCCCTTCGCCGAGGACGCGTACGAAGACGAAGCACTCTTCAAATCAGAGATCGAAGAGCTGCTGTACCTGGGGATTAAGCGCCACCGGATCACGATTGATGCCTTCATCGAAATCGCACGGTACGTCTCCTCCCTGCCTGGACGTAAGAATCTCATCTGGATGTCCGGCTCCTTTCCCTCGGAGATATTTTCCGGCGGCATCAGGAATGCCGGTTCCATGTGGCAGGTCCGTCTCGACCCGGAGGTTCAAGCGGCAAAGAAACTGTTGGACGAGAGTCGCGTGGCAGTTTATCCCGTGGACGTTCGCGGTCTGCAGACCGCTTTCGGTCTCCAACAGGGAGCCGAACAGGCCACCATGGACGTCATCGCCGACAGCACCGGCGGAAGAGCCTTCTACAACACCAACGGTCTGCGGGAAGCCATGGACGCCGCCGTCCGCCAGGGCTCGGAGTACTACACACTCACCTATGCGCCCAGCAATACCAAAGCGGATGGCAGCGAGCGGAAGATCAAAGTGGTGCTGAAGGTTTCCGGCTACCAATTGTCCTATCGCAGAAGTTATCTAGCTGACGACGCGAGGCACCCGAGTCCCGTGCTGCCACTCGCGTTGGATATGAGCATGCTGCACGGCGCGCCCAACTCCTCGGAGTTGTTCTTTGAAGCCAAGGTGACCCCGGTGGGCAGTGCGACGGTGGCCTTGGCGGACGAAGTCAAGAGCATCCAAACGTTTCTGCAAACAAACCCCAGAGGTCTGCGTACAAAGACGGTGAATGGCACTCGATTGGGTCAATCTCATCTGCGTCGACGTGACGCTATGAAGGTTCAGCACTACGACATCGACTTCGCCATCATCGGACGGCAACTCGAGATGCCCCCGACACAAAGTGGAGAGTACGCCACCAACGTGCGGTTTGGTCTGGCGGCATACACGCAGGATGGTGAGTTGTTGAACGAGTTGGAACTCAGCATCAAGAACGCGATTCAGGAAGACCGGTACCAGAAGATTGAGTCGGAGGGATACCACGCATCTATGCTGTTCATAGTTCCTGAAGGTGCCGTCTCGCTGCGCATGGCTGTTCGCGACGAGATTGGCAAGCGAATCGGCACGATGGAGATCCCCCTGCCCGTCCCCGTCCCCGACCCCCCGCTGCCGTGATACCGACGAAATGACTTCCAGAAAGGTATGTGGACCGCGGGTGCCGTTTCCGCGGCCTCGAAGGTAGTACGCTTACTCTGTTTGAAGAGGTAACAGAAGATGACTGTGCTATTGGATCGACTGTCTATCCGGCGTCCTGGCTCTTTCGTTCTCAAGGCGTTCGCCGCGCTTCTGCTGGCCGTCATGGGCCTTCCCGCCCTTGCGCAAGCAACAGCTGCTGCCGACGCGCCGTCTGCGCAGGCTGCGCCTCTAAGGACCGATGTGCGCCGCGTCGCCGTCGATGTTGTCGTCACCGACTCTCAGGGGCGCCCGGTAACCGGACTCACACAGGCCGACTTCAAAGTTGAGGAAGATAAAGTACCTCAGACTGTGCGTTTCTTCGATGTTCACGCCGTCGCTCCCGTAACCGGTTTCGTAGCGCCCAGGATCCCGCCGCTTCCTCCAAACACGTTTCTGAATCTCGCGAAGGCTCCCGAGTTCGGTACACCCACGGTTATTCTCTACGACGCTCTGAACACGCCTCTTACCGACCAGGAGTCCGCTCACAAGCAGATAGTGGACTTAATCAAGCATCGCCGCCCGGGCACCCAGATCGCCATTTTCGTCCTAAGTGGCAAGCTTCATCTACTGCAAGGCTTCACCGAGGACACGGATCTGCTCGCCGCGGCGCTGGCCTCGAAGAAGGGAATTCCCCAGACCACAACCTTGCTCGCTCCGGGCAGCGTCACTGCGACGACGCCAACGGTTGACAATCCCGATGCGACCATTCAGGTCCAACAGGCCAGCGGTTCGACCACGATTGATGGCGGGAACCCTGATCAGGCGTTCACCGACTTTGTCGACAAAGCCCGCGAGTTCGACGACCTGGATAAGCAGCAGCTTCTGGATCAGCGCGTTGAACTCACGGTGAGAGCGCTGACCGACATTGGCCGCTTTCTCGCTCCGCTGCCTGGCCGCAAGGACCTCATCTGGCTCTCATCCGCCTTCCCGGTGGACATCGGCCGAGATCCGAACCTGACCGTGCAGGATCCCGCCAGCGCCTACCAAGGCCCCGAGGTGCATGACCGCGACATGCGGGATTACTCCGTGCAGATCAAACAAGCGGCCGACCTGCTGAATCTCAGCCACGTATCGGTCTATCCCGTGGACATCCGCGGCCTCCGCGTCAACTCCGACCTGTCGGCTTCATCCAACGCTCACTATGGCGCCAATCCCAACTTCGGTGGCGCCGCAGCCAGCCTGCAGAACACCAGGAGCACGGTAAGGTCAAATACCTCTACCAGCATGAATCTCTCGCAGCAGACGTTCATCAACGCAGACGAGGCTACGCGGTCGACCATGGACATGATTGCCGACGACACCGGAGGCCATGCCTTTTCCGGTACCAACGGCCTTGAAGAGGCGGTGAACAGCGCCATGACCAGCGGATCGACCTATTATTCGCTTACCTACGCGCCGACGAACCCGAAGTACGATGGCAGCCTGCGCCACATCCAGATCTCGCTCAAGAAGTCCGGCTACACCCTTTCCTACCGCAAGAGCTACTACGCCGACGATCTCGAGGCGGTTGCGCAGAGGGTGGCCGATGCGCCGCAAAGCCCCCTGACGCCGTCGCTGGAACGCGGCACTCCGCTCGCGCACGGCCTCTTCCTCGAAGCCCAGCTCGAAGCTGATGGAGCGCCTGTACCGGCTACGCCAGCCCAGATGCAGGTGCTGTCGCAGTACGGCGACCCGCAATTCAAGAAAGCCAAGGCAAAGCCCGCAGCGCCGGTTCTGATGCAGCAGTACCTCATCTCCTACGGTCTGATCGCGCGTCAACTGGAGATGCCCGCCGATGATGCGGGCGCACACCAGGCTTCGCTTGAGTTCGGCCTGATCTCCTACGACGAAGATGGCCGCAAACTGAACGGTCTGGACACCCACATCGACGACACCATCCCCGCGCCTCGCTATGCGAAGCTCGCCAGCGACGGCTACCACGTCGTGCAATCCGTGGCCGTGCCGGTGACCGCGTCGTCAATTCGCTTCGCCGTGCGCGATATCCGCGGCAACCGCGTAGGCTCGCTTGAAGTGCAGTTGCCGCTGGCCAAGACCGCCGAGGACAAAACACCGGAGCTCAAGACGCCCGTGAAGTAGCTGCAAAAGGGGGTGACCCAACATTGCTTCACCCAGCGGCAATGGGTGTAAAGAAAGAGAGAGACTCGGACTTGGGTTGGCGTCCGGCGGGACCATGGTCCAACGATCGTGACACGGAAGGTGCGAGGCCATCCAACTTATTTCCTCGTTGTCCCAGTAGTGGGGATGTTCTTGGGGACGGGGAGGGGAAGGGGAATCTCCATCGTTCCGATTCGTTTGCCAATCTCATCACTGACAGCGAGGCGCAGCGAAACAGCCTCTTCGGGAACCACGAAGATCATGGATGCATGGTATCCCTCAGATTCAATCTTCTGGTACTGGGCTTGCGGGATCGCATTCTTGATGCTGACCTCCATGCCGTTCAACAACTCACCATCCTGCGTGTATGCCGCCAGACCAAACCGCATGTCGGTGGCGAACTCTCCATTTTGTGTCGGCGGCATATTGAGCAGCCTTCCGATGATGGCGAAGTTGATGTCGTAGTGCTGAACCTTTTCCGGGCCATTTGCAACCCTCGTGCGCAGGCCTTTGGCCTTTGTCTGAAGGAAGGTGTTGAGGGTCTCGACTTCGTCGGTTGAGGCCGCCATCGCACCGCCCACTGGATTCACCTTGGCTTCAAAAAACAATTCCGAGGAATTGGGTGCGCCGTGCTGCATGTTCATATCAAGCGCGAGTGGAAGCACTGGACGCGGGTGTTCGGCATCGTCAGCGAGATAACGTCTACGGTAGAACAATTGGTAGTTTGGATTGTTCACCACGACTTTGATCTTCCGCTCGGCGCCGTTCGCTTTCGTATTGCTCGGCGCATAGGTCAGCGTGTAATACTCGGAGCCCTGGCGGACAGCAGCGTCCATGGCTTCCTGTAAGCCGTTTGTGTTGTAGAAGGCTCGTCCACCTGTGCTGTCGGCGACGGCGTCCATGGTGGCGTGCTCAGCCGCCCGTTGCACGCCGAAGGTGCTCGCCTTCGGCGGCCCCGTGTACCGGGTGGCGGCACTGAATCGTGTGTCGGTCTGGAGACCGCGAACGTCCACAGGATAGACCGCCACCCGACTCTCTTTGAGTGCCTCCTGCGCTACTCGCACATCCGTTTCAAGGTAGACCGCATCGTTGAATTCATTCTGCGCCCCAGTGGACTGCGTGCTGTCGGGAAAGACCTGCGAGGGGAAGGCGCCGGACATCCAGATGAGATTCTTGCGTCCAGGCAGCGCCGAGACGAATCGTGCGATGTCGGTAAAGGCATCAACCGTGATCTCGAGGCGCTGCTGTAGCAAGAACGCACTCTCCTGGGCCTCAGCGTTACTCAACTGCGCGAGGACGGCGTCCGCGCCAACGCCTACCGTTGCGGCGCTGACCGGGGCCTGCTGGGCCAATGCGGTTGCGGCTGGGTCTGCGGCAAGTAGAGACGCCGCGTCATCGCCCGTGTCCGCGACGCGCAATTGCGAAACTGAAGACTTTATTTTTTTCGAATCGACGGCCTCCATCAGCCGGGTCTCGTCGTCGGTAAACCCCTGCAACATGTGTAAACTGTCGGTCAGCGCAAAGATCGCGATGCTGGTCGAGTTCTTCTGATCTTTGATGAACTTCACCAAAGCCTGATGGGCATACGGCAACGCGGCCTGAGGCGTGTTCAGCATGTCGTAAAGCAATATGGTCACTGGCCTGTCCGGCGGGGCCAAGGTGAGGTTGGAGAAGGTGTCCGGAGGCAAATGGAGATCGAGTGCTTGCTGAGTTGAGCCCGCGGGTGAGGCAGTGTGCACGTCAAAGAAACGGAGTGGCTGGACCACACCGTTCTCTAGCACTTTGAAGTCGTCCTGCTTCAGGCCTTCTACGGGCTTGCCCTTGGCATCCGTCACGACGACATCAAGGACGACGCGACTGACCTTAACCGTGAGTTGGTATCCGGGCGATTTTGTTCCCGGGCTATTTGAAGGCGCGGAAGATTGAGTAGGCAAAGGCGTTTGCGGGGCCTGCGCCTTCAGAGCGCCAATCAAAGAAAAAAAACACAGCGCGGAAGAGACAGATCGACTGATTCCCATCATTGTTCGCTTCTCGAGTTACATTGCATTGCCTGGCCTCTCGATCAAGTAAGTGTACGCGCTGGCACCGAATCCCTATTGATTGCAGATGCTGTTCCTCGGCGCCACCCGGTATGTGCCAGGAACCCACGCCGTGCGCTGCGAGTCCCAAGCAGGCAATAGCGATGTCGGTTCGGTGGCGTTTCTGGTCCCGCTTCCGACGGAGCGGACCACCTATCACTGGTCTATCGTCCCAGGCCTTTATGCGTCGACGCGAAAAGCGGAGGGAATGTGCAATATTGACCAGTATCGCGTCGGGCACTGTCTATAGCGTGCTCTATGCTAAAACCCGGCAACCATCCCTCGCGCCTGCAGTCCGCTGCATATCACGAGGCTCTCCATGCGGTCATCAAAGGCTTCTAACGCGATCCTGATACAAACACCAGAGGCCGCTACGGTTCCTACATCTTCATGCATTTCTTGCGAACCTTGAATGTGGCTGAATGTTGGGTCAGGGAACTTTGGGAACAGTGAGGGCGATCATATTCCAGTGAGGAATAGGTTTGCAAAAAAGTGTTTGACAACCGCCTGATCGTTCTAGTACAAGTGCCGCTCTGCTCTTAATGCCCCGTTTTGGTTTTCCTACTAAATCGATTCAGTAGGAGGAAACAGGACGTGGCCAGATTTTCTGGAGGACCATTTGTTCAAGATCATTTTCAACTGTTCCACGCGGCCCATGGCGGCTTCTCCCTTCAGGGAAATGCTGGCGAATGTGGTATTTGAATTTCGTTCGCTGCTTGGCATTGGAAATACGTCAAAGACGGTTGTTGCGCGTCCTTTCGACAGATCGCCGCTTCGCCGGGCGGCCATGGTTTTGCTTGCAATAGCATCCGCGACGCTCCTGTGTCTTCCGGCCCGCGCCCAGACGTACGTGCCTCCTGTGGTCGCTTCTTCGGTCAGCCCAGTGCCCACGACTACGGTCAGTCCAGTGCCCACGATGTCGTTCGGCTCGCAGACCAATCTCCTGAATCCTACGTACGTCGCGTTGGATGCCTGCGGGAACATCTACACGCTTGACAACGGCTATAGCGGAAATACCCCGGTCACCGAGATCCCCGCCGGAGGGGGAACTCCGACGGTCGCCTTCGTTGATCAGAATCGCTATGATAGCAATGAGTTGGGGCAGGACGCCCTCCACGCGAACCTGATTGTTGGCGATCCGTACAACACAGGTGTCAATCTGGTCCCGCTGACCAACTGCGCGCCGCAGACTGCGGTAACGAAGGTCGGGGGTGGAAACGGCGCCCTTTTCTATTACTACGATGCCATGGCCGGGGCCGGAGATTTCGCGGGCAACACCTACATCAGCACGTCGTCGACCTGCTGCGTCACCGGGAGCTACTACCTGATCCAGGAGGTCGGCGGGAACGGCAACATTCTTCTTAGCAACACGTCGAATGTGATCGTGTCGATAGCCATCGACAAACTCCAGAACGTGTACTTCATCACGGGGAGTGTGGTCTATGAACTGCCATATTCCAAAGGTCAAGCGGCGGCGCCCGTTTCCTACGGGAAATACATAAATCCGGTCGGTCTCAGCGTGGACTTGGCGGGAAACCTCTATGTGGCGGATTCAAGCGCCGGAGCTATCTACGAGATTCCGAATGAGGTGGATTCGAAAGGGGCGTTGCTGGGGCCGGTTCTTGCCGACCAGTTCGTCGTGTCCAGCGGTCTCAACATCAATGTTGCGGTTGCGGTCAATGCGCGCGGAGACATGTACTACACCGCATCCGGCGCAACGAGCATCTCGGAGCTGACTCTCGGCAACGCCAACTTCAACACCGTGGCCGTAGGGCAAAGCGCGAACAGGGTCCTGAACTTCCAGTTCAACGCAGCAGCAACAGTGACCAATATCCAGGCTTCGTCGGGCGCATTCACGATTCAACCTCCAAGCCTCGGAACCACTGCTTGCACCACATCGAATGCTTATGAGCCCCCCATCACCTTTACCGGCACGACGGCGACTGGCAGTACGTCTGTGACCTCAGTCTCCTCCACCACCGGCCTCGCCGTAGGCTACGGCGTTACTGGCAATGGCATCCCCGCCGGAACCACCATCACGGCCATCGGCAGCGGCAACATCACGCTCTCAGTGGCCGCAACGGCCTCAACGGCCTCTGGAAAAACTACGTCGCTCACCGCTGGAAATGATAGTTGTCAGATTACCGTCGGATTCACCCCGACTAGCGTGGGCAAGCAGTCCAGCGCGGTTGTTCTCACCTACACCATCGGCAGCACTACTCAAACCACAACCGCCTTCGTGGAAGGCATCGGCCAGGGAGCGTTGCTGACCCTCGACCCGGGCACTGTGACGCCCTCCGGTAGTGGCTTCAAATCGCCTGCGGGTGTTGTTGTGGACCACACAGGTAACACCTTTGTCGCCGACCCCGGCAATAACGCTGTCACGGAATTTCCGGCAGGCGGCGGGGCAGCAGTTACAGTAGCCATTCAGAGCGGCAAGTCAGGAGTACAAACCCCTCTCTCGGCGCCTGCGGGCGTTGCGGTTGACGGTGCAGGCGATGTCTTTATTGCCGACACGGGAAACAACCGCG
>Ga0224557_1000699_pt1 | contig 35916 bp, 36 predicted proteins | sample 714S31014metaG_FD_180677 | JGI IMG/M metagenome (GOLD analysis project Ga0224557, IMG submission 180677) | Peat soil microbial communities from Stordalen Mire, Sweden - 717 S3 10-14 | ecosystem: Environmental > Terrestrial > Soil > Wetlands > Peat | place: Sweden: Norrbotten County, Stordalen...
GATCTGATCCGCCGAGGAAGCGCCCAGGATCTCCTCGCCCAGTTCATAGGCGCGGTGCAACATTTCGCGCTGCCCGCGCAGCCGCTTATCGCGGCGCCAGATCGCCAAAACGGCCGCGGCGATCCCCAAGACTCCGAAAGGCAGCGCCGTTGGCATTGCCGTGAACACGAGCGACCCCATTATGACCCGTCCGGGACCTGCGCCCGCAGCCATGCTTCGAGTTGCGGGCAGCGGAAATCGTCGATCTCGAGATGCGCGCCCGGCAACTCGCGATGCGTGGTTCGCAGACCTACGATGCGGGCGCCGGCCGCGCGCGCCGCCTCCACGCCGGAAAAAGAATCTTCGAACACGATGCAGTTGCGCGGCGCGGCCGAGAGCAGCTCGGCGGCGCGCAGATAGATTTCCGGATGCGGCTTGGCATGACGCACCTGGCTGCCATCCACGACCACCCGGAAATACGCGCGCAGGCCGGCCCGATCCAGCACAAAATCCACGTTCGCGGGTTCGGCGTTGGTGGCCAGGCCAACCGGTTTCCCCGCATGGCGCTGCAGAAACTCGCGCACGCCGGGCACCAGCGTTTCCGCCAGCCTGGGTCCCAGCATCTCCCGGAACAGTTCCTCCTTGGCGGCCCCGTGGGCGGCAACCTCCTCAGGGCTCAATCGCGGACCGAAGAAATCGCGCACGATCTCGTCGTTGCGCAGGCCGTACATGCGATCGGCGGTAGTTGCTCCGGCGTCGATCCCGAAGCGGCGGTTGTATAGCGTCCACGCCTGGGTGTGCAGCGGATTCGAATCGACGATCACGCCGTCCATGTCGAGCACCATGGCCATGCCGGGCCGCAGCCACGCTTCAGGCACCGAGCTCACCCTCCAGCCAGTTCATGTAATTGGGGGCGCCTTCCACTACCGGCAGCGCCAGCACCTCCGGCACATCGTATGCATGGGCTTTTTCCAGGGCCATCCGCAGCGCTTCGAAAAGCTGCCGCGACGACTTGATGACCAGCAGGCATTCCGCGGCCGACTCGATGGCTCCTTGCCAGCGGTACACGCTGCGCACACCGGGGACTATCGTCACACACGCCGCGACGCGGGCCTCCACCAGCACCCGCGCCAGCTTGGCGGCCTCCTCTTCGGTGGCGCAGGTACTTAACACAACAATTTTATCCGTCATAAGTGGAAATATGGAACAAGATTTCGAATCCGATGTTACCATTATCTTTCGTGGCATGCGGCGATGAAGTCATCCATCACCAGATTCGCGGGCGCAGCGGCGCTAGTGTTACTTGCCGGTTATGCATTTATTGCATTACAAGGACCGCAGGGTGTTCCGGCATTAACTGAGAAACGCCGGCTGATTCGCGAATACGAAAAGAAGAACGCGGATCTGGCGCGCAAGATCGAAGAACAGCGCGCACGTATCGGCCGCTTCAACGACAGCCCGTCCGGCCAGGAGTTGGAGATCCGGCAGCGCCTGAAGCTGGTGAAGCCCGACGAAAAGGTGTTTATTCTGCAGGATCCGCCATCCCCGCAGGCCAAACCCGCTGCGCGCTAGAGTTGGCTCTGGCCGCCTGAAAGGCGGCTGCGGGCATGATTGCCCGCCCTCCAGTCGAAATTGACACTTCACGCTTTCCAAGCCAGCGCCAGCCCCCACAGCACGCCGCCCAACACCAGCCAACCCGTATTCACGCGGTAGCGAAACAGCAGCACGGAGCAGGCCAGAGCCGTCGCGATAGTAAGGATGTCGACCAGCGCCGTGCGCGCCAACTCCCACGTGACCACTGCCATGAGCGCCAGCGACGCCACGTTCACGCCATCCAGGAAAGCGCCAGCCAGCCGCGATCTTCTCAGCCACGGCAGGACCGCTCCGCCGATCGCGCAGAAGACGAAAGCAGGAAGGAAGATGCCGATGGTCGCGGCCACGGCTCCCGGCGCGCCCTTCAAAACGTAGCCGATAAAAGTTGCGGTGGTGAACAACGGTCCTGGAGTGATCTGACCGACCGCCACCGCGTCCAGCAATTGTTTGGAAGTCAGCCAGTGCCAGTTGCGCACCAGATCCTGCTGCAGGAACGCGAGCAGCACGTAGCCGCTGCCATAGAGCACCGAGCCGATCTTCAGGAAGTACAGGAACAAAGCGCCCAGCCCGACGGCCCTTGGCTGTGCGGACGCCGCCAGGAATGGCGCGAACTGCCCCGCCAGGACCGCGCCTGCCACGAGCAGCAGAAACGCCAGCGGCCACAGCCCCCGCTGGCTGGACTTCCACCATTCGCGGAGCGCCGCCACCACGCCAGCGCCGGCAAGGACGATCAGCGCACCGGCGCCAGCCAAGGCCGCGCCGATGGAGGCGACCCCGGCCACGCCCAGGAATCGCGTTCTTACCGCCGTCCGGCCAAGCTTCCACAGCGCCTGCGCGATGATCGCGATGATCACCGGTTTCAGCCCGTAGAGGAATTGCCCCACCTGCGGCAAGCCTCCGAACCGGACGTAGGCCCACGCGAAGCACGCCACCATAACCGCCGCCGGGACGATGAAGCATACTCCCGCCACAACCAGTCCCGGCCAGCCAGCCCGCAGGTAGCCGAGGAAAATGACGACCTCGGTCGCGGTGGGTCCCGGAATCAGGTTGGCGGCTCCCAGCCGGTCCAGGAACTCGTCGCGCGCGATCCAGCGCCGCCGCGCGACCACTTCGTCTTCCATCATGGCGATGTACGCGGCGGGGCCGCCAAACGCGGTCAGGCCCAGACGCAAGAACAACCGGGCGACTTCGGCGAGCTTCGCTAGCCGGCTGGGCGCGGGTGGGATCGGATCTGCCATCGGTTCTCCGCGATCATAACAAGGCACAGCAAAGGCCGGGCGTTTTCACGCAAGCGAAGGAAGAAGTCGAACCACCCTGGCGCTGCCGGTGTGCATGTCAACGCCGCATCACTGCAAGCAAATCATGCTGCGCAAATGCAAGCCGATTACGCTGTCGCCCTTGAAGCCCAGGATGAATCCATAAAGGCTTTGGCCGCCCGGACTGATCCGCGAAGATCTCCTTCACTGCCTGGGGCACGTCTTTCGTCTCAGCGCCGCGAAGCTCAGCTCGTAATGCCGCCCCGGGTCAGCAGGTGCACCAGGCTCCCCAACAGTGCGCCCGTACGATTCATTGTCATGATATGTTTCCTCCTCATCCAGCGTGCCCGCGCCTGCCCGAGGACGCGGTGAGCGCGCGGCAAAAATTTTGCAAAAGTGCGCGCGGCAAATGCGAAAATGTGAGGGATGCCCCACGTCGCCAGTTCCGTCGAGCGCGTTCCGCATTCCCGCATCCGCGAGCTGGCCGAAATCGCCATGTCCATGGAGGGTGTGCTGCGTTTGTATTTCGGCGAATCCAACCTGCCCACGCCGGACTTCATCAAGCGCGCCGCAATGGACGCGCTGGCCGAGGGCTACACGTTCTATACCGAAAACGCAGGCCTGCCATCCTTGCGCCGTGCCATTGCGAGTCAGTATGGCAAGTTGCACAACGTGGAGTTGGACCCTGCCACGGAAATCGTCGTCACGGCTTCGGGAGTGCAAGCCTTGAACGTCGCCATTCGCGCGGTGCTCGATCCCGGTGACGAGGCGCTGGTGCTCACGCCCGCCTGGCCCAATGGTTCGTCCATTGTGGCGATGGCCAACGCCGTTGTGCGCGAAATCCCGCATCCGCTGCGCGGCGACCGCTACTCGATCGACTTCGACGCGCTACAGGCGGCCCTCACGCCCCGTACGCGCCTGCTGCTCTACACTTCGCCATCCAATCCACTGGGGTGGGTGGCTACCGACGAAGAACAGCAGCGCCTGCTGGATTTCTCCCGCCGGCACGGACTCTGGCTGCTGGCCGATGAAGTCTACGACCGGCTCTATTATGCGGGCAGTTCTCTGGGAGTGCCCGTGCCATCCATCCTGCGCAAGGCCACGCGCGACGATGCGGTCATGGTGGTGCAATCTTTCTCGAAGACCTACTGCATGACCGGCTGGCGGGTGGGCTGGCTGGTGGCCCGCCGCGACCTGGCATACAAGGCCACGCAGTTAAACGAGTTCATTATTTCCCATGCGGCCAGCTTCGCGCAGAAGGCGGCTGAGACGGCCTTGGCGCAGGGAGAAGCGGAGTTGGCCGGCATGTTGGAGCGCCTGAAACAAAACCGCGACTTTTGTTTGGATGCGCTCAGTGCCATGCCTGGCGTGACGGTGCCCCGGCCGGACGGAGCCTTCTATCTCTTCCCCAAAATTGAGGGCCTCACCGACTCGTTTGGCTTTTGCCGGAAGCTCCTGGAAGAATGCCGGGTCGGTCTGGCGCCCGGCGTGGCATTCGGCGCGGGGGGCGAAGGCTCCGTGCGTATCTGCTACGCGGCCGCTCGCGAAATTCTGGAGCCCGCCATGGAGCGCCTGGGCAGGTTCTTGCTTGTGGGGCAGGACTCTAGTCCTGAGGCCCACGATGGTGCTTAAATCCAAATCGCCGCCCCCCTCGTATACCCCCTTGAAGTCTAACTTCAATCCAGGAGGGGAAGAATGCGAGTCAACGCCTTCCGCGTAGCTGCGTCCGTTCTCTTGGTGGCAACCGGCGCTTTCGCCGCCAGCCATCGCAACGGACCGCTGCTGCTCGAAGATCAAACAGCCAACCTGAACGATTTCTATATCTTTCGCAGTTGGGAGCAAGGACACACCAACAGCGTGGTGATGAGCATGAGCGTTCAAGGTTTCCAGAACCCGGACAACGGGCCCAGCTATTACAAGTTTTCCAATAGCGTCCTGTACCGGTTCAACGTCAACAATTCACGCGGTCTGGACGGTAATCCGGACATGGTCGTCGATTTCGTCTTCGTCGACACCATCGCGCCGAATGCGCCCTTCGTCTCGTATTTGGGGCAAATCACCAGCATCGACGACCCAGGGATCTTCTTGAAGGAAACCTATGTCGTCGTGATCCGGAACTTAGCGAACAACACGGCCGAGTTCTTCTTCAACGACGTAAACGGCCACGTGCTTTCGGTGGCCCCGCCCAACACCGGCCCCAAGGGCACGCCGAACTACGAGCAGAACCTCGGCCAGCCATCCATATTTACGCTGTCCAATGGCATGCGCGTGTTTGCCGGTCCGCGGGACGACGCTTTCTATTTCGATAGCGGCGCCACTTTCGATTACCTCAATTTCCGCGCTCCTGCGCCGGTGCTGTCCGGCGCCGCCGACCAGGGTCAAGGGGCTGCCTATCCCAACGCCGTGGACGGCTTTGCCGGTTACAACATCAGCCTGATCGCGGTGGAAGCGCCCATCAACATGCTGACGGCGAACGGCTCGGTTCCCACCGCCACCACCGATCCCAACGCGCACATCGCCGGCTGGGCCTCCACTTTGCGGCAACAGGTAACCGTGCGGCAAAGCCCCAACGATCCGGTGCAGTTCGGCGATTATGTGGGCGTAGATCGCGTCGGCAACCCGCTGACCGTCGAGTTGCTGATTCCGCTGGGCATGAAAGATTACTGGAACCGCAGCACTCCGGCCAATGACGCGCAATTCGCGCCGCTGATCGGCGATCCGTTCTTCGTGGATGCGGTGCTCAAAGGCGTCTACGGGCTGAACGTGCCGCTCGCGCCGCGCAACGACCTGTTAAGTGTGTTCGTGCCGGACATCACCCGCATCGACCTGACGATTCCGGGGATTCCCAACGCGCAGCAAAGCCGTCTGGGTCCGCTCGGCGGAGACAATGCCGGATGGCCCGTAGGCGGGCGCAGGCCGGGCGACGACGTGGTGGATATCGGGCTGCGCGCCGCCGCGGGCGTGCTCGTGCCGGGGTTCAACGTCGCGCCGAACAATGAGTTAGGCGACGGCGTGAACTCCAACGACGTACCGCTGCTCGACCGTTTCCCGTTCCATGCGCCGCCGCACGCCGGTTACCTGCATAGCCAGGCGAACGGCACCAACGGCCGCGGAACGCCAACAGGCCAATAAGACCACCGCTTACTGACGTGCGCGGCTCGGTATATATCGTAGGTTACCGAGCCGCGACCGTCACGGAGCGGCCTAAAGGATTCACGCAATGCGAACAATCATACCGTTCTTATTTCTCTGTTCCGTCTCTTCGGCCCAAGTGAACGAACCCGACCGCCTGATGCAGGCGTTCACCGACCGCGCCATGGCCGACAAAGTTGCCCGCATGGCCACCGACGAGCGCATCAAAATGTACGAAGCCCTGGCCAACTACAACGCGGGCGACCTCCACTATCGAAACCTGCTGGCCGGCGCCTTCATTCAGAAGATGCGCGAGACCATGGACCCAGGCTATCTGGACCGCGCCTCGAAAATCGTAGAGGCTGTGCTCTCCGCCGATGGCGCGGATTACGAAGCGCTGCGCTTGCGCAGCCAGATCGAGTTGGAGCGCCACAACTTCACCAAGGTCGCGGAGTATTCGCGCGCATTGATTTCCAGCTCGCCGGACGATCCCTGGAACTGGGGCACGCTGGGCGACTCGCTGATGGAATTGGGCCAATATGACAAGGCCGCCGAGGCGTACCAGCGCATGGTCAACATGCGGCCGGACCTGTCCAGCTATAATCGCGCATCGTATTACCGCTTCGTGGCCGGCGACGCGGCGGGCGCCATCCAGGTGATGAAGCGGGCCATCGATGCGGGCAGCCGGTCGATGGAAAACGTTGCGTGGTGCGACGTGGATCTGGGCAACATGTACTTCAAGATCGGGCAGGTGAGCGAGGCCGAGCGCGCTTACTTGTCCGCCCTGCGGGCCTTTCCGGGCTACTATCCGGCGTATGCGGGATTGGGGCGCGCATACGCCGCGCAGGGCAAAATAACGGAAGCCATCGAGAGCTATAGGCGGGCGCAGTCCGCGGTGCCGCTGGTGGAATATGCGGGCGCTTTGGAGGATTTGTACGCGCTGGCCGGAAAGCCGGACGAAGCTCGCAAACAGGCCGAAATGGTCGATCTGATCGACAAGATGGAGCAATCGAGCGGGTTGAATGTGAACCGGAATCTGGCCATGGCCTACGCGGATCGCGATCGCAAGGTGGATCGCGCCGTGGCGCTGGTCGAGGGAGAATTGCGCGGCCGGCGCGACATCTACACGTACGATGCGCTGGCGTGGGCGCTCTACAAGAATAAGCAATACGCGGAAGCGGGCAAGGCCAAGGAAAAGGCCCTGGAGTTGGGCACGCCCGAGCCGGCATTCTACTATCACGCGGGGATGATCGAGCGCGCGCTGGGCCAGAGGGACCAGGCGCGCAAGCACTTGGAAAGGGCCCTGGCGTTGAACGCGCGCTTCGATCCGCGGCAGGCGCCCTTGGCCCAGGCGGCTTTGAAGGAGATTGCACAATGAAACGGTTTTGCCTCTTTTTGTTTTGGGCCGGCGCGCTGGCGGCGGCCGGCGATCCAGTGGGCCGCATGCTCGACGAGAAGTTGACCGCGGCCCAGCGCAACGATGCCTGCTTTGCGTTGCGCGGCAACCGCTCGCACGAAGCCATCGCGGCTATGCGCGGCGCCCTGGCGAGCGACCTGGTGCGGGCTTGTGCGGCGCGCAATCTGCGGGAGGCTGGCGCGCTGGACGAACTCAAGGGCGCACTCGCTGCCCCGGAACCGGAAGTCCGCGCGGTGGCCGCCCGCGAACTGGGCTCCTTCGAACGGCCGGAGTTGCTGGAGGTGCTGCTGAAGGCCGCGCACGATCCCAATGTGCTGGTCTCGACCAATGCCGTGATGGGTCTTGGCCAATATCGCGACCGCGCCGTGCTGCCCTACCTGCTGGACCTGGTCGCGGGCGGCGGAGCAGTGGGGGTGGCCGCCCTCACCCGCGCCGCGCGCTTCGATGAACCCGCCACTCTGCCAGTTGCCCGCAAGCTCCTTTCGGGCAACGATCCCGCCGCCAAATTGATCGCGCTGCTCATTGTGGGAGAGTGCGGCGATTCGGGCGATCTGCCCCGCCTGCGCCAATTGGCTGCCAAGAGCGAACCATTGGGCACGCGTGGCCGCGGCTTCGGATTGATGCCCGCCCTGGACCTGTCGCGCGCCGCCCGGAACGCCATCGACGTCATCGAAAAGAGACGGGCGCTAAATCCTGCCTTTCCGATTTGACGTGCAATCGCCAGGGGAACTGTGGTACATATAGATTTGCAGCATTGGCGGGTTTCCTAACCTGTTTGTGCTGAGCGTTCGGCCTTTCCACAGACTCCCTCCGGTAACCCGACGTCGACAACGGTAGCCTGAACTGCCGCACCTTTGACGTGGTCATCGATCGGTAATGCGCGACAAACCGGGCGCTCCTGGGTTTGGAGATTTGTCCCCCCTGCGATTTTTTGGAGCACCTAACTCCCCATGGACAGCGATCGAAAGTACAGACAACCGGGCTACATGGACTCGGATCGCTCGGATTTCAGAGAACGCCGCGGTGGCGACGAGCGGCCCCGGACCCCTGGCCCGAAACCACCGCTCGACATAACCGGCCCGCGCCTGCCGCGCCTGGTACAGGCAGTCACCGCGGCCCGCTGTTTCAACTGTTCCACGCAACTGCCGAACGGCATCGACTGGAACGGCAACTGTCCGAAATGCAACACTGCGTTGCATTGTTGCAAGCAGTGCTCCCATTTCGAGCCATCCACTCGATTCCAGTGCCTGAAGCCCATTCCGGTGCGCATCCCGCTGAAGGATAAAGCCAACGAGTGCACGCTGTTTTCGCACCGCGTCACAGTGGCGCGCGATGGCAGCGCTTCGGCGCCTCCGCCCAGCCCGGTTATGGACCCACCCACTTCACCGGACGCGGCGCGCAACGCGTTCGACAAGCTATTCAAGAAGTAGCCGCTTCAAGGCGTCTGCTCGGCGTGCGCCGTCTTCAGATGGTTGTAGTACCCCAAGTCTTCTCCGGTTAGCAGCTTCGTCGCGTAAACGATCTGGCCTGTATGGCCGGAGAAATGTTCCACGGCGCTGTAGATGGCTTCGAGCACCGTCACGTGGTAGCCCTGCACGGTGAGAGGCTCCGCGAGACGATCGGGCGCGAGCGTTTCGATCGCGCCGGCGGCTTCATCGACGATGCCGCGCAGGCGACCCGCAAGGCCGGACGCCGCCAGGCCGCCCCGGGCGCCGAATTCCGCATCGCGCTGGCGGATATCCGGCCGCCCGCCCACCGCGGCGACGATCCATTGCCGGACGTTGCCACTCAGATGCAGCACCAGGTTGCCCACCGCGTTTTCAGTTTCCGCGCCGCGCGCCCAAATTTGTTCTTCGGTAAGGCGGCCCAGGCAATCCTCGATACGGCCGGTAAGCTGCCGAAGCTTGCGCGCGGAGTAATCCAGAAAGAGCCGATCGCAGGAGTCCATACCAGCCAGGATACTATTTAATCTCGAAGCGGCCGAAGGCCAGCCCCAGATCCCGCACATCCGCGCCCACCCGCACGGTGCGGCTCACCTCCACGGCGATGTCGATCGGGTCCTTGCCGACGGTTTCGGGCGGCAGGGCGAAATCGAAGGTCGCCTCCGCGCCGCCCTGGGTGAACTGCGCGGGGGCGAGCCGGATGCCGTCGACGGTCACCGTCATCCGTAGCGGTCCATGAGTGAGCTGAACCGCCGGGCACATCGCGGTCACATAGAGCTTTTGGCCGGACGCGCGCGGTCCCGCCATGCGCACGGTCGCGGTGCGCGCCATCCAGCGGTATCCCGACTCGAGATCGTACCAGCCCGGGCCGAGACGGTCCGTCACCAGCGGATCGCGCATATCGATGCTCAGCGGCCCCGAGGCGGACTCCGGAGCTACGGGCGGTTCATATTTCTGTGTGATGTTGCGCAGCGGTCCGCCACCGGCGCGGTACACCACAACCTGGTCGGCGTCCAACCCTCTGAGGGTTTTATCGGCCGGCATCACGAACTTGGATACGTCGTCTATATCGGGATGCGGCGAGATGTTGGCTTCCGACCCCGGCGTCAGATACACGTCCGGAATCCGGAGAAATTGAAAAGGGCGCTGCTGAATGGCGCCCCAGAATAGATAGTCGTCGATGCCGTCGAGCAGGATCACTTTGTCCGGATGCAATTCGTGCGCGCGCGCGACTCCCAGCACCAACGCCTCTTGAGCCTCACTGCGCTCGCGATACCATTCGGCATGGCCCCACCCCACCGGCGCCTGTTGCATCAAATAGCCGGCCGCTAAGACCGCACTCAAGGTCCTCCAGACTATCGAAGGCGTGCCTCCGCGCCAGGCCCAGGTCAGCGCGTAGCCGCCCAGCATGGCCAAGCACATGACGGGCAGCGTCAGATAGTAGTCCGTGATGTGGTCGCGCAACGCTACCACGGGACCCAGCGCGATGAAGAACCAGCCAAACAAGACCAGCGCCAACCGTTGTTTCCGCCGCGCCTGGCGGATGGTGAACGCCAGAAGCGCAACGGTGCAACCCGCCATTAACGCGGCGGTGACGGCCGCCGGGAAAGGAGACAGGCGGCGCAGACCGATGGGTTCGAATATCCGGCGCCAGTAGGCCCACAAGGTGGCCGGAATGGCGCTGTCGAAGTGCATGGTGTAAGGGATGGTGCCGTGGTTGGGAGCCAGCAAGAAGTGCAGGATGCCGTAGACCGCCGACGCCGCAAAGAAGGGCAGCGTCCGGCGGAAATGCTTCCGCGCACAAAGCAGCGCATAGCTTCCGGCCAGCGCCGGGAACACGATGTTGGTCTCCATGGCCAGGAATCCGGTGAGAAAGGCCGCCCACGTCCAGACATAGTAGCGGCGCTCGCCCGTTTCCGTGTAGCGCAGAAAAAAGTGCAGGGCCAGCAACAGGAAGAAGCCGCAAGCCACCAGGATGTACTCACAGGTCCACGACATCGGGGTGGCCAGCTTGCTGTTGGCCACCCACAGAATGGCGGCGCAGAATCCGGCCGCGCGCGACCGCGTCAGGCGTGCCGTGACGGACTGCAGCAGCGCCAGGTTCGCGAACATGGTGAGGAAGACCCAGATGCGGTAAGGCAGGGCGTCGCTGCCGAACATGGCACCGAATGCCAGGAAAAACGCGCGCTCGCTGAGGGGCCGCCAGGTTCCCTGTACCGTCGGCTGAAACAGCGTTCTGAGCAGGCCGTCCCATTGGTGCGCCTGATTCGGCAGGTTCAGCCAGACGAAGTCGTCCTGTTGGAACCATGCCAGCAAGCCCGGCCAGTAGAGCGCCAGACATAGGATAGATGGAACTGTCCAATAGGCCGCAGTGAGGAGTTTCCGTCTCAACGGAAGAGCCGCTCCGATCCTTGCGAGAGCAGCACCCAAAGTCCATAGACGCCCAGCGCGGTACCGAAGGGCACGTGAATCAGGTCCAGCACGGAGATCACGATGGTCAGGATGCGCGCCCACGACCGGAATTGCAGCAGTCCGATCCCGGCGATCACACCGGGCAGCGAAATCGCCAGCAGAACGAAAAAGATTATAGCGCCGATGCCGCCCAGGATAGGAATCGAAATGTGGGCGTTGCTGGAGTAGTCGGTGGCGCCGATTAATCCCGCGATGCCGCCAAAGAGCAATAGCATGCCCAATGCGAGCAGTATTCCCAGGGTTCCGAAAACGATGTGGAGGATGCCGAGTATCTTGACGTGTTGTTCCATGGCTGCCGCCCATTGTAGGCGCAACCCATGGCCGTAGGCAAGCACGGCTGTTAGGATGGCTGTTGGCAGCCATGCACAAACTGATATCGCTATTCCTCGCTCTTTCCGCCGCCGGCGCGGCGCAGGATGCTCCCGCGCCCGCCTGGCAGTTCGCCGTCTCCGGCGACTCGCGCAACTGCGGCGACGTGGTCATGCCCGCCATCGCCGCCAGCGTACTGAAGAGCGGCGCGCAGTTCTACTGGCACCTGGGCGACTTTCGCGCGATCTACGACTTCGACGAAGACATGGCGCCGCCCGCCGCGCTGCACCTGCAGGCTCCCCATCTCAACATCGTCTCCTACCTGAAGAATGCCTGGCCGGATTTTATCGACCATCAACTGCGGCCATTCCAGTCCCTGGAGATTTTTCTTGGCATCGGCAACCACGAGACGATCTTCCCGCAAACGCGCCAAGCCTATCTCGCACAGTTCGAAAAATATCTGAACAGCCCCAGGTTGGCCGGCCAGCGCGACCGCGACCACGACACCGGCGGCTTTCGCACTTACTATCGCTGGGTCATGCATGGCTCCGTCGATTTCATCTCGCTCGACAACGCCTCGGGCAATACGTTCGACCAGGAGCAGATGGCCTGGATTCGCGCGCGCCTGGCGGAAGATCGGAAATCGAGCGCCATCTCGACCGTCGTGGTGGGCATGCATGAAGCGCTGCCGGGCAGCAAGGGTATGAGCCACAGCATGTGCGACTCGCCCGCCGGCATCGCCAGCGGACGCGAAGTCTACAACCTGCTGGCGGATCTGCGCGCGGCCGGCAAGAAAGTCTACTTACTCGCCAGCCACTCCCATTTTGTAATGGACGACGTCTATCATACGGCTTACTGGAAAGACCAGGTGTTGCCCGGATGGATCGTGGGCACGGCCGGAGCCGTGCGCTACCGGCTGCCTCCCGGACAGACAGGCTCCGAGACCGCCCGCACGGATGTCTACGGATACCTGTTGGCTACTGTGGGGAGCGATGGGTCGATCCAGTTCGCCTTCCACGAAATCACGCTGGACGACCTGCGTCTGGCCAACGCGGGCAAGACCCCGGATGCGCTGGTCCAATGGTGCTATTCCGAGAACAAAGAGCAGACCATCCCCGCTCCGCACGCCTGTGCCGCAGTACCGTAAACCTTGGCGTCTGCGCACCGTGCTGGAACTCGGCAGGCCACGAAAAACGATGGCCTGCCCCACATTGCGGCGCGCGCGGAAACTGATGAATAGTAAAACAGCTAATCTGCTGCACAGTTATTTCTTGGACACTGCACTTGCCACTGATTCTCCCAATGATGCGCGGGCTCGGGTCTGCCCAGCAGGTAACCCTGAACCTGATCGCACCCGAGCGTCTGCAAGACAGCCAACTCGCCGGCGGTTTCAACGCCTTCGGCCGTGGCCGTCAGGTTCAGACCGTGCGCCAGGCCCACGATGGCCTGCACCAGGGGTTGCATGCTGGCATGCCGATCGATGTCCTGTACGAAACACTTGTCGATTTTCAAGTCGTCGATCGGCAGACGCTGCAAATAACTGAGAGACGAATAACCCGTCCCGAAATCGTCGACGGCGATGCGCACGCCCAGGGCCCGCAATTCGGCGATCTGCCGTGCGGTGTCCTGCGCGTCCTGCATCAGCACTCCCTCGGTGAGTTCCAACTCCAGATAGCGCGGTTCCATTTCGTGCGCCGCTAAGACCTGCGCGACCTTCTCCGCCAGGTTCGAGCGCATGAACTGGGTGGCCGAGATATTCACGGCGATCTTGACCGGCGGATATCCCGCGCGCCGCCACGCCTGGTGTTGCCGGCAGGCCTCCTGCAGGACCCATAAGCTGATGGGGACGATGAGCCCGCACTCTTCGGCCACGGGGATGAACCGGCCCGGCAGGACCAAACCCCATTTCGGATGATTCCACCGCAACAGCGCTTCCACGCCCCCGAGCCGCTGCGATGGCAGGTGAAACTGAGGCTGATAGTACAGTTGCAACTCGCCGCGTTGCGAGGCGCAGTGGAGCTGGTTTTCGACTTCCAGCCGCTCGCTGGCAGCGGAGTTCAGTTCGCGCGCGAAGCGCTGAAAACGGTTCCTCCCCCGGTTCTTGGCCTCGTACATGGCCACATCGGCGTGCTTCTGCAGAGTGGCGGCGTCTTCGCCATCGTCGGGAAACAGGCTGAGGCCCACACTCGCGCTGGCGAACAGCTCGTGTCCCTTTACCTGGAAAGGATCCCGCAGGGCCTCCATGATCCGTTCCCCGACGATTTCCGCATCGCAGACCGTCTCGATACCGGAGAGCACCGCCACGAACTCATCTCCGCCCGGCCGCGCCAGCGTGTCGGATTCGCGCACGGTGCCCTCCAGCCGCTTGGCCGCGTCTCGCAGCAGCAGGTCTCCAACGTCATGCCCCAGGGTGTCGTTGATGACCTTGAAGCGGTCCAGGTCCACGTAGAGTACGGCCACCATCTTCGCCTGCCGGCGCGCCAGCGTGATGGCCTGCCGCAGCCGATCGTCCAGCAGCGCGCGATTCGGCAAGCCGGTGAGCGGGTCGTGCTGCGCTTGATACGACAGCCGGTTGGTGAGCTCCCGGTGTTCCATCGCCATGGCGGCCAGTTTCGCCTTGGAATCCAGCAGGACCAGCTCGGATGCGGTGGCTTGCCAGGGTTCCGGGCGAGCGATCTGCATGTGTCCCAGCATCTGGCCGTCGCCAGCGCGGATGGGAACCGTTAGATGTCCCTGGTAGTTCGCGGCGGCCGCGCTCTGGCTGCGCGACCCGCGGTCCCCAGCAGCGCGACCGTCCTTCAGCAGAATGCGCGCGACGGCCCCCGGGTAGTAATGTTCGACCATCTCTTCCACGCGGCCCAGCACGGCGTCCAGGGGCTGGTTCTGGGCAATCATCTCGAGGACCTCGCGGCGATTGTGCTCGAGCCGTTCCACCCGCTTGCGCTGGCTGATATCCCGCGCGATGCACAATATTCCCACCGGCAAGCCATTCCGGAGTTGCACCCGGCCACTGATCTCCATGGCGACCCTGTGGCCGTCCCGTGCGATCAGCTCCGCTTCCAGCGCCAGGGGCGTTTCGCCTCGCAGCCGCGCCGCCATGACGTTCCGGACGGCGGCCAGGGATTCGGGCGCCGCGAGTTGCTGCAGATTCATGCAGAGCAACTCTCGCCGGCGGTACCCCGAGATCTGCTCTCCGATGGCGTTGACCGAGGTGAAGCGCCCTTCCAGATCGATGGTGAAAATGATATCGCTGGCATCTTCGATCAGCATGCGGTAGCGCTGTTCGCTGTCGCGCAAGGACGTCTCGACGCCTTTCAACTCCGTGATATCGCGGAAACTGGTTGCCACCGCGCGGACTCCGGGCTCCTCAAGCAGGTTGGATGCCCAACTATCGCACCAGCGCCAGCTCCCATCGGCATGCCGCAACCGCAGTTGCGCGCGCATCCTGGCGCCGGGTATCTGCACCAATTCCTCGTGCAGCATGCGGATGTAGGGCAGATCGTCGGGATGGACCCACTGGGCGGCGTCGCATCCCAGGCGCTGCTCGGGCGAGACACCCAATAGCTCGGAAACGCCCGGGCTGTCGTACAGAATGATTCTGGCGGGATCGATCAGGGTAATGACGTCATTGCTATTCTGCACCAGCGCCCGGAAGCGGTTCTCGCTTTCCATCAGCGCTTCTTGCCCACGCTTCTGCTCGGTGATATCCCGGGCGATGACCGAAGCGCCAACGACCTTGCCCCTGGCGTTCAGAATGGGCGAAGCCGTGATGCCGACCGGGAACACGGCGCCGCCCTTACGCAGGTGCTCTGCTTCGAAGAATGGAAGGGACGTGCCTCCCAGAACCGATGCCATGTTCCGCAGCGCGTCCGCGCGCCGGCCGGGCGAGGACAGTTCCCCTGCCGAATGGCCCAAAATCTCCTCCGCCGAATAACCGTAAAGCCCCTCCGCCGCCGGATTCCAGGTCTGGATGGCTCCCTGCAGATCCAAAGACACAACGGCGTCGTTCGAACACAGCACGATGGCGGCCAGCCGCGCCCGCGCTTCTTGGGCTTGCTTGGCGCTGGTGATATCCCGCAGTGTGCCGATCCATCGGCCATCGCACTCCGGAGCGCCGCGATCCGCATAATACCGGACCGTGCCGTCCGGGTGTACCAGGCGGTACTCTTCCTGAAATCCCTGGCGGTCTGCCCGGCGCCGCTTGATAGCCGCCATCACTCGCTCACGGTCGTCCGGGTGGATCGAGCCCGCCCAGGCATCTATCGATCGCAGGCCGCCTGGAAAAGGTTCCGAACCGTCGATCACGGTCTTGCCTGTGGCCAGATCCGCGTCGTAAACGCAAATCCCGGTGCCCTCGGCGGCGATGCGAAATCGCTCTTCCGACCTGCGCAACGCGGCTTCCATGCGCTTGCGTTCGGTGATGTCTTCTTTTACGGCGAGGTAGTGCACCGGTTTGCCAGATGCGTCGCGGATGGGGCAGATGGAGGCAGACTCCCAGTACAACTCACCGTTCTTCTTGCGGTTGTGGAACTCGCCCCGCCACTCTCCCGTCTGAATTGTCTGCCACAGCTTCCGATATTCTTCGGCCGGCATCTCGCCCGACTTCAGAATCCGGGGATTCTGGCCCAGGGCCTCGGCTGGCGTATAGCCTGTCAGTTCCGTGAATTTGGGGTTGACGTACTCCATGCTTCCGTTCAGATCGGTGATGACTACGCTAGCCGGACTCTGCTCCACCGCTTTGGAAAGCCGCCGCAACTCGTCTTCGGCGCTTTTGCGTTCGGTGATGTCGATCGCCAAACCTACGTAACCGCGAAAGTCGCCGCGCGTATTGAACTGCGGTGCGCTCTGGTCCAGCATCCAGCGGTATTCTCCATCCGCCCGGCGCAGCCGGTATTCCGTTTCAAATGGCTTGCGCGACTGGAGTGCCGCCCAATGCGCCGCCAGACGCGGCGCCACATCATCCGGGTGCACCCCGGCGCCCCATTCGCCATCCAGCGCTTGCTGCAACGTACATCCGGTGAATTGGAGCCAGCGCTCGTTGAACAGCGTGGCTTGCCCATCGGTCCCGCACATCCAAACCATGGCCGGCAGAGAGTTGGCGAGTTGCCGCAGAAGCGCGTCCCATTGCATCGCCGCCTTGTGCCCGTTCACCGGCCGCGGACCGGCCACGGGTTGGATATGGCCTTCCGGAGACGGCTCTTGGAGCGGAAAACTCACAGCTTCCTAATCGTCAAATCCAAGTGGAGAGTTTAGGAAACCCGGCGCCGGGGCGCACCAGTTACTCCTTCACGTTGCCGGCCACTTATGATCGTTTCTACACGCACTGCACGTGGCCGACCTCGGCGCCGATCCGCTCGATCCAGGCAAGCAACTGATTCTGTTCGGCTTCTAGCCGGACAGCCGCGTTTTTCGATAAGCCATCGCCGGATTATCTCCCGCGTTCAAGCTTCGTAAGTGGAACTAAAGTCCCGCGTTAGGACTAAAGTTCCTCATACGGGCAGTACTAATATTGCGAGGTTTTTTCGAATAATTAGTTGACCTTAGTTCAAGAAGAAACTAGGATTACATAGAGTGGAACAAAGACGAAGCCGGCGATTCACCCTTCAATTACCCGTTTCCATCACCCGCAACGGGACGGAACGGATCATGCAACCTGGGCTGACCAAGAACATCAGTTCGGGCGGCGTGCTGTTCACCGCGGAGAAGGGACCCGACATCGGGGCGTCCATCGAATACGTCATCAGCCTCGGCGGAGCGTCGGACCAAAGGATTAGTTTGCGCTGCATTGGCAAGGTGCTGCGCACTAACCGGTCGGCCTCCGGCGAGTCCGCCTACGAGATCGCCGCTACCTTGGAACGCTACGAGTTCGTGCGCCCCGAGGGATAATCGGCAAGTCCCGGCAGTCCCCGGCGAATCGGCGGGATCGGGTGCTTAACCGTTTTAGGGAAACCGCTTCCTGACGGTCGCGGCTCGGTAACAGTCACGTTGATTTCGCAAGGTTTACCGAGCCGCGACCGTCAGGGAGCGGTTTCTGTCAATCAGAATCCCCAGAATAGGCTGCCAGCCCGCCCCACAAGCAATCGGAACAAATTCCGGCGAATTCTCGTCAGGGACGTTATGAAGACGCTGATCTGTTTACTGCTGTTGACCGGATTGACCTTGAGCGCCGCGGACCTGACCGGCAAATGGAGCGGCAAGTTCGACATCACCACCGCCGATGGGGAAAACAAGCCCGATTCGGCGGTGATGAGCCTGAAAGTGGATGGAACCAAGGTTACGGGGACGGCCGGTCCCAACGAAGACCAGCAGTGGACCATCAAGAACGGCAAGCTGGAATCGGGCAAGCTCACTTTCGACGTTGTCATGGAAGGCGACAACGGCGACGATAAAGGCTCGCTAGTATTCGACTTGGTGTTCGATGGCGAAACCATCCGGGGGAGCGCAACCGGAACCGGCCACGATGGCGACAAAATGTCCGCCAAGGTGGATTTGAAGCGGGCGAGCTGAACGCGCTATACTAGGTAGTTTGAAATAAGATGCCGAAACGTACCTTTCAACCAAACAATCGTCGGCGCGCGAAGACGCACGGGTTCCGGACCCGCATGGAAACCAAGAACGGACGGGCAGTCCTGGCGCGGCGCCGCGCACGGGGCCGCCACAAACTCACGGTCAGCTCCGAGAGGTAAGCATCCCTGGCTCTCAGAAAAGCTTCCCTAAACGTGTCCGTCTGTTGCGATCCACGGATTTCCGCAGAGTCTACGATACAGGGTCCCGTTTTTCGACCCCCTTCTTTGCGGCTTTCTGTGTGCGGGAGCAGCAGCCGAGCGGTCCGCGAATCGGTTTCACCACGCCGCGCGCCCTCGGCAAGGCGGTGGTGCGGAACCGGATCAGGCGGCGTGTGCGCGAAGCCGTGCGCCTGCATCTCGAGCTATTGAGTCCAGAGTGGTCAATCGTTTTCAATCCCCGGCGCAACGCGATGGAAGCCCCGTTTCCGGATCTGGAGCGGGAAGTGGAACGTCTGTTTCGGCGGTGCAGTGGACGGTGATCGCGGCCCTGCGTTTTTATAAGCGGTGGCTCTCGCCGCTGCTGCCTTCGGCTTGCCGGTTCTACCCGACCTGCTCGGAATACATGATGCAGGCGGTCGAGCGGCGTGGAGTTTGGCGCGGCGTTTGGATGGGGACCAAACGGCTGGCGAAGTGCCATCCCTTTCACGCGGGCGGCGTCGATCCGGTCCGGTAAACACAAACAGAATGGCTGAACCTACTAGCGGCGGAACGGGTGGTCCGGGACAACCCAAGAAAGAGTTGTCCATGGAGCTGCGGCTCCTGCTGGCCTTCATCCTGATGGGCGTGGTCCTGTTCGTCACGCCGTATTTCTACAAGACTGTAACGCCCCCGGTGAAGAAGACCGCTCCGGCCTCGACCACGACCGCGCCTGCGCCGGCGCCGCCCGCCGCCGCTACAGCGCCCGCTGAAACGGCCGCCGCTACCGCTTCTGAAGCCGCCGATTCAGAAACCGCCGCTCCGGCGGTCGCCGCGCAGAAGGAAGAGACCCGCACCATCGAAACCGATCTTTTTAAGATCACGTTCAGCAATCGCGGCGGCGTGGTGAAGAGCTGGCTGCTGAAGAAACACAAGGAGCACAGCGGCGACCCGCTGCAACTGGTCAACACCACATCGCACGCCGATCCGCCGGTGGCGCTCTACTTCCCCGCGCAGAAGCCCGCCGTGGACGTCAACCAGGCGCTCTACGAGATGCATACCGATGCGGACGGCCTCGCCATCGGCTTCGATTATTCCAATGGAAAAGTGGTGGCGCACAAATCCTTTCAGTTTCGGAAATCCAGCTACCTGCTGGATGTTTCGACGGAGGTGACCGAGGGCGGCAAGCCGCTGCCGCATCAGATCGAGTGGCGGGGCGGGTTCGGCGATATGGCCGTGACGAACCCGGCCGGCGCGCAGCAGACTCTGCGCTTCGATATGACCGACGCCAAGCTGGTCAAAAGCGGAGCCAAGGTGGCCAAGGACGGTCCCGTCACGGTGAACGGCAACTATTCGTTCGCCGGCATTGAGGATCAGTACTTCGTGGCGGTGTTCCTGCCCGAGCGCGGCGCCACCGTCGCCATGACCACCTTCAGCGATAGCGAGGCCACCGCGCGCGATACGAAGGAGTTGCCGTTCGCCGGCACCGCGGTCGGCGGCGGCCCGGCGAACCACTTCTCGCTGTACGTCGGCCCCAAGGATTACGACATCCTGCGCGCGGTCAATCCCAAGCTGGAGCAGGTAGTGGATTTCGGCTGGCTCAGCCTTCTGGCGAAACCGCTGTTCCTGCTGGTGAATTGGGTTGCCGACCGCGCCATTCACAACTACGGCTGGTCCATCATTGTGGTAACCATCGCGCTCAACTTCGTGCTGTTTCCTTTGAAGATCACCAGCATGAAGTCGATGAAGAAGATGCAGGCGCTGCAGCCGCAGATCGCCGCCATCAACGACAAGTACAAGGGTATCGGCCTCCGCGATCCGAAGAAGGCGGATCAAAACCAGGAGGTCATGGAGCTATACAAGAAGCACGGCGTGAATCCCATGGGCGGATGCGTTCCCATGCTGCTGCAGATCCCTTTCTTCATCGCGTTTTATAAGGTCTTCTCGGTGTCGGTGGAGATGCGCGGCGCGACCTGGCTCTGGGTCACCGACCTTTCGCAGCCCGAAACGCTGGCGATTCACCTGCTGCCCATCATCATGGTGGTCAGCCAGTTCGTGATGCAGAAAATGACTCCCACCACCACGGGAGGCGATCCCAGCCAGCAGAAGATGATGCAGTTCATGCCGCTCATCTTCGGCTTCATGTTCTATAACCTGTCGAGCGGGTTGGTACTATACTATTTGACCAGCAACCTTGTAGGCGTCGCGCAGCAGTGGTTCTTCAATAAGACTTCGCTGGCAAGCGTGGCCGCACAGTCCGTGCAGCCGCCGAAAAAGAAAAAAGATGGCAGGAAGTAAACGGTGAATCCTCGCAAGTATTCGGTATCCTCGGTCGGGCCCCGCATCGACCAGTTCGTGCGCCCCGTGCTGGGGCAGGCGGGCTTCCGCATGGAGTACGAGATGGCCGACGGGCAGGCCACGGACGACGACTTCGAGACTCCCGACGTGGTGGTGAAATTCAGCGGGCCGGACGTGGAGTATCTGCTGGCGAATCGCGCGGAACTGCTGCTGGCGCTGGAGCACGTGACCATGGAGGCGCTGCGCATGCCCTCCGAGGATCACTCGCGCATTTCGTTCGACGCCAACGACTACCGCTTGCTGCGCATCGAGGAATTGCGCATGAGCGCCGCGGTGGCGGCCGAGAAGGTGAAGCACACGGGGCAACCGTTCCGCTTCAATCCCATGAACAGCCGCGAGCGCCGCGTCATCCACTTGGCGCTGCGGACCGAAACCACTCTGCGCAGCGAATCGAGCGGTTCGGGCGGTTTCCGGCACGTGGTGGTGTACCCGGCGGGTATGGCCAGCCTGCCCGATCCTCCGCAACCGGCCTTTGCGCCACGGCGCGACGGACCTTTTGGCGGAGCACGGCGGGACTCCGGGCGCGATCGCGGCGGGCCCGACAGAGGCGGCCGTCCGCCACGCCGCGGCGAACGTCGCGGACCGCGGCGGTAGCCAGACAGGCCGGGAGGCCTGTCCCACTTTGAACCTCACCGATACTATCGTCGCGATTTCCACGCCTCCCGGACGCGGCGGGCTTGGCGTAGTGCGGCTTTCCGGCGGGAGGGCGCGCGAGATCGCAGTGCGAATGGTCCGCTTTGCGGGCGCGGCCGACTGGCGGCCGTGGTCGTGCCAGATCGGCGAGTTGCTCGACGCCGAGGGGCAAGCGGTGGATCAGGTCGTGGTCGCCTTCTTCGCGAGCCCGCGCTCGTATACAGCCGAAGACGTGGTGGAGATTTCGTGTCATGGCGCGCCCGTGGTGCTGCGGCACGCCGTCGCGCTGGCGATGGATGCGGGCGCGCGGCTCGCCGAGCCGGGCGAGTTCACCTTGCGCGCGTATCTGAATGGCCGCATCGACCTGCCACAGGCGGAGGCCGTGCGCGACCTGATCGATTCGACGACGCTCTACCAGGCGCGCATTGCCGCGCAACAGGCCGGCGGTTCGGTTTCGCGCCGCATCGCGCCGCTGAAGGAGCAACTTCTGGAACTGATCGCGCTGCTGGAAGCGGGCATCGACTTCGCGGAGGACGATGTGAGCGTGGCGCCGGCGGCCGAAATCCTGCGGCGGCTCGCACCGGTGATCGAGGGTGTTTCCAAGCTGGCCGCGAGCTTCGCATTTGGCGGCCTGGTGCGCGAGGGATTGACACTGGCGATTGTCGGGCGTCCCAACGTGGGCAAGAGCAGCCTGTTCAACCGCCTGCTGGAGCAGGACCGCGCCATCGTCACGGATATTCCCGGTACCACGCGCGACGTAGTGTCGGAGGTGGCGGCTATTCGCGGCATCCCGGTGAAGCTGTTCGACACGGCCGGCATTCGCGAGGGCCAGGGGCTGGTGGAGACGCTGGGCATCGAACGCAGTTTCCAGGCGATGGCGGATGCCGATCTGACGCTGGTGGTGGTGGATCTGTCGGTACCAGTCGCGGTGGAGGATCGCGAGTTGATGGCGCGTGCCCGCGAGCAAGGCCGCTGGATACTGGTCGGCAACAAATGCGATCTGCCGCGCCGTGCGCAGCCGCTCGAAGCGATGCAGCCGGTTTCGGCGCTCACCGGCGAGGGGATCGAGGCGTTGCGAGAAGCGGTGTTTCAGGCAGTCGCGCCGGCCGGGGGCGGGGAACTGGAGACGGGCTTCATCACCAGCCTGCGCCATGAGCGGTTGCTGCGGGACTCGCTCGCGTATCTGGAGAAGGCGTCCGCGGCGGTGGCGGAGAACGTGCCGCACGAGATGGTGCTGCTGGATCTCTACGGCGCGCTGCGGCCGATCGACGCGATCACGGGAGCGACCACCGCGGACGATATCCTGAACCGCATTTTCTCGACATTTTGTATCGGGAAGTGATCTAAGGCCAATTGGTGGGGCAGACGATCGTTTTATGTCGTCTGCCAAGCGCTTCCCGAAGACGGCAGACCACAAGGTGCGATGGTCTGCCCCACCAAAGTGAACAGCATTGGATCTAAGTGCGCGCTGAGAAGTTGACACGGCTCCTCTCGCCATCGATCCACGTTATCTGACGACGCCGGATCTCGTGCTCAGGTTGCAACCGGTTCGATGCCCACCGGATACGCAGGCTCGCTATGGCACTCCGGCCGACTGAATGCCAGGGCCATTGTGGCTATCGTGTATTGAGGATGTTCCGGCCGCAGCAATCGCAGCAGAACATTGGTATCGACGAGCGTATGCATCACCGTCCGTGGTCACCATAGATCGCTTCCCGTTCCATCGCCGCATCCGGCAGGACGACCGCAATTTCGGAATGACTCGCCACCCATGCCTCAAACCGTCCGATCCATTCTTCCGTCGATAGCTTGCTTCCGCCGCCTTTTGCCGACATGTGCCCGCTGAGGAGGCTTTGCAGATATTCGCCTACTGGCATGCCTAATGCTTCAGCTTGCGCCAACATGTCGGCCTCAATTTCCGGCGGTAGTTCGATGGTCACCGTCATAGGTTGAAATCGTCTGCTTTCGAGACGATTTCACCCCAGAAACAGCGGCACAATGTGGCGCGTGAAGAGATTGTCGGTCACATTACGCGAGACGGATTCCTCACACGCCACGAGCATGTCCGTATAGCGCGTTCCCATGCGGGCGGCGATTTTGTAGCCGACATGCAGCAACTGCCGGACGTGCGGATTGAAATGCGGATTTGCCGGGTCGTGACGCACGGCGCCGGCGTATTGCTCCGCACTCCAATCGCGAACCGCGGCGGGAGCGGGCAGCCGGGCGGAGTCGATGTCGATGACCGCGGCGTAAGGCGCACACAACTCTTCCAGGTGCTCATACGCGCCGGCGTAGATCTGTTTCGCCAGGGCGAGGCCCTCCGGGCCAGCTTCGGCGAGACCAATCAACTCTTCGAGCCAGGTGGTGCCGGCCGTCTTCAAATGAACGCCGGCGTCGCAACGGCGCAATGCCCTGCGCATCGGCGCATAAAGCGAGAACTTGTCGCTGCCCGAATGCACGCTCAGCTTCAGGTTGCGGGGCAAGTGGTAGCGCTCAATGGCATTCGCGATGGCGGCCAGGTCCGCGGCGAATTCCCGCTCGAACTGCTCGACATCTCCCACGTAGTCGACGCCCTTGTTGAAGCGGCCCGTGAATTTCGGCGCGATGGTCTGGATCGGGATTCCCTCGTCGGCGATGGCGGCCAGGATCAACAGCAACTCGGCGGGGGTTTGCGGGCAATCCGTCTCGTCCATCGAGACTTCGGTAACGAAAGTTCCGGGCGGCTTGCTCTCGGCTATGCGCCGGTAGATCTGCGCGGCTTCGCCCACGGCCAGCAGATATTTGGACGCCGCGGCCAACGCGTCGGCTGACGCCAGTTCGGGATGGCGGCGCAGAAAGCTCTCGGCCACGTCCTGGGGTACGGGGCGCCCGATGGCGTGGGCCACATCGATAGTGAAGAAGTCGCTCGATTCCAGAAAGCGATCCACCGTGTCCAGATTGATGTGGTCGGCGTCCACGTAGTACGGGCGCGTCCATCCCAATTCGCGTACGGCAGCGTCAGCGGCGGCGCGCGTGCTGGATGGCTGCGAACCCACTATCAAATGCTCGCGGTTGGACTTGTTCCAGATCGGGATGACGGTCACACCCCGTTCGACGGCGCGCATGCAGGCGGCCAACTGCGCCTTCGCCTGATGCGCAAAGCGGTCGCCGACACCGAGGGAATACTTGTCCAAAACAACGGGCGCGTTGGTCATTGATTCACTCCGGATGCCAGAAACCCGCCGTCAACTGCGATGCATTGGCCGGTGATAAAGCTGGCTGCATCCGACGCCAGCAGCAGCGCCGCGCCGATCAGTTCTTCGGCCTGCCCGAAGCGGCCCATGGGCGTGCGCAGTTTCAGCTCGCGGCCGCGCTCGGTGCCATCCAGAAGCTGGGCATTCAGGTCGGTGCGGAAGACGCCGGGCGCGATGGCATTGACGTTGATGCCGTCACGCGCCCATTCGATGGCGAGGCTGCGAGTGAGCGCCAGGACCGCTCCCTTCGACGCGGCATACGCGGTAACTTCGTAGAAGGCCACGAAGGAAGTGAGCGAGGCGATGTTGACGATGCGCCCGCAGCGGTTGGCCGCCAGCGGCCGGTAGAACGACTGACAGGTGCGCAGCATGCCCGTGACATTCACGTCCAGAATGCGATTCCAGTCGGCTTCGGCGACGTCCAGGGTGGGGTTCCGCTGGGTCTGGCCGGCGGCGTTCAGCAGCACATCGACGCGGCCGAACTGCGCCAGCACGGCGTCGCGAAAGCGGTCGATGGAGTCGCGCGAGCCCGCATCGCAGGGGTGGCGCAGCGTGCGGCGGCCGGCGCGCTCGATCTCCAGGCAGGCCTCTTCGATCAGCGGCTCGCGGCGGCCGGTGGGCACCACATCGGCGCCCGCGGCGGCCAGGCCGGCGGCCAGTTTACGGCCGAGGCCGGAGGTGCCGCCGATGACTACCGCTACGCGTCCGGTTAAATCCATCAGGTGTTTGGTGGGCACGATTTTCCTTTCTTGTCCGCTCCGTTACGGTCGCGGCTCGGTACACTAATCCAGATGCGCGGCCAGCGTGCGCGCGGCCATGTCCGCATCCTTTTCCGGCAGGCCGGTGACGCCCGCGATCCAGGCGCCCTTGGCGAAGACGAAGACCGGGTGTCCGGCGTCCTGGCCGAAGTAGCCGCCAAACGAGGGGACCAGTTTGGCGCCCGCCAGCGCTTTGTTCCAGTCGAGCAGAAGGAACGCGGCGTCCTGCGGGTTGGGCAATCTGGCGACGAACATACTGTATTCGATTTTGCCGCGCTTGTAATGCGCCAGCGTGCCTCCTGGCATGAAGGACTTTCCCAGGAGTTGGTTGTCGACCACCAGCGTGTCCAGGCGGTCGAGCAAGGGGAGGCGGCGGGATTCGTCCGCGGGCTTGGCGGCCGCGGCTGGCTTGGCCGGTTCGGGCGTGGGCGGTTTCGGCTCGGCGCCGCAGGAGATCAGGATCGCGGCGGCGGTGGTTAGCGGCAGGACAAGAATGCGCATTCGACCGCAGTATAACGCGCTACGAAGAGCGGGGCTGAGAGCCCCGCGCAGGCCGAGGGCCTGCCCCACTCTAAAGCACGGGTTCGAGTTCTTCTTCTTGGATCAGCGTGGCGTCTTCCAGGGTTTCTTCTTCGGCGGTCCCTTCGGCCAGCATCGCCGTTACATCGGGCTCCGCGACAGGCTCCGGTTCCGGCGTCGGCTCCGGTTTCGGCGGCGCCTTGCGCGCCTTTGGTTTCGCCTTGCGCGGCGCGCGCGTGCGCGTGCGGGTCACGTGCGGCTCGCTTTCGGGCACGCCCGCCGCCTCGCGCAACTCCTTGAAGGAAGCTTCCAGAAAACCCACCATACGCCCTCCATCTGGCGCGGCCAGCGCGTCCGTGGTCAGCGCGAAGTAAAGTTTTTGATCGTAGCTTTCGATCGCCACGCTGATGCCGACGTCCATGCCGGTGGGCACGTGCGGATAGCAGGCCACCATGCGCTTGCCGCAAGTGTACAGCGGAATCTGCGGCCCCGGCACATTCGTGCAGACCATGTGGAAGAGGGGGATGGGAGTATTGAGCCAGCTCAAATTGCCCGCCAGGAAAGCCTGCACGGGCGGCGGCAGAAGGCCCAGCCAGGCAAGGCTCAAGCGCAACAATTCCGGCGTGCGTGCGCCCTTCATGGCCTGGGTCAGCTCTTGAATGTGCTTGATGCGGGCGATTGGATCGCGGATGCCCAGCGGCAGCGCCACCAGCATCAACGAGATCAGATTTCCAAAAGCGCCGATGGCCTCTTCCTGCGGGCGCACGTTCACCGGCACCATGGGCCGGAAGAACCGGTTCTTCACGGTTTGCCCGTGCAGCTTGGTATATCTGGCCACCGCGCCGGCCACTACGGTCAGCACCACATCGTTCACCGTGCAGCCGCAGGCCGTGCGAATGGCGCGCGCTTCGGCGAAGGGGAACTCGGTCCAGAACACGCGACGCTCGCCGGAGCAGGGGCGGTTAAAGGGCAAGTGCTCCAGCGGCGACAGCAGTTCGGGCATCCTGTCGACTACCCGTTCGAGTCCCACCGCCGCGACATTGTCGTTCCGCAGCAGGGAGCCATAGCCCACCAGTGCATCGCGCACGTCCGCCAGCCGTTTGGGAATCTGCGCCAGGCTGTCGGTGAAGGCGTCCACGAAAAGGGAGGCTCCGTCGGGGGGATTGGGCGGCCGGTAGGGCTTTCGTTTCGGCAGCCGGCGCTCCTCCGGGGACGGGTCCAGCATTACGTTCATCAGCCCGATTCCGGCGACCCCATCCACGATGCAATGATGCACCTTGCAAATCAAGGCCGAGCGTCCGTCCGACAGTCCATCGACCACGTGCATTTCCCAGAGCGGCTTGTTGCGGTCCAGCAGGGGCGTGAAGATGCGGCCGGTCAGCTCGCGCAACTGTTCGTCGCTGCCCGGCGGATCGAGCTTCACGTGGACGATGTGGCGCCGGATGTTGAAGTCCAGATCGTACTGCCAGGTAGGGTATCCGATGTTCAGGAAGGGGAACATCACCTTTTCGCGGTAGCGGGGGATCAAATCCAGCTTGGATTCGATGGTCGCGACGAAGCGCTCGAAAGGGATGGCGCCTTCGAAGATGCACACGCCGCCGATGTGCAAGGGCATCTCCTTGCACTCGAAATTGAGAAACGCCGCATCCAGCGCGCCGAAGCGGGCGGGGAGTTTGGGAAGCGCCACGAAACTGCCTCCTTTTGGGCAATCGGTAGATTAAGATTATATTGTCTAGTAATCCACAGAGGGTTGCAAGGGGCAGAGGATGATGATTCCCAAAGTCTTGCTGAAGAAGCTTTACACCCAAGGCAGCCTCAAGAACACGGGGGATGGGCGCGCAATTTGCGCTGAAGAACCGCTTGAGCGACGTGGAGGTGGTCGGGCTGGGCAGCATCGCATTCGACGGCCGGCCGCCATTAAACATCTGTACCTCGAAACAGGAGAGCCGCGCGTGCTGACGGCGACGCGGATTTCGAGCGCGCACCCCCTCCCGTTTCCGCTCCGTTCCACGGTCACAGTGCAGACCGATGGGGTGGAACTTGCGCAGGGCAGGCACGACATCGAAATCGCTTTCGAGACGCGGCCCTTTGGCCGAGTGAGATTCAAAGTGCAGGACGCCATCGGCGAGGACCAGGACCGCCGGCCGCGCATTCCGCGCGACGAGCGGGACGACTACGCGCCCGAGATCGTGCGCGAACGGCAGGCGTTTGTGGAAGAAGCCAGCGGCGTGAAGCTTCGGCACCTGGCGCAGTATTCTTTCGACCCGCACAGGGCCAAGGGCAACTGCGAGAATTTCACCGGCGCGGCGCAGGTGCCTGGGCTTCGCCGGGCCGCTGCGAATCGACGGCGAGCACGCGCAAGGCGATTTTCTAATTCCGCTGGCCACATCCGAGGGCACGCTGGTGGCTTCTTACAATCGCGGCATGAAGGCGCTGAATGCGTGCGGCGGCGTGAAGGTGACGGTGGTGGACGATGCCATGCAGCACGCGCCCGTGTTCGTGTTTTCCGACGCGCGGGCGGGCCGCGATTTTGCGCACTGGGTGGATGGCAGCCTGGAGCGAATCCGGCGGGAGGCCGAAGCGACATCATCGGTGGCCAAGCTGTTGTCGATCCAACCGTAGCTGGCCAACAAGTTCGTGTTGGGCCACGTTTGCAGCCTGCAACTGGATTCTGGACCACTATGCCGGGGTTGCGAACTTCTATCTGGAATCCAATTTCGCCACGGATAAGAAGGGATCACAAGTGAACATGTTGCGCACGCGCGGCAAGCGGGTGACGGCGGAGGCCACTGCCACACGGGAGGAATTGCGCCGGTCCTTCGATGTGGAGCCGGAGCAACTCATGCACCGTTACGGCGTGGCCAACGTGGGCGCTTTCATGGCGGGCGCCAACAACAACGGACTGCAATCGGCCAATGGCATCACGGCCATGTTCATTGCCACGGGGCAGGACGTGGCGAACGTGGCCGAGTCGAGCGCAGGCATTCTCTATTGTGAACTGACGCCGGACGGAGGGCTGTACGGCTCACTGACGATTCCGTCGTTGATCGTGGCCACGCACGGCGGCGGCACGGGACTGGCAACGCAGCGCGAGTGCCTGGAGGTTTTGGGCTGCTACGGCAAGAGGAAGGTAAACAAGCTGGCCGAAATCGTGGCGGGGGTGGCGCTGGCCGGGGAGATTTCGCTGGGGGCGGCGATCGCGTCGTCGGATTGGGTGGCGGCGCATGAGAAGTACGGCCGCCCTCCAAGTAATTATTAGTGGTGGCTGGTCTGGTAGTGCAGCTTCAGCAAGTCCACTCCGAAATCGCCATTGAAGTCGCGCCACACGGAGTGGATGTGATTGGCATTATTCTGCGTATCGTCGTATTCGATCAGGAAAGATGCGGTCTGCACGCGATAGTAGTGCGGGTCGCCTTTCTCCGTGCCGCCGGCCCAGGCGAAGTAAATATCCTTGCCCGCCTTCTGGATCTGTTCTTCGCGGGCCTCCGCAATCTGGTCCGGCATGTTGCGCGCATACTCTTCGACCAGCGCCATCAGCAATTCGAATTGTTTGGCGCTCATCTTGGAAGCCTGCAATCCGGAAGGCTGACCCTTCAGCGCGGCCTGGCGGCTGTCGAACGTCAGAATATCTTTGTAGGCTTGCGGGTCGACGATGGCCACCTTACGCTGCGTCGCGTCGAGCGACTGGATGACGGCGCGGCCCAGGTCTTCCTCGGCCGCCAGCACGCGCAGTCCTTTGCGCGGGCCTTCCCGAACCTCCGCTGGATTGGCGCCGAAGAAACTCGGCGCGCCCGCCACCTGGCCGCCTACAACCGTGTAGTTCTGGCTCAAATGGTGGCCTTCCACGCGATAACCCCAGGTTCCATCGGCCGAAGGCGCGCCGAATATGGAGACGAAATACTTCTCCGGATCGCGCTCGGGACCGGTGCCGTGCTCGATGATGCGCAGCACGTCTTCCAGGCTCATCACCGTTTCCGCTTTCAGGTAGCCCTGCTGGCTGAGCCCAGCGCCCAGCAGCGCCGAGGCCAGATGCTTCTGGGCCGGCGTCATCTCGCGCAACGCCAGGCCTTTTCGCTCAATGGGAACGAAGTGCCAGTTTTGGCGCTCGTCCTGTTCGAAGGGGAAGGTGGCCTTGGCGCGTTGCTCGGGTGTCAAAGAAGCCAGGAAGCGATTGGCTGCTTCGGCCATGAGGGAGGAGGAATTCAGGCGGTGATAGGCCGAGGTCAGCAACATGACGCCAATAGCAGCCGCGGCGAGGCGGAAGAAAAGGGACTTCATAGCATATGGCAGACCGACAGGCCAGGAGGCCTGTCCCACCGTCAGAACGGAAAATCCTTCTTGACCATCTGCACCACGCCGGCCCGCGCGAGGTACGGATGGGGATTCACGGGAGCGCCGCCCAAGCGCACTTCGTAATGCAAATGCGGCGCCGTCACGCGCCCGGTGCTGCCCACCGCGCCGACCTGCTCGCCACGCCGCACTTCCTGGCCCTCCACAACGGCGTAGCGGGAAAGGTGCGCGTAATAGGTTTCGATCCCGCCGCCATGATCCACCACCACCATTTGGCCGTAACCGCTGCTCCAACCGGCGAAAGTCACGATACCGTCCGCGGTGGTACGCACGGGGGTGCCGGTGGGCGCGGAAATATCCACGCCGGTGTGCATGGCACCTTCACCGGAGAACGGGTCGGTGCGCTCGCCGAAGCCGCCCATCAGGCGGCCCTCCACCGGCCAGATGCTGGGCTGCACGTTGGTGTGAAAGCGGCGTGCGAAGCCGTTTTCGGCGCGATGGTAGCTGCGCAGCACACGGTAGGCTGCAATGGAATCGGAGAACGTGGGCAGCAACCGCCCTTCCGCCGCAATTCCCGCGGGGCCTTCCAGCTTCTGCTTGATGCCGTAGGCGACCGAAACTTCGTTCGCGAACATCTCCAGACTGGCCATCTGCTGGTTGGTCTGGTTGGTCACTTTCTGCAGCCGTTGATAGCGGGTGCGCAAGGCTTCCACTTCACTGCGCAGGGCGTTATAGTTTGCAACCTTCCAGGCCATCCGCGCGTAACTGGATATGAAGCCGAAAATCGAGATGCAGCCGAGCAGGGCCAGCGCCATTACGGCGTAGACCACTTTCAACGGGACGCGAACGCGCCGCAGTTTGCCTCGGAGGGAATGGGCTAACACCAATATGAAATAGTTCTGCTGCATAGTCTTATCAGCCGAACCCGGCAAACAAAGATCCCCTTGCCCGGTCCGGAGGGCTATTAGGATTGGCGAAAGGTGAATGTAACAGGACCTACACAGCCTTGTCAAGCTAATGTTTGCCTTGCAAGTTATTGAAAAAATTGGTAATGTTTTCGTTTGGACATATTATTCCGGCTTCCGGGAGCGCTTTTTCTGCGCAATCTGGTGGAGCGGCGCAGCCTGCTGTTCCAGCTTGTGCGGCGGGATTTCCAGCAGCGTTTCGTGGGCTCGGCGGTCGGCTGGATATGGGGCGTCATCCAACCGCTGGTGCTGCTCGCTAGCTGGACCTTCGTATTCAGCGTCTGCCTGAAGCAGAAGATGCCGGCGGGCGAGGTGACTGACAACTACCCGCTGTTTCTTTTCGCCGGCATGCTGCCGTGGCTGCTGTTCTCGGAAACCGTGCTGCGCTCGACATCCAGTCTGCTGGAGCAGGCCAGCCTGATCACCAAGACCGTGTTTCCGGCCGAAATGGTGCCGGTCTCGATCTTCCTCTCGTCGCTGGTGAGCCACTTGATTGCGCTGGGCCTGGCGGTGGCCGCGGTGGGCATCTGGCTGAACCATATCGGCCCCGGCCTGATGCTGCTGCCGCTGTACATGCTGCTGCTGGGGATGTTCGCCGTTGGTTTTGGGTGGATATTGGCGAGTTTGCAGGTGTACCTGCGGGACACCGCACAGGTGCTGACGGTGATCCTGACGTTCTGGTTTTGGCTGACGCCGATTTTCATCACCGAGCAGCAGTTCCCGGCGCGGCTGCGCTTTCTGCTGGCGGGCAATCCGCTGGCGTACCTGGTGCGCGCCTATCGCGAACTGCTGCTTTCGGGGCGCTGGCCCAGGCTGGATGAGTTGGGGATCATGGCGGTGTTTGCGCTGGCGATGTTCCTGGCGGGCGGACTATTCTTCCGGCATATGAAGCGCGGGTTCGCGGACGTGTTGTAGAATTTCGAGATCGTCTCTATGCAGGTTCAACTCACGAAACACGAAGTGATCGAAGAAATGACGCGGCGGCTGGTAGAGTTCTATCGGCCGGCCCGCATCTACCTCTTCGGCTCCGAGGCCCGCGACGAAGCGGGGCCGGACAGCGATCTGGATTTCCTGGTGGTGGTACCCGACGATACGCCTGAATCGACGACGCGCAGCTCCGAGGCGGGAGGCTAGTAATGAATAAGCGACGCGTTTGGACCTGTTCCGTTGTGGGCCTGATGCTGACCGTTTTGCCGATTCTCTTGATGACTCTGACGCCCAGGCCAAATGGGCCGCAAGGTGCTATTGAGATGGTGCTTTCGGTCCTTGTCGGCCCTGGTGTTGAGGTATCGCGTCCTGTTTTTGGGGTCCACAATCTCGGCTTTTTCGTGTTTGTCCCTCTACTAAACTTCCTGTTCTGGTCAGGGATAACATATGCAATCGCGGCGTTGTCTACACGACTTCACCGAGATGCGAATTAAGTTCACCGGCAAACAACGCGATGCGGGGACGGCGGGGTCGGCAATGTCCAGTGGCCTCGATTACTTAGGAGCCAGATACTTCTCCGGGGCACAGGGGAGGTTCACGAGCCCAGACCCGATCGCGATTTCTTCAGCTCATATCGAAAACCCCCAACGCTGGAACGGATACGCTTACGCTCTTAACAATCCCCTGGTCAACGTTGATATCGGCGGTAACTTCAGCACAGATGGGCACTTTCAAATTACGACAGTCTGGGCTCGCGAGGGCCGGTCTAAATCCGAACTCGCACTTCGCTCAGGTAATTCAAAAGGCAAATCACATGGGTATGCCGAAGGACCTGATACCGTGGCGGCAAACTGATTTCGAACGCCGGGCGGCCTACGTTAGGGCATCGTTGCCCGCGACAGTGATGCACGAAGGAAGGCTGCTGTATGAGTCCGCATGAGACGCTGGTCGCGGAGACGCGGGAGTGGCTTGCCCGGGCGCAGGCGGACCTGGCGGCCTGTGTCGTCCCGATCGCGGCCGGATTAGCCGCCGAGGCGTGGCACCAGGTGCTCCTTAAGAAAACGCACGATCTCGACGAGCTGAAACAGTCGAGCCTGCCGCTTGCCATCGGCGCCCCTATGCCCCCGATTGCGGCCCCAAGCACGGCTGAAGGCGGCCTCCAATCGGTGGCCGTTCGATATCATAATTGCAACAGCATCTGATGACTGAGCCATTCGTGGCGCGGCATCGCAAGCGCTTAAATGCGGTAACCTCGGAACGGAGGCCGGTTGAGTCATGCAAGCCCAATTCTCCAAACAGCAAGCGATTGAGGAGATCACGCGCCGTCTGGTGGAGTTCTACAGCCCCGTTCGCATCTACCTTTTCGGTTCCGAGGCACGGGGGGATGCCGGGCCGGACAGCGATCTGGATTTTCTCGTGGTGGTTGCGGACGATGCCACCGAGGACGTGTTCCGCGCGGGGCTGCGCCAGGCAATCCGCGGCGTCGGCTATGCTGCGGACATCATTCCGTGGCGGCGGTCCGACTTCGAGGGGCGGGCGTCGTACGTGGCTGCGTCCCTCCCTGCCACCGTGGTGCGCGAAGGGAGGCTCCTGTATGACGCCGCACGAGTGGCTGCTTGACGAAACCCGCAGATGGGTGCAACGCGCGCAGGACGACACGCGGGCGGCCGAGATTTGCGCGGCCGCGCTGCCGGGGACTGCGCTTTTCCACTGCCAGCAGGCCGCGGAGAAGTATCTGAAGGCCTATTTGACCTGGAACCAACAGGCCTTCCGGAAGACGCACCTGCTGGCGGAGTTGGCCGCGGCGTGCGCCCTGATCGATCCGGCTCTGGAATCCGCTCTCGATCGTCACGGCCCTATCGAAGTACGCCTGGCAATTTCGGTACCCAGGCGCTCCTTACGAGCCCGAGGCCGAGGAAGCGGCACTCGGCCTCGCTCTCGCCGAACAGGCGCGAGCGGAGATTTCAAGCCGCTTACCGCAAGCCGCGTTGTGCTGAGGCAACCCGGGCGATTACGAGTCGCGAACAGATTTGTGAGCGCGCCTCGCTTACAAAACTATACAAAGTGCGCGTGCCAGCCGCAGGCGTTTTGTTGCATCATCAATATAGATGCACTCAGCGGGCAAAGTCGCGGCGTTGCCGGTCGTCCTGGCGATGGCGGCGTTGGCGCATCCCGCGCTGCAGTTCGCCTTGCGCGATACCGAGGGCGTCGAGCACACCCCGCATGAGTGGGCCCAGGCACACGCGGTAGTGCTCTTCTTCGTCACCACGGATTGCCCTTTGAGCAACGGCTACGCGCCGGAGATGAACCGCATCGAACAGGCGTACGCTCCGCGGGGCGTGCTCTTTTACGCGGTGCAGGGCGATACCACGATTCCCGACGAAGAAGTCCGGCGTCATGCGCGCGAGTTCGCATACCGCTTTCCCACGCTGCTCGATCCGCGGCAGATTCTGGCCCGCCACACCGGCGCTACGGTTACGCCCGAAGCCGTGGTGCTGTCTGAGGAGGGCGCGGTGCTGTATCTGGGTCGCATCGACAATCGCGTGGAGGACTTCGGCAAGACGCGCATCGCGGCCACCGAGTTCGATCTGCGCGACGCGCTGGACGCGATCCTGGCCGGGCGGCCGGTGCCGCATCCGCGAACCCGCGCGCTGGGCTGCGCCATCACCAATGGGCATTAAGGGAGGGACGGCATGAGATTATGGGCAATCCTAGCGGTAGCAGTCGCGGCCCACGCCGCCACGCCCACATTTAACAAAGACATCGCGCCGATTCTGTATCAAAACTGCGCGACCTGTCACCGCCCCGGCGAAGTCGCGCCATTTTCCCTGCTGACCTACGCGGATGCCGCCAAGAAAGCCGGCCTGCTCGCCATCGTCACCGGGAAGCGCGTCATGCCGCCCTGGAAGGCCGAGCCCGGCTACGGCTCCTTCGCCAATGAGCGGCGGCTTTCCGAACCACAGATCGCGCTGATTCGCGAATGGGCCAAGGCAGGGGCGCCCGAAGGCGACGCCCGAGACAGACCCACGCCGCCGGTTTTTCCGAATGGCTGGGCGGCCGGCCAGCCCGATAAAGTCCTCACCCTGAGCCACAAGTTCGAGGTGGCGGCCGACGGCCCCGACGAATACCGCTGCTTCGTCCTGCCGCTCGATACCGCCCAGGACGTGTACTTGAGCGGCATGGAGTTTCGTCCCGGCAACCGGCGCGTGGTGCATCACGCGCTGGTGTATGCGGATACCACCGGGACGGCGCGCAAGCTGGCGGCCGATTCGCCGGATGGCAGCTACACCTGCTTCGGTGGGCCCAAGTTTCCGCCATCGGGATTGCTCGGTGGTTGGGCGCCGGGCGCTTCTCCGCCGCCCGATTCGCCCAGCCTTTCGCAGCTCATCCGGCAAGGCACCGACATCGTGGTGCAGATCCACTATCACCCGTCCGGCAAACCCGAAGAGGATCAATCCTCGCTCGGGCTGAAATTCTCCGGCCCGCCCACCAAGGGACGTGCGGGCATTGTTCTTTCCAACCGGCGCATCGCGATCCCCGCCGGAGATCCGCACTACGTGGTGAAGACCGGCGTGACCCTGCCGCGCGATGTGGATGTGTTCGGCATCACGCCGCACGCGCACTATCTCGGCACGGACATGCAGGTGAACGCGGTTCTGCCGGATGGGACTATCCAGCATCTGATCCGGATCGAGGATTGGGATTTCAACTGGCAGGGGCAATACCGCTATAAGGAACCGGTGCACCTTCCCCAGGGGACTCGCATCGAGCTCGAATACGTCTACGACAATTCGGCAAACAATCCGCACATTGACCGGCCAATAATTCGTCATTTTTCGGCCACCGCGAGGTGTTCCAGTTGAACATCGACTGCCCCTAGCCGCGCATCCAGGCGGTGCAGCTTGCGCCGCGCTTTCTGCTGGTCGACGCGA
>Ga0224557_1000700_pt1 | contig 35912 bp, 31 predicted proteins | sample 714S31014metaG_FD_180677 | JGI IMG/M metagenome (GOLD analysis project Ga0224557, IMG submission 180677) | Peat soil microbial communities from Stordalen Mire, Sweden - 717 S3 10-14 | ecosystem: Environmental > Terrestrial > Soil > Wetlands > Peat | place: Sweden: Norrbotten County, Stordalen...
GGCAAGAGCCTAAGTCCCATGCAATCAAGATTTTGCCTCTAAGCCATTTCGGTTCAAGATTTTGCAAGGAATTTCCCCCTAACCCAATGATTCCAATAGACCGGGTAGAGGGGGGGTGGAGACCGGTGCACTCCTGGCAGAATTGCGAGAAGCGAATAGCGAAAGACGAACAGCGAAGCCTTACGGCAGCTCCAGTTTCAGCAAAGTCTGCGGGTTCAGGTAAACCCCCTGCCAGCGTACGGCCAGATGCAGATGCGGGCCGGTGGCGCGGCCGGTGCCTCCGCTGAGGCCTATGGGCTGGCCTTTTTCCACGGTGTCGCCTTCCTTGACCAGGAACTTCGACAGATGCAGATACAACGTCAGCAGGCCCTGGCCGTGGTCGATGACCACGCAATTGCCTTCGAAGAACAAAGGCTGCGCCAAAATGACTTTGCCGCGATTGACGGCTGCAACCGAGGTTCCGGGCCCCACGCGGAAATCGAGTCCCTGATGTGTACTCTGTACCGAGCCGTTAAACACGCGCTCGACTCCAAACACGTCCGAGATCTCGGCATTCACCGGAGCCGCAAACGACCCTTGCCATTCGCGCTCGGCAGTGACAGTCTTGAAGGCCTCGGCTTTTATTTCCTTGTCCTGCGCAATCTCGCGCTGGTCCTCGGCGCTGGGCGCGGTATAGCGCGTCGGAACCTTCAGCAGCACGCGCGGATAGCGCTGGTGCTCCACTCGAATCGTCTTCTCGAATGAGATCGTTTCTCCGCTCGCTTGCCCGGAAACCGTCCCGGCGTGAAGCTCAAGAGGATATTCTCCCGCCTTGGTTTCCTGGCTCGCCCCAGCGAGCGCGAACCATGTTTTGCTGCTGGCGTCGAAGCTAAATGCGATCTCGTGGTCGAGCCATTTCCCCGAAAGGGTTTGCACCGTCTTCGGCGTCGTAACCCGGAACAGCACCGGCGATCCGTTGACCAGCCGCGCCGGCTCGCTGACAACAGCCCAATGCGCACCCGTTGCCGCCGCGGATTGCGCGGCCAGCGTAAAGAGCACGCAGGTAATCTGTGCACCGATAGAGAGGCGTAAATGCATCGCGGTCTCAGGCTAGCATCTCAAACGGGGACATACATACTGCAACGATGGCCTAGCTGTTGCCGATTGCGATACCGACAGCCGAGATCACGCGCGGGACGGAAGTCAGGCGACGTTAGAAGCATTCTCTGGACGGCCCCTGCTTCGACCCGTTAGAGTGAATGTCGCCCGGAGGTGAGCTCTTAGCCGCAGCCATGAAACGCGCAAGCCAAATCGCTGCCATCGCACTCATCACTTTGCTGGTTGCGACCTACGCGGCCGACTACTGTTCCCTCCGCTACCAGATTCCCGGAGGCCGCGCCCAGTTCGGTCAGGTTCCGAGGAACGTCCTTTACGTCATCCACGTGAAGGGCGGCAAGATCCAATACGAACCCGGACCGCAGGAAACCGACACCTGCGTCCACTCGCTGTTCCCGCAGAATGGCTATTACCCCTGCTGGTATGTCAGCCGCCACCCCGACAAACTCATCGACATTTGATCGAATCAGTTTTAGTAGTTTGCAAAAAGTCTGGCTTGGCTGGTCGGGAACGTGTAGGATTCGTCGTCATGGGGTCCATGACCGCACGCAACATTTGAGGAGGCCGGATGAAACTCTCCGAACGAATTGAATCACTGCTCAAGAGCAAAGCCGAAAACAAGGTGCTCTCGGTCGAGCCGGAACAGTCGGTCTATGAAGCGATCGAGAAGATGGCCAAGCACGGAATCGGCGCCCTGCTGGTCCTTTCCGGCCAGAGGCTGGTCGGCATTCTTTCCGAGCGCGATTACGCCCGCAAGGTGATCCTGAAGGGCCATTCTTCCAAGGAGATAGCGGTCCGTCAGATCATGACCAGTCCGGTGGTGTTCGTGAGCCCGGAGCACACCGTCGACGAGTGCATGACGATTATGACGAATCATCATTTCCGCCACCTCCCCGTCGTGCAGGATGACAACGTGGTGGGGGTGATTTCCATCGGCGACCTGGTGCGCTGGACTATCTCCGGCCAGGCGCAGACCATTCAGGAGTTGGAAGGCTACATTACGGGAACGTATCCGCGGTAGGAGCGTTGAAAAATCGAACGCGTCGTTAGCTGGCGCTGCCCCTGGTCATGTCGAGCATGGCGAGAGGACAGATGCAGGATGAACACTGGTAACCAAAGACTGGCACCGAAGGGCCAGTGCGGGGTCCTGCTCACGCACATAACATTGCTTCATGAGTTGCCAAAACATCCAGGACGGGCTGCTTGTCACACTCGCCCTCTCTTATGAAGCGGACCCACGTCAATTCGTGACCTTGTCTAGGCAGACCCTTGATTCCTCTTCCGCTCGTGTGGCAGTCGCGGAGTTAAGGAATGGAGGGTTCGTGGAGGAACAGGTCCGAGGCGTGGTTCGACTCACCATTCGTGGGTACAAGAAATACTTAACCACGCTGATGTATGCATGCGCGGGCTAAGCCGGTGCAAGTTCCTAAAGGGCATTCAGAGTGAGCGTCTGCTCCGCTGAGCTTTTAAATACGTACAGGTTCCTACGTAATCTGGTGCAGGTCCTACCGTCGGGAGGATACTTCGGCGCATGACCTCCCCTCAGCCGCAAGCCAAACAGCGTGCCATCCGTGCCCGAATTCCGGGCATGCCTCAAGCAACGATCCGATTTGAGGACGGGCAACACCCTTCAGCCAGACTTCAGACCGTTTCTATAACGGGAGGTTTGTTGCAGGTTCTCAAGCCGCTCAGTCCAGGAGCGGTAGTAGAAGTGATGTTCTGGACCCATGCAGGACCAGTACTCGGCATCGCCGAGCTACTCGGTCCATGTTCAGCCGTACGGATAGGTTTGCAGCCGTTCCGGTTCATCGCCATGGACGACACCGATTTGCGGACATTACGCACTGCAATTGCATCATCGGAGGAGTACCTAACAAAATTGGAACAGATGTAGCTGAGGAGCCCGGGCTGGTCTGATCCCCGAGACATCCTTATCTCGGGCACGCTGTCATCCGGGGAACGCCTACCGGGGTCACGTCCCAAACCGCCAACGAGTCCAGGAACTCCCAATGACTCCCGTTTACGCCCGTGATCCCTTGGCCATGGATCGTGCTCATTTCTCGCCCACAATCTCTCGTCGCCATTCCTTAGGCTCTTCCGGCCTCGCCGTGCAGCGCCGCGTAAACCTTCTTGAGCAAAGCTTTCTTGGTAAAGGGCTTCTCCAGGAGGGAAGCCTCGTGGATCGACATTCCGTGTCTCGAAACTAGATCGTTCGTGTATCCCGACATGAACAGCGAACGAAGCTTGGGATGGCCCTCCTTGACCTGTTGCGCCAATTCAGCGCCGCTTGCTCCAGGCATAATGACATCCGTCAGGAGCAAATCGACTTCTGGTCGAGAAGACGCCATCATGGCGAGCGCCTGCTCCGCGTCTTTTGCCTGGATCACTCGGTAACCGCCGTCTTGCAAGAGCCGGACCGTCACTTCGCGAAGAGCCTCATCGTCTTCAACCACCATGATCGTTTCTGATCCTCGAGGAGCCTCAGCTTCTTCACTAGGCAGCCTGAGTTCTTCCGCCGGCGCCTCTACTCTCGGAAAATACATCTTGAGCGTGGTGCCCTTGCCCACTTCACTGTACACAACAATATAGCCGTCATTCTGTTTCACGATTCCATACACAGTGGAGAGTCCGAGGCCGGTTCCTTGCCCGGTCGGCTTGGTGGTAAAGAAGGGATCGAAGATTTTCGACTTGGTATATTCATCCATGCCGCAACCTGTATCGCTTACCACCAGGACAGAATACTGTCCGGCTTTGCAACCGGAGTGCCGGGAAACGTATTCCTCGTCCAGTTCCGCCTCTGTGGTCGCGATGATGATTTTGCCTCCGGTGGGCATCGCGTCTCGCGCATTGACTACCAGATTCATCAGCACTTGTTCAATCTGACCAGGGTCGGCTTTGACGCTGCCCAGCGGAACGGTCGGCCGGAACTCAATTTCGATGTCCTCGCCGACCAGTCGCAGGAACATCGTTGTGGTCTTGTTCACAACGTCGTTCAGGTCCAGTATTTTAGGGAACACAACCTGTTTTCGGCTGAATGCCAGGAGTTGCTGAGTAAGCTCCGCTCCGCGTTTTGTGGCTTTCTTGATTTCTGACAAGTGCCGGCTTATCGCACTGTCCCGGGCCACCAACCCCAGCGAAATGTCGCTGTAGCCCAGAATAATACCCAATATATTATTGAAATCGTGCGCCACGCCCCCAGCCAAACGCCCAACGGCTTCCATCTTCTGGGCTTGCCGAAACTGGGCTTCCAGTTGCTGCACCTCTGTGACATCCCGAGTGATTCCCAGCAGGCAGGCTTGTCCGCCCAGTTCGATCGATTCCATCCAAGTTTCTGCTTCTCGAATTTCTCCTTTCGCGGTCCGGTATCGCGTATGGCGCCGCACCACGTTTTTCTCCTGGTCGAGTTTCTGCAGTATTTCCTCGCGATCCTGAGGTTCGGCCCAGAAGTGCAGTTCCGCGGAAGTGTGACCAATCACCTCTCGCCGCTCGTAACCCAGCAACTGGAGCAAAGCTTCATTCGCATCCAGATAGCGCCCTTCGGCTCGGGTCGAGATCGTGATCGCCAGCGGGTTGTTGCAAAACGCCTTGCTGAATCTTTCTTCCGATCGAAGTAAAGCCACCTCCGCTCGCTTGCGTTCCGTGATGTCCTGCAACACGCAGGCGATGCGGTCGACGCCCGCAGGACCATGGATGGGGAAGTAAGAAATGGACATATTCTTCTCGCCCACGGTCGCGAAGTTGTACGTCATTTCATAGTGCACGACTTCGCCGGAGAAGCACTTGTCCATCTGTTCCTTGACGATCCCCTCAAAAGCCTCGCGACCCACCACCTCTTCCGTTGTAAGCCCGAGCACCTGTTCGGCGGTCACGCCGCGAAAATTCAAGTACGCTCGGTTGACGATCACATAGCGGTATTGCCGATCCACCACCAGGATCATCTCCTCCAATCCCTCCACGATTCTCACGTATTCCCGTAGTGTTGCCTCGGCCTGTTTGCGCGCGGTGACATCCCGTAGTACGCCGGTAAATAGCTGCTTGCCGTGGGATTCGACCTGCGAGATCGTGGCTTCTATCTCAAACTTCTCGCCGTCGGCACGCAAAGCCCAGAGCGCAATCAGATCGCCCATGTCGCGGTTGGCGGAACCGGATTTTCCCAATTGCCGGTCGTGGCCGGAGTGAGCGGCCCGGAAGCAATCTGGAATGAAGCGTTCGAGCGGTTGCCCCAGGGCATCTGCCTGCGAACAGCGGAACATCTTCTCGGCTGCGGCATTGAATAGCACGATTCGCTGCTGCTCATCCACCGTGATGATCGAGTCCATCGCCGAGGCGATTAACCCGGCCATGCTCCGCTCGCTGTCCTTCAATGCTTCCTCAATCTTCTTGCGCGCGGTAATGTCACGAATGTTGCATTGAATTACGCTCTTGCCATTCACTCCATAAACGTTGCTGACGAACTCGACATTGACGCGCCGCCCACTCCGGGTCTCAAGCGGGAAATTCTCATAGCGGATAAATTTCTTGTCCTGCAGTTCTCGAAACGCCGCCTTCGATTCTTGAACTTGTTTGAACGCCCCAAGGTCCCAAAGAGCTCTGCCAATGAACTCCTCTCGAGGATAGTCCAGCAATCGAATCAGGAAGGGGTTTACGTCGATGATCGATCCCGAGTGCGCATCGAGAATCAAGATTCCGTCCTGGGCTGTTTCAAACAACCGACGATATTGGGCCTCGGAATCGCGAAGCGCGTCTTCCGCGCGTTTACGCTCCAACGTAAGACCGTCTTCCAAAGGGCCTGTCATAGAAGGCTGCTTCCCCCGCTCGTTGTGGTGCACAAGGCGCAGTACTTACCCACAGCGGTTTGAATGGGGGAGGGCCGCGACAGTTATCGCCGAATTTCTAGTGCCCCAACAGGAGTCTGTATCGAGAGGATCGGTAGCGAATTGTGCCCCCCCAACTAAAGTGCCCACTTACGAGTGCTCTTTACCTAGCTCGCAAGTCTGATGCGACGCTGCCAGGCGAGGCAACGCTGTGCAGTGATAGCTCTTTCAGGATAAGGAGAACATGCCTCCCTGTCTGTCCAAAAGTGAACAGTATCAGTGCAAGATCGCTTGGCTCACGACATCCCAGATTGTTCTAAATCCGTGGAACTTATCCAGATTCATCGTCTTTCGTAACTATCGCTTTCCGTTCATTGTTCTCACACTAAAGAAGCTCTTAGATTCGCATAGGTATCAAATTGTCTTTTAGTAGCGAAAGAGATAAGCAAAACCCCGCGAAACCGATGCGGCAAGTCGAAGCGCGCGAGTGGTGGCTTTGGGGATTTGCTGTCACCGTCACACTCGTGTTGACGACGGGAATTGTGTCTCTGACTTTTTCCGGCCCTCATCTCATAAGGACTTCCGAGTGGCTGGATCTCAAGGAGTGGGCACGCGGGTTGGCGTGCCTTGTGCTCCTCTTCGACATCTACACGGTTTACCAGCAACTTCAACTACAGCGAATTCGTCGCGAATTGACTCAACGCAATCAACTGTTTGAAGTGATTACTGAGAACGCGGCCGACATGATCGCTGTCGTTGATTGCGCGGGGAATCGGCTCTACAACAGCCCTGCGTATCAGAAGGTTCTCGGGTACTCGTCGGAGGATTTGCTGGCGATTTCACCAGCGGAGCAAATCCACCCTGAGGACCGGAGTCGGGTACTCGAAGCGGCGGAGAAAGCGCGACTCACGGGGCGGGGAGATCTGCTTGAATATCGCATGCGCCATAAGGATGGAACATGGCGCATTCTGGAGTCGGTCGCCACTGCGATTCCAAATGAAGAGGGCCAGATTGAGAAACTTGTCATCGTGAATCGTGACATCACCGACCGCAAGTGGGCGGAAGAGACGCTGGCGCATAACGCTTTGCACGATGCCCTCACGAACCTGCCAAATCGTACTTTCTTTCTAGAGCGCGTGCGACACGTACTTGCGCTTTCCCAGAGGCACCAGAGTTTCAAGTTTGCTGTATTGTTCATTGATATCGATGAGTTCAAGGTCTTCAACGACAGCTTGGGACACGCGGCAGGAGACGCCCTTTTAATACAGATTGCCCGCCGATTGACAGTTTCCATCCGAGGGGTGGATACGATTTCGCGGTCGGGCTCGCTGCAAGGTGGAAGCGCTCTTGTGAGCGAAGAGAGTTTGGCAAGACTGGGTGGCGATGAATTCACCGTCCTGTTGGAGGACATCCGGGATTGCGGCGATGCCATTCGGGTGGCGGAGCGCATCCAGGAACGTTTGAGCATTCCTTTCGTGGTGGAAGGACAAGAGTTGGTGACGACCGCAAGTATCGGGATCGCTTTTTGCGCGACCTCATATGCTAAATCCGAAGAACTCGTACGCGATGCCGAGATCGCGATGTACAGAGCCAAGCGTGAAGGAAAAGCACGCTGTCAGGTCTTCGATAACGCGATGCACACCTCTGCCGTCAAGAGATTGCGCCTCGAAACCGACCTGCGTCGAGCGCTGGAGTTGGGAGAATTCCGAGTTCACTATCAACCCATTGTGTCGCTGCAGAGCGGAAAAATAACCGGGTTCGAAGCGCTCAGTCGATGGGAACGGCCGGAAGGTCTCCTGTCACCTGCTCATTTCATCCAGATTGCTGACGAGACTGGAATCATCCTGCCAATGAACCGCCTGTTGCTTCGCGAAGCGTGCCTTCGGCTCCGGGCATGGCACTCTCAGTTTCCTTGCGATCCGCCGCTAACGATGAGCGTGAACGTCACCCCCAAGGAGTTTGCCCAGCCGGACTTGGCAGTCCAGATCGGGGCTATTCTGGGTGAAGTGGGAATCGACCCGCGCAGCATCGACGTAGAGATCACGGAAAATGTCGCGATGGCAGACCCACAAAGATCGAACCTCGTTCTCTGGGAACTGAAGACATTGGGAGTTCACTTAAGCATTGATGATTTCGGAACTGGTTACTCGTCACTGAGCCGATTGCAAGGCTTCCCCGTGGACACCTTGAAGATTGATCGTAGCTTCATTTCTAAGATGGACACGGACGGTGAGATCGTGCGCATTATCATCATGATGGCTCACAACTTTGGTCTAAGGGTAGTAGCCGAGGGTGCTGAAACTGCGGAGCAGGTCAGCCTGCTCAAGCAGATGGGGTGCGATCTCGCACAGGGTTACTTCTTTGCCCGACCCGGAGACCACGCCGCCGCTCAGGCGCTTCTCATGAGCACACATGGTCCACTGATAAACAATCAAGTGGGAATTAAGTTGCTAACTGTGTAGGGTCGCCGAAGCGTGCAGATCTGGCCGTGGCTATTCTTTCGGGAGCTTTGAGAACTGTTCCCGCACCGACTGCGGAATCGTTTCTTCCAATTGGCGAGAAAGCCACTCTTGCAGCATGGAGGCTAGATGCGGAGAAAAGAAAGTGAACCGCATTCCGATCTGCGGCTGATTCGCCCAGCACACCGCGGCTTCAACGACAAACTGGAATTCATCACCTGGCAGAGCGAACTGCAACTGTACCGGGTCGCCAGATCCCAGTGAGGCATTGGCAGCGATCGACATTCCACCCTCGCTGACATTGACGGTGGAACCGTGAACCGCTGGCAATGCTGTTCTGAGAATCGCCACTGGAACCTCAACCGGACAGCGGAAGTATCGGCGCTTTTCTCTGACGATCAAACCGTAGGCGGCCTTGAAGCTGAGGTTGATTAAACCCCGAGAAAGAGGTCTTAGTAACACGAAGGTTGAGCCAGCCCGAAATGCCCCTGAAGCGTCGGCACGGTTATCGCTAACGGTGAATACGACTGCATGCTTATTTGAAGGAGCCTGGCGTACTGCTTGCAAAACTACTTCAGCCTGACTTCCGAGCTGCAAATCAATCACTACTGCTTCAAATTTTGCCCGGTTCAGCCGCTCTAGAGCTAAAGAAAGCTTGGGACACTGTTCCGGGAACAACGCGAATCGTTGCAGCGAATCCTTAATTTGCCCGATTGCGACCGCATTGTTGGACACGATCAGAACTCGACCGACAAAGGCGGAAGCCGACGATGCTGCACTCATGGGGCCACCAACGTGCATCCCTATCTATGGGAAATCACCCCGCCGACTGGAATGCCCCACCCCAAGCCGAAGATACAGGTGCCGCCGTTCAATAGGCTTGTAGAGAGGTTCCTGTTACGAGATACCAACACTCTTCCTCAACGGGACTTTGGAAGAGCGTAGAACGATTAGCGACTGGCTGTCTGGTCACAATTGACCATTGTTGCCCAAGTTTCTCATTGCGCCAAGCCAGCGACCCGCCTGCGGGGATCTGTCAAGGAATGGCTGAAAAGGAATGGCTGAAAATCCCATCCTGGTTGGGACTACCATACAGCCTGCGGTAATCGACGGCACTGGAGCTTCTTCGGGAATACAGGGTCTCACCACTATTTTGGGAGCCCCGAGTTACATCACCATCAGCGGATTTGTCGCTCAGGCGGTAGCTCCCCGCTGAGCACAAGGCTATCGGTTTACAGCTTTCTCTCTGAAATCGTTTTGTTTTTGCCTGTGGGTGAACGGGGAAATCTACCACTGCGCCATGATCCCGTATTTCTTCGGGAGGGGTGTGAGTGGACTCGCACTGTGCTTGTCGTGTGAGTGAGCCTGCATCGCTCGTGCGGCCTGCGTTCGTTGACTGCCGAAATTCAAATTGAACTGGCTGACGTGCTCAATGTGGGCACAGTCCTGACAAATCAGGATGACCCCTTCCGAGATCCTGCCGATTGTGTACATGATTCAAGCCTTCTTTCCGAGTTGACAGCAATGTCTAGTGTGGCCGTTGAGGGGTGGCTACCGCCTGTCGGTCAGGGTTAGTCATCGAATGCTACTTGAACCACTTCGGTCGATTCTGCGGGTGCTAGTTCAAACTTCCAACTGCTGACCGCATCGGTGGCTGATCCGATCAGCACCGGGCTTCCCCCTAGCACCTTTGCGGAGCGAACACTTCCATCCTTACGAACGATGACCTCCAGCTTGACCATGCCTTTAATGCGGTAACGCTTTGCAATTTCAGGATAAGCGGGAACGATTTTGCTGATGATCCTGCGCTGCCCGAGGCGACTCTGCGCCTGAGCAATGGCGGTCTGTGTGGACAGAGCGACAACGAGCGCCATCACCACGAACAAGAATCGAACTCGGACCAGGCTCTCCAATGGAGCACGGACTAGGTCTATCTTCATGACTTGCCTCCCGGCTTAGACGGTCGTGCGATAGGCAAGGGACCGGGTCAAGCATTTTGTAGGTAGCGGTGATTTCCTTGCCGCTGGTCGCCTGATAAGTGCAAACAGCCCCTCACCTTCGGCATCTCTCGGGAGTATTGTATGGAGCGCCATCATACAGTTAGATGCCGACAAATAGTGTTTTCAGCGGCACTGGAGGCCAATTACTCTAAATCGCGGTTACTACCATTGTTGTGACTGGTTTGCAGGACGCCAAGAGCAATCGCTCCTCGGAAGTCAACGTCCTTTCGCTCTAACCATCCCGAGCTTCGAAGTGGCAGGAGCCGCGGTGGGCGCTGTTTTCGCTGCGACAGTCTGTCGCGCCCGCATGACGGCAGATCGAGTAAGCGACCGGAACCGGTCATCGATGGTCATCAAGGTCAGCAATGGTTGAAATGTTTGACTTTCGACCTCAAGGGTGAAATCATTACTGCGTCAAGTGGATCGCCGCTTTGCCCCGCGATGGCTTGATGTTGTTCTCCCTTTTGGCGCAAGATTACATTCTCGATCTTAGGAAAATGGAAAGTTCCCTTTGCGGTTCTGCACTTCTTGAAAGGGGGGCTCGTCATGATGACACCCGTGCCAGCGGCCCAAAAACGTCGGAAATTCAATACCCAAAAATTCCTTTCGATTATCGACGGCGGAAGGACGATCTCAGCTTTTGCCAAGAAGCGCACAATATTTGCTCAGGGCGACCCGTCGGATGCTGTTTTTTATATCCAGAAAGGAAAAGTGAAACTCAGCGTCCTGTCGAAGAGCGGGAAGGAAGCCACCATCGGCATTCTGAACGAGGGCGATTTCTTCGGAGAAGGGTGCCTTACCGGTCAGCCTCTGCGCCTGTGCTCCGCAACCGCAATGGCCGATTGCTCAGTGATGCAGATCGCCAAGAAGGCCATGCTGGAGGTTCTTCACCGGGAGCACGCGTTTTCCGATATGTTCGTGGCCTATTTGCTGACCCGGAACCTCCGCTACGAAGAGGATTTGGTTGACCAGCTTTTCAATTCCAGCGAGAAACGACTTGCCCGTATTCTTCTCCTGCTTGCTCAGTTCGGCAAGGACGGAAAGCCTGAAGTTGCAATTCCAAGAATCAGCCAAGAGGCTCTCGCAGAGATGGTTGGCACAACTCGTGGGCGGGTTAGTTTCTTCATGAACAAATTTAGAAAATTGGGGTTCGTTCGCTACAACGGTGAGATTGAAGTCCACAGCTCACTTCTCAACGTCGTTCTCCACGACTAGTTTCGGCGTCGAAATCCCGAGGTCCGCGTCCCCCCGACACAAGCCACGACACAAACAGCGTCGCCGTGAGCACTCGCCCCGCTAAGTTGTTGGGAGATTTGGTGGACCTGGTCGGGATCGAACCGACGACCTCTTCCATGCCATGGAAGCGCGCTCCCAGCTGCGCCACAGGCCCACTTGGAATTGCTACCCTTCAATTCTCGCTTAGGTTTGCTGCCACGTCAAACTCACCGAGGTCATTCGGGTGCCGCGCTCGACTGCGACCGTCGTCCTCAACTAGGATATGTGGGACAAACAACAGCACACAATGGGAGCCCCATGTTGAACTCACGGAATATTCTCGTTTGCTTGATCGCCTTGCTGGCTTCGACCTTTGCGTTGGCGCAAGGTCCAACTGGATCGGCCGCTGCCACGCCGCCGGTCGCGTATGCGTCGGTGAGCGAACTCAATGCCATTCTGACGCCCTTGCAGCAGACGGCACAAAGCATGCAGTCCGACCTGACTAAGATGCGCATCGAGAAATGGAAGACCGACGGCGCCACTAAAAAACAGACGTTGGCGAACGTGGACTCCATCCAACGCAACCTGCAGTCGGCACTGCCCGAGACTTTGGCGCAACTTAATGGCTCACCCGAAGACCTGGGCGCAAGCTTCAAACTCTACCGCAATCTCGACGCGCTCTACGACGTGTTTGGTTCGGTGGTCGAATCGGCGGGAGCCTTCGGCAGCAAGGACGAATTTCAAAGCCTAAGCCATGACATGACCGCACTGGAGACCGCGCGCCGCAGCTTTGGCGAGCGCATGCAGAAACTCGCCGCCACCAAAGAAGACGAATTGACGCGCTTGCGTGTGCAAGTCAAGACGCTGTCCGCAGCGCCGCCTCCTCCGCCGAAGAAGATCGTGGTTGACGATACCGAGCCTCCCGCGAAGCCGGTGAAAAAGAAAACGACCAAACCAAAGCCTCCTGCGGCCGCCACAACCGCTCCGCCGCAGTGACGCCAGCCAAACCAGTTTTTAAAAATGACGTTTGCGAAGGGTTCATGAAGTTTGGATTTAAAGTAGCGACCTTGGCCACCCTTCTACTGATTTTCGCCGGTGCGCGGCTGCATTGGCTAGGGAACGCCCACGCGGCTTCTCACAGTCAGATCACCGGCACAGTAAAACTGGAGGGCGTGGCTCCTCGCCAGCGGACCATCGACATGGCGAGTGAACCGAGTTGCGCCGCTCTGCATAAGGACAAACCCGTCACCGCGGAAAGTGTGGTGGTCGGGCCCAACGGCGGCCTCGCCAACGTTGTCCTCTATGTCAGCCAGGGCCTGACCGGGAAAGAAGCCCCTTCGTCTGTTCCGGTCCAGATCGAGCAAAGAGGCTGTCAGTACCTTCCGCATGTGGTTGCCGTCGATGTGGGTCAGCCCATGAAGATACTGAATAGCGACCATGCGTTGCATAACGTTCACCCGCAAACCGCCAGTAATTCCGAATGGAATAAGTCGCAACTGGTGGGCGGAGCGCCTTTCGACGTAACCTGGACCAAGGAGGAAGTCGCAATCCCGATCAAATGCAACATCCACCCCTGGATGAAGGGCTACATTGCGGTCGTGAAGGGTCCGTACGCGGTGACCGACGGCAGCGGTTCCTTTAAACTCGAGAACGTGCCGCCGGGTTCGTACACCCTCACCGCATGGCAGGAATTTTATGGAACCAAGACGCAGGATGTAACGGTGACTGCCGGTAAGCCCGCAAGTGTCAGTTTCACGTTCCAGGCAAGGTAGAGGCCCAACTCCATCCGGCTGCGAACCGCGAACCTACTTCATCGGTGGCACGTACGGAATATAGCGGGCGAACAACCAGCACAAGAAGAACACGACCGGTATATGCACCATCAACTGCAGCACGCCATATCCCACGATGTCCCGGGCCTTCAGTTTCAATAAGCCGAGCAGCGGCAGCATCCAGAAGGGGTTGACGAGATTGGGCAACGCTTCCGACGCGTTGTAGATCTGCACCACCCATCCCAAATGCACCTGGTGCAGATTCGCCGCCTGTGGTACATACGGAGCCTCGATCACCCACTTGCTGCCGCCTGAGGGAATGAAAACCCCGAGCAGCGCCGAATACATCGCGACCAGCAAGGGATAAGTATTGTGTGTGCTGATCGAAGCGAAGAGTCTTGCCAGCGAATCGGCGATCCCCGTTCCTACGATCATTCCGAAGATGACGGCGTAGAACGGGAACTGGATCAGCACGCCGCCTGTGGCCGGAACGCACTCGGTTACGGCGCGCATGAAGCGCTTCGGGCGCCAGTGCAACAGCAGCCCAACCGTGATGAACATGAGGTTGTAAGTATTCAAGTCAAGCGCCGCCAGCGCGCCCTGCGGCGAGGTGCGGAACACATCCACCAGATACCAGCACAACAACGCCGCCACCAAAATTGTCAGCAGCGGACTGTATTCCAGCCACTCTCCCGGTTTGCTCTTGGGCTCCAGGCTGGACCGAATCGGTTCATACTGAATTCCGTAAGATTCAGCCGTTCTCGCGTTCTCCACCGACGGTGTAGAGAGGTAGGCAATCAGCACCGACAGCACGATCAGGATCACCGTCGTCGCAATGCTCTGCCACAAGAAAAGAGTTTGGGTGAGCGGGATCAGACCGCTGATGTTAAATAACGTGGGCGGCATCGCCGACTTGGTGGCCATCAGCATGGCGGCCGAGGACGACAGTCCCATCGCCCAAACAGCTCCCAGCCCCAGATAGGCGGCGCCGCCGGCGGCGCGATAGTCCAACCCCTTGACGCGATGCGCCAGTTCGCGTACAAACAGCCCGCTGAAAATCAGGCTCAAGCCCCAGGAGATCAGCGACGTGAGCATGGAGAACAAAGCCACCATGGCAACCGCTCCACGCGGCGTCTTCGGAATTCCAGCCAGGGCGCGAATGGCTCGATACACAATCGGTGTCGAAGCGACGACATATCCGCCGACAATGATCATCACCATCTGCATGGTGAAGGGAACCAGGGTCCAGAAGTTCTTCCCGCCCTGAATCGCGAGTTTCGCGGGGCTTTGATGAAGCAGCAGCCCGACAATAAAAACTACCACGATTCCGATCAGCGCAAAAATCAACGGATCCGGAAACCAGCGCTCGCTCCAGTTGGCAAGTCCCAAACCAAAGCGAACCAGCGGCTGTTCCTGAGTGGCAGATCTTTCTCGTGACATGTGCATCCTCGCGTCGGCTCGGCTCGCCAGCGACAAGTTGCTTCGTGGCTCGCCGGGATATGCCGGACATTGTAGCGCGTGCCGCAGCTCACCCTGTGACCACGATCACACCCACCCGTGAGCTACGTCGCATCTTGAGGGCCACATTGATACGAGAATCCCTGACGACTCGAATCGTGAAAGCAAACCTCCGCGTCGCGCAGGTTTGCCCGAGGAGCCCATGACGCCTTTACCTGCCCAAGTGCCGACCATTGTCCATCCGAAAGCTCCTCCCGCGTCAATCAATCCTGTGGCGTGGATCGCGGCGCTCATCGCGGCTGTTGTCGCCGTCGTTCTGATTTTGAGAATTCCACCGCTAGCTTCCCCCTGGTCGCAGAACTACGACCCCACGGGACGGTGGTGGCTTTCAACATTAGTCGCCGCACTGCCGATCGTGGTCCTGCTCGGCACCCTGGCGGCGCTGCATATCAAAGCGCACTACGCCGCGTTGCTCGGACTCGCCACGGCCTTAACGACAGCCATATTTGTCTTCCACATGCCCGCGCGACTGGCTGCGACTACGGCCGTCTATGGCGCGGGATACGGCTTGTTTCCCATCGGCTGGATCATCCTGAATGTCATCTTTATGTATCAGCTCACCGTCGAGTCGGGACGCTTCAAGGTTTTGCAGCACAGCATGACCGGAATCACTCAGGATCGCCGCCTGCAATTGCTGCTGATCGCTTTCTGTTTCGGCGCGTTCTTTGAGGGCGCCGCCGGATTCGGAACGCCGGTCGCCGTGACCGCTGCGCTCCTGATAGGCCTCGGCTTTAAGCCGCTACAGGCTTCTGGTTTGTCGCTGATTGCCAACACCGCCCCGGTAGCATTTGGTGCGCTGGGGACGCCCATCATCGCGTTGGCCAAGGTGACAGGCATGAGTGAAATTATGCTCGGCGCGATCACCGGCCGCATTCTGGCGCCTTTCTGTATTTTGGTTCCTTTCTGGCTGATCTGGGCGTTCGCAGGTTTCTCCGGGATGCTGGAGGTTTGGCCGGCCATCCTAGTCGCGGGTGTCTCGTTTGCGGTACCTCAAGTTCTTATGTCCAATTTTCACGGACCCTGGCTAGTCAACATCGTTGCCGCCGTGATCTCCATGATTTGCCTGATTGGCTTTCTCCTCATTTGGCATCCGAAAAAGATTTGGACCTTCGAAGGTGAACAGAGCAAGAGCGCGCGCGCCGACCACGGCTACAGCCGTTCCGAAGTGACACGTGCGTGGATACCGTGGGTCATCCTCAGCGTCGCCGTGTTCGCCTGGGGCACGCAGTCCGGCAAGAACCTAATGAACACGCCCGAGAAGGTATTTCCTTCGCTGGCGACCTGGCATACCCTGCCAAGCGCGATCACCAATCCAACCTTCCCGGTGACGGGCCTTCACAATCTCGTGCAACGCGTCCCGCCGGTGGTTGCAAAGCCGACGAAGGAGCCCGCTGTGTTTGCTCTGAACTGGCTGAGCGCGACCGGATCCGGAATCCTGCTGGCGGCCATCCTTTCCGGTTTGGTGATGGGCATCAGCATTCCCCACATCTTCAAAATCTACGGTCGCACCATCGTCAAGGTGCGTTTCTCGCTGCTGACCATCGCGGCCATGCTGGGGATCGGCATCCTCACTCGTTATTCCGGCGTGGATGCCACCATGGGGCTAGCCTTCGCGCGCACCGGCTCGCTCTATCCTTTCTTTGGAACCATGCTCGGCTGGCTGGGCGTGGCGTTGACCGGCTCCGATACCTCGTCGAACGTGCTCTTCGGCAGCCTGCAGAAAATCACCGCGCAGCAGATTGGAGTGGCGCCGAGCTTGATGGCTTCGGCCAACAGTTGCGGCGGCGTCATGGGGAAAATGATCGACGCCCAGAGCATCGTTGTCGCCAGCACCGCGACCCAGTGGTACGGACACGAAGGCGACATCCTTCGCTATGTCTTCTTTCACAGCCTCGCCCTTGCGGCCCTGGCGGGAATTCTGGTGACATTCATGGCGTATGTGTATCCATTCACAACCCTGGTTCTCCGGTAGAACGCTCTCCGGTAGAACGCTCCCCGGAGACGGGTAAGCGGCTTGCGTATCCTAAAGTGAAGGTTCGAGTCAAGTTTCGAGTGAAGGTTCGATTGTGAAACGCACAGTATCCCTATTCATCCCGTGCTTTGTCGATCAAATGCTTCCTCAGGTTGGGGTCGACACGGTCAAAGTGCTGCGCCGCCTTGGGTACAACCTCGACTATCCCGAAGATCAAACGTGTTGCGGCCAGCCCGCCCTCAACACGGGATATTGGGGCGAAGCTCGTCCGTGTGCCGAGCACTTCGTGCGCGTCTTCAAGAACGCCGATGTTGTGGTTTGCCCCTCCGGCTCCTGTGTGAGCGTGATTCGCCTCCTCTACCCGGAACTGCTCGCCCACAGCCCATTGCGTGAGGAGGCGCTTTCACTCGCCAGCCGTACTTTTGAGTTTTCAGAATTTCTGGTGAAGGTGGAGGCCATCACCCAGGTCGGCGCTAGCTTCCCGCACACGGTGACCTACCACGCTTCCTGCCACGGCCTCCGCGAACTCGGCCTGCGGGAGGAGCCCTTGAAGCTGTTGCGCCAGGTGGATGGTCTGAAGCTGATCGAAATGGTTCGCTCCGAGGAGTGCTGCGGTTTCGGTGGAACCTTCGCCGTCAAGTTCGCTGATATTTCCGGCGCCATGGGAAATTCCAAGGCTGACAGCGTCGCCGCGACCAGCGCCGAGTACGTCACCGCCATCGATCCCAGTTGCTTGATGCACCTGGATGGCATCCTCGGCAAACGCCAATCGCCAACCCGCACCATTCACCTCGCCAGTATCCTTGCGAACGAAGGTCCGAAGAACGAAGGCCGCCAGAATGACGGCCCGACGCAGGCGAAACCATGAGCACCGCAGCCCAACGATTCCTGCAAGACGCCGCCATAAAGTCGGCGGACCTGTTGCATCGCGAGGTCATTCGCCGCGGCATGGACAGCTACGACGCCGCACATCTCAAGGGCCGAGCCCGCATCAAGGACTGGGAAGCCGCTCGCCAGCGCTGCCGGGAAATTAAGCGCGAGGCCATCAATCATCTCGACCGCTACCTGCTGCAATTCGAAGAAAAAGTAATTGCGCGCGGCGGACACGTTTTCTGGGCGGCCAACAGTGAGGAAGCCTGCACCTATGTAAAGAACCTTGCCACCAGGCTCGGCGTCCGCACGGTGGTGAAGTCCAAGTCCATGGTGACGGAAGAAATCCGCCTCAGCCCAGCTCTGGAGAAAGCTGGCATCAAAGTCTGGGAAACCGATTTAGGCGAGTTCATCGTGCAGCTCCGTGACGAACCGCCGTACCACATTGTCACTCCCGCGATGCATCTCAACCGCAGCCAGATTGCCCAGCTCTTTCGCGAGAAACTCGATCCCGCCATCGACAGCGACGACCCGGTGGACCTGATGGCAGTCGCGCGCCGCAAATTGCGCGAGGCTTTCTTTGCCGCTGAAATGGGCATTTCGGGCGCGAATTTCCTGGTGGCGGATGCCGGCGTCGTTGCCATTTCCACCAACGAAGGCAATGGACGCCTGTGCACCAGCGTTCCTCCAATTCACGTAGTTGTCACGGGCATTGAAAAAGTAATTCCTCGCCTCGAAGACCTGGCCGTGCTTTGGCCGGTGCTTGCAACCTCCGGTACCGGGCAGGGAATCACTACCTACAGCACACTGATTGGCGGCCCGCGACGAGCCGGCGAAACCGATGGACCGGAAGAGTTCCACGTGGTGCTGGTCGATAACGGACGCAGTGCGCTGCTCGCCGACGCCGAGCAGCGCGAAGTGCTGCACTGCATTCGCTGCGGCGCGTGCCTGAATATCTGTCCCGTCTTCCGCCATGTCGGAGGCCATACCTACGGCACCACCTATCCCGGTCCAATCGGCAGCGTCCTTACGCCGCATCTGAATGGCATCAAGGAATTCAAGCATCTCTCCTTCGCGTCGTCGTTGTGCGGAGCCTGTAGCAGCGTGTGTCCGGTGAAGATCGATCTGCATCACCACCTGCTTCAAAACCGCCGCAATGCCACCGAAGCGGGAGCTACGAAATCGAGTGAACGGGCCATGTTCCGCATCTGGCGAGCAGCCATGGGCAGCCCGTCGCTGTACGCGCTCGGCGGCTGGACTGTGCGCAAATCGCTGCGCTTGCTTTACGCCCTGGGATTGGCGGAAACGTTCCTCGACCCAATGCGGGTGTGGAACCGTTATCGCTCGCCCATGCCGTTGCCCTCCGAATCGTTCCGAGCAAAATGGAGAAAAAACCGTGCCGCAAGCTCAAGCTGAAGCTCAAACTAAAGAAACGCCCAGCGAGAATTCCAGCCGCGACCGGATTCTGCAGCAGATTCGAGCCGGCTTGCGCACCGTGGTTCCAGAACCGCCTGCGCTGGCGTCGGATCGTGTCATTGTTGAACCCGTCGCGAATCCGCTCGAGCGTTTCCAGCAGGAATGTGTTTTGAACCTCATGGAATGCGCGCTGACCGCGGACCGGGCTGCCAGCGCTCGACAGCTATCGCAGGTTCTCCAGTCTCTGCCCGAAGGAGAGATTTTCGTGCAAGACGATCCGTCGTTGCGCCAGTTAATCGAAGTGGCGGCTCCGGGTCGTCCGATTCGCTGGTCGAGTCAGGGCGCACCCGCCGAAGCCTCACAGGCGACCATCACCCTCGCCGACGCTCTCATTGCACAGACCGGATCGATCCTGGTGACGGCTGGGTGCGGCGGACGCGGCGCGTCGGTGATCGCTCCTTGTCATATTGTCTACGCGACGGTGGACCAACTGGTTCCCGACCTGACAACTGCCTTGAGCCGCGCCTCGCGAGACGGGATCCTCGACCGCAACTCATTCGCGTGCGTGATCAGCGGCTCCAGCCGCACCGCCGACATCGAAAAGATTCTCGTGCAGGGCGCACACGGACCACGACGGTTGGTGGTCATTCTGCAGCGTGAAAGCTAGACCTCGCTGCTCGCGCAGTTGCCGGGCTGCACTTTGGGTTTGAAGATCACTCCCTGACTGGTCCGGCTGTTCATCACTACGCTGATCGGTTCGGCAAAGTGCAGGTGACGGACGCAGCCTTGCTCTTCGACCGATGGTTGCTCGCTCAGCCAATGCCAATCTACCGAGCCTTCGCCGGCGTCTGGATTCACAGTGAAATAGCCGATTTGGAAGGCGGTTAGATTCTGGAAAAAATGGCTGCCTTGCGACGGCGTGACTCGGAAGTCGCGGAATCCCGCTTCGACAATGACGCGCGCGCCGCTGATTTCGTCCCACTCCACCGGAATGCCCAGCCACGGTTCGGTCGATCCCCAGCGGCCCACGCCAATCAGCAGGTAAGGCCGGTTCTCTTCATTAAGCTGGCGATTGAGACGCGAGACCGCCTCGGCGACTTCCTGGCTGCGGCTGCGCTCAAAACGCTGCGAATCGACGACCACTACATCGTGAAGATCGTCGATGCGTCCGTTGCCCAGAACCTTGTTGCTCTGGCAGATCAACTGCTCGGGTTGCACCTCGTCCAGAGATAAATCCTCGGTGTTGCGGGAGAGCGTCAGCGGCCGGATTTGCAGGAAGGCGAACTCTGCACTCTGATCGCCCACCTGCGGCAGACGTACGGCAAATTCGATTTCGACGGGATTGCCTAACGCATCCTCGCCGGCGCAGATCAAAACATCGAGAATCTCGGCTAGGGGAAAGGTGTCGTGTTTGAGCATCGGCGCAAAAGTTACAATGCGCGATCCGGGCCGGCTGACGCCATCGTAGACCGCGTGGTTGTCACGGGAATACGTGGACGCCAGTGGTTGCAGCGTGCCGTCGCTTTCGGCGGCCTCGAGCGGAAAGCGCTTCTCGTGCCAATGTCCGGGGCGGCCGTCGGAACCGCCTTGCAGATCCAGGGCCCAGAATTCAGACTGCGAGTTGGCGAGTATGTCTTCGACCGAGGAAAACTGCACCAGGTTTTGCGGATATCGCGGGCAAAACGTCAAGCACTTTCCGCCATCGACCACGGCCCGGCCCAGTCCCAGAGCCACCGCGGCGATGCCGTCCTCGAAGGTCATGGGAGGCACAGGATAGTAATTCCGCGAGCGCACCACGCCTGAAAAATCGGGATAAAAGCGCTGTTCGTGCCGCGAGCCCACCACCTGCTGGAGAATGACCGCCATCTTTTCTTCTTCCAGACGGTAGGGCGTTGCTCGCACGTACGACTTCGCGTGGTGGCTGAACGTCGAAGCGTATACGCGACGGATCGCCCCGGTCAGCGCTGCCAGGCGATCTTCTGGATTGGGCTGTTGGTTGCCCAGCATGAAAGTCTCATAGACTCCGGTGAAAGGCTGGTATTGCGAATCTTCCAGCAGGCTGGAAGAGCGTACTGCCAAGGGGTCTTGCACTTCGGCCAGAAACGCTTTCAGGTCCTCGGTGAGAGCGGCAGAGAGCGGAGCCTCCAGAAACCTGCGCACAACTTCGGCGTCGTCTTCGCAATGCAAGGCAAAATCAAGAAGGTTGTTCGCGGACACAAATTGATCGAAGACATCCGTCGCCAGCACGACCGAAGGAGGGACCGAAACGCGGACGCCAGGGAAGCGGCGCGTGATGCGATCCTTGCGCAACAAGTGGCGCACAAACGCCAGTCCGCGAGCCTTGCCGCCGAGCGAGCCCGAGCCAATCCGCAAGAAGCTGTAGTCCGACCGCTTGAAAGTGTCGGCGCGAAAGTCGCCGATCAGCACCTCGCTCTGTTCCCGGCGATATTGGTTGATCGATTCGATCAGGTCGCGGCGCAGATGTTCTGGGCTTGGGAAATCCGAAACCTTCCGCGGACGCAGTTTGGCCGCCAGCGCGAATTCCGTGCGCGCCATCAGCCAGTGCGAGAAGTGATTGCTTTGAGAGTGGAAGACGATGCTTTCCGCCGGAACTTTCCGCAATTGCTCTTCCAGTTCGTTCATGTCTTTCGCCCGTCCCACTTCGGCTAAATCGGGCAGACGAAACACGAAGTCGCCGAAGCCGAATTGCTCGGTCAGGATCTCGCCCAGGTCTTTCAGCAGCGTTGGCGAACGTTTGCGCAAAAATGAATACCCGGCGGCGTGCGCCCGCGGACGGAATTCGGCGCGGCTGGTTTGCAACACAACGGGCGCGTCCGGCACCAGGCTCCTCACCATGCGCGCCAGTTCGAAGCCCGCCTCGGGATTCAGCTTTCCGTCCCAGGGGAATTCAACGTCCGACACCACGCCGAACAGATAGTTGCGATACTGCTGCACCAGCGCGGCCGCATCTTCGAAATTGGAACTCAACAGAATTTTCGGCCGCGCCTGCAGGCGCACCAGTTTGTGCGCCACGTTGATGCCTTCCTGAATCACGCGCCTCGATTGCTTGATCAGTTCGGTGTAGATCACCGGCAGAAACGACGAGTAATAGCGAATATTGTCTTCCACCACCAGCAGCACGGGCACGCCAATGGTTCGCGTGTCATGCAGCACGTTGCGCTGATCCTCGATGTGCTTGACGATGGCGATCAGAATGCGCGCGTTGCCCTGCCAAAGAAAGATCCGTTCAATGTCGGTGACAGGATTCCGCGCCACGAAATTCTTGATTTCGCGATAGTCGTAGCCCAGCACCACGACCGGAACATCCAGCCCGGCCTGCTTCACCTGGCTCGCCAACTGCGCTGCGTTCATGTCGCCGACGGTTAGGTTGGTCACGATCAGGTTGAATTGCTTTGAGCGGGCCAGTTCCGCCGCCTCGGCGCAAGACGATACGTGCGTGATTCCGGGAATGGTCTGCGGCGTGAGATCGAGCGATTGGTCGATGAGCAACTCGTTGAGCCGTCCGTCTTCGCGCAGAATGAAAGAATCGTAGAAGCTGGAGACGAGAAGAATGTTATGCACCTTGAAGGGCATCAGGTTCTCGAAGCCTTCAAAGCGCTCCTCCGCGTCCATCACGATCTCGGGTTCGGGCGCGCGCCGGACGTTCATGGGGATATCTTAGCCGTTATTCGCCTGCAAACTTCACACAGAACCATGGTTCCACAAAGTCGATCCCGACGACGTGCCCTGCGTTGCCGAAGGCGGTGATGCAGACCACCGGCGGGAGTGATCGGTTTCGGTGCATTCGTCACGGGCGGGCGTGTCGTAGATCACAGATAGCGGTACACTGCTCTTGTTGTACTAATGCGGAGAGCGTCGCCATGTGCCTGGCCATACCCGGTAAAATCCTCGAGATTCAGGAACTGGGCCCTTTGCGGGCGGCTCGCGTGCAGTTCGGCGGAATTGTGCGCCAGGTATCGCTCAGCTTTGTCCCTGAGGCCGGACTGGGCGACTATGTGATGGTCCACGTTGGCTTTGCCATTAGCCGCGTGGATGCGGCCGAAGCCGAGCGCACCTACAAGCTTCTCGAAGAAATGGGAGCGCTCGAGGCGGAATTGCCGCCAGCCGAAGCGTAGCGGGTCGCACGAGCTTCGGAAACTGCGGTGGGGTTGCGGCTTATGAAATATCTTGACGAATACCGCGACCATCGCATCGCCCGCGCCCTCGCAGCGGAGATCGTCCAGGCAACCACCCGCCCCTGGGTGCTGATGGAAATCTGCGGCGGCCAGACCCACACCATCATGCGCTACGGCATCGACGAACTGTTGCCGCGCAATATTGAAATCGTGCATGGCCCCGGCTGCCCTGTCTGTGTCACGCCGCTTGAAACCGTGGACAAAGCCATTGCCCTGGCGCTGCGGCCGGACGTCATCCTGGTTTCCTACGGAGACATGCTGCGGGTGCCGGGATCGCATTCCGACCTGTTTCGCGCCAAAGCCCAAGGCGCGGACGTTCGTATCGCTTACTCGCCGACCGAAGCAGTGAAGATTGCGCGCGCAAATCCTGAGCGTAAAGTCGTGTTTCTGGCGATTGGTTTCGAGACCACAGCTCCCGCCAACGCCATGGCCGCGTGGCAAGCCAAGCGCGAGGGCCTCGCCAACTTTTCCATGCTGGTTTCGCACGTGCTCGTGCCGCCGGCCATTCGCGCCCTGATGGTTTCGAGCAGCAACCGGGTGCAGGGTTTCATTGCACCGGGACATGTCTGCACCGTGATGGGCTGCAAGGAGTATGAGTCGCTGGTCCACGATTTTCGCGTGCCGATTGTGGTTGGCGGCTTCGAGCCCGTGGACATTCTGGAAGCTGTCCTCATGCTGGTCCGGCAACTCGAAGCAGGCGAAGCCAAACTCGAGAATCAATATGTACGGTCAGTGAGCTACCAGGGCAACATCCCGGCGCAAGAGATCATGGCTGAGGTCTTTGAGATTGCCGACCAAAAGTGGCGCGGCATTGGACCGATTCCGCAGAGTGGTTTGCGTTTGAGCAGCGAATACGCCGCCTATGACGCTGATCGGGTTTTCGACTTGGGCGAGATTACGGTCGACGAGCCCGCCGAGTGCATCAGCGCCCAGGTCTTGCAGGGACTGAAGAAGCCGACGGATTGTCCCGCGTTTGGCATGCGTTGCACCCCGGAAAATCCATTAGGCGCGCCCATGGTCTCGAGCGAAGGCGCATGTGCCGCCTACTATCACTATCGGCGCCACGCGGTTGCGAAATAGGAGAGAGCGTGTCCACGAAAACGCCGGTCGACATCAATTTGCAGTTCAGTTGCCCCACGCCTCTGCCGGCCAGGGACACAATCCTGCTCGGCCACGGCAGCGGCGGCAAGTTGAGCGCCGAGTTGATTCGCGACATCTTCCTGCCCGCGTTCCAGAATCCCTCGCTGGCGCGCTTAGATGACCAGGCGATCGTCAACGTAAACGGACAGCGTCTGGCCATCACCACCGATTCTTTCGTGGTCAAGCCGTTGTTCTTTCCCGGCGGAGACATTGGCTCTTTAGCGGTCCACGGAACGATCAACGATTTGGCGATGGGCGGAGCGACTCCGCTGTTCTTAAGCGCCGCCTTCATCATCGAAGAAGGTTTCTCGATGGACGAACTCCGGCGGGTGGTCAATTCGCTGCGTCGTGCCGCCGCGGAAGCAGGGGTGCACGTCGTCACCGGCGATACCAAGGTCGTCGAAAAAGGGAAAGGCGACGGACTCTTCATCAACACCACCGGAATCGGTTTGGTTCCAGAGGGAGTCGATCTTTCCGCCGACCGTGCCCGTCCCGGCGACAAGGTGCTGCTGAGCGGCTCCATCGGCGATCACGGCATCGCGATTCTGGCGCAGCGCGAGGGGCTCGAATTTGAGACCACAATTCAAAGCGATAGCGCCGCGTTGCACGCCCTTGTGGCCCGCATGCTTGGCGTGTCGTCGAATGATAATCCCGGCATTCGCTGCATGCGCGATCCCACGCGCGGCGGCGTCTCCAGCACGCTGAATGAAATCGCCGAGCGTTCGCAGGTTGGCATTGAACTGGAAGAGAGTTCGCTCCCCATTCACGAGGAGGTTCGCGGCGCGTGCGAGTTGCTGGGACTGGATCCTCTGTATGTTGCCAACGAAGGCAAACTGCTCGCCATCGTGGCGCCCGAGGCCGCCGACGCCGTACTCGGGGCGATGCGAGGTCATCCTCTCGGAGCCGAGGCACAGATCATCGGCACGGTACAAATAGAGAACCCGGGCCTGGTGACGATGCGCACGCCGCTGGGCACGACCCGAGTCGTAGACATGCTGGCCGGCGACCAACTGCCGCGCATCTGCTAGGAAGACTATGCACGAGATGGGAATCGCCAATTCGGTGCTCGATGCCGTCAGAACCGAGATGAAGCGCTATCCCCAATCGTATCCGTGCAAGATTGGCGTCCGAATCGGCGAAATGGCAGCGATCGACCCGGAGGCGTTGCGCTTCTGTTTCGAAGCCATGATTCACGAGACCGATCTGGCGTCGCTGGAACTGGCGATCGAGATCTGTCCGCGCCGCCATCGCTGTTCAGGCTGCGGACATGAGTTCGTTGTGCGCGCGTACGATTCCCGTTGTCCGCAATGCGCGAGTCTCGCGACCATCTGCGTCGGCGGAGATGAACTGGAATTGGCTTACCTGGAGGTAGAAGAGTATGGATCGAGTACCGTTGGAGCGAAAAGTACTGAGTGAGAACGACCGCATCGCGGCCGAGTTGCGCGCCCGTTTTCAAGAACACGGAGTCTTGTGCCTGAACATCATCAGTTCTCCCGGTTCCGGCAAAACCACTTTGCTGGAGCGTACCCTCGCCGCCCTGACCCAGCGCGACCGCGTGGCCGTTTTGACTGGCGATATCCAGACGGAAAACGATGCCAACCGTCTCAAACGATTTCATTTTCCGGTAAAGCAGATCACCACCGGCGGCACTTGCCACCTCGATGCGCGCATGATCGAACGACACTTGGCGGACTGGAAGCTCGAAGACCTCGATCTTTTGTTCATCGAGAACGTCGGCAATCTGGTTTGTCCATCCAGCTACGATCTCGGCGAGGCGGCCAAGGTCGTGGTCTTGAGCGTGACCGAAGGCGAAGACAAACCGTTGAAATATCCTTCGATATTCTTCAAGTCCGATCTGCTCATACTGAGCAAAATCGATTTGCTTCCCTACGTTCCGTTTGAGATCAACGCGGCGGCGGAAAATGCCCGCAAGGTCCATCCGGGAATGGAGATTGTGAAAGTGTCATGCCAGACCGGAGACGGTTTACAGGAATGGATGAACTGGCTGGGGGAACGACGCAAAGCGCACAAAGCGCTGATGGAGACTGCGAGTCGATGAATGTCGGACCTGCCCATGGAAATCCGGCGCCAGATCGAAGTTTCCGGCATCGTGCAGGGCGTCGGATTCCGCCCGTATGTCTATCGTCTCGCGACTAGCCGCCAACTTCGAGGTACGATCCGCAATACCTCCGCCGGAGTCACCATTGAAATTCAAGGGCCGCCAGAAATAGTGCAAGAGTTCGTTCTGCGCCTGCCCGCCGAAGCGCCTCCGCTCGCCCGCATCACCAGCTTGACCGTCCACGACGTGCCCTGTAATGGCGACCGCGAGTTCTCCATCGTTCATAGTCACGAGGGCGAAGAGGTTCGCACCCTGATTTCCCCGGACGTCGCGGTCTGTCCCGATTGCCTGCGCGAAATGTTCGATGCGAATGACCGCAGGTATCGCTATCCGTTCATCAATTGCACCAATTGCGGACCGCGCTTCACCATCATTCGCGACATCCCTTACGACCGGCCAAGCACATCGATGGCTGCGTTTCCCATGTGTCCCGCATGTCTGGCGGAATATGAAAATCCGCTCGACCGTCGTTTTCACGCCCAGCCGAATGCCTGCTGGGAGTGCGGACCGCGCGTGGAACTCTGGGGTCAGTCCGGGCGCAACCTCTCATGCGCCGATCCTATCGCGGAAGCCGTTGCCCAACTCCGCGCAGGATTGGTCGTGGCCGTCAAAGGGTTGGGCGGATTTCATCTGGCGGTCGACGCCATGAACTCCACCGCAATCGACCGCTTGCGCCAACGAAAGCAACGGGTCGAGAAGCCCTTTGCCGTGTTGGTTCCCGATTTGCAAACCGCCGAAGAACTTTGCCAGTTGGAGGACGCAGGACGGTCGGTTTTGCAATCGATCCAGCGCCCAATCGTTTTGCTTCCGAAAAAGACTCCGAGCCTGATTCCCGACGCGGTTGCGCCCTTCAATCGTAACCTCGGAATTTTCCTGCCCTACACTCCTTTGCATTACCTGCTGCTCGCGGAGGGCGAATTCACCGCACTGGTCATGACCAGCGGCAACCTGAGCGAAGAGCCGATCGCCATCGACAATCGTGAGGCGGTCAGTCGCCTCCACGGTCTTGCCGATTCCTTCCTCGTCCATAACCGCGACATCTTGCTGCGCTGCGACGATTCGGTGGTGCGCGTCACCGGAGGAGTCCCGCGCCAGTTGCGGCGCTCGCGCGGATTCGTTCCCGTGCCGGTGTTTCTGAAAGACGATCCAACCGCGGACAATCAGCCCTCGGTGCTGGCCGTTGGCGGCGAGCTGAAGAACACCATCTGTCTCACCAAAGGAACCCACGCATTCTTAAGTCAACACGTAGGAGATTTAGAAAATGTCGAAAGTTATCGTTTTTTCCACGAAGCCATCGCGCACCTCGAGCGCATCCTCGAAATCCATCCCCAAGTCATCGCCTACGACCTTCACCCCGATTATTTCTCCACAAAATGGGCGCTCCAACAAAAAGGAGTCGCCCTCATTGGCGTCCAGCACCACCACGCCCACGTTGCAAGTTGTATGGCGGAGAACCACCTCGCAGGCCGTGTAATTGGTTTTGCGCTCGATGGCACCGGCTACGGCACCGACGGCAACGTCTGGGGAGGGGAGGTGCTTGTAGCGGGCTACGAAAGTTTCGACCGCGCCGCTCATTTCGAGTACGTGCCGTTGCCCGGTGGAGCGGCCGCGATTCGCGATCCCTGGCGCATGGCGGTCAGTTACCTCGCGCATCATCTCGGGCACGATTTCCTGGAACTGGATAATATCCCGTTCGTTCGCGCACTCGACCGGTCCAACGTGAACCTCCTGCTCCGCATGATGGAGCAACGCGTGAATTCCCCTCTCACTTCCAGTTGCGGCCGTTTGTTTGACGCCGTGGCCGCGCTCGCCGGAATCCGCGAAACCGTTAACTACGAAGCCCAGGCCGCCATCGAACTGGAGATGGCGATGGCGCCCTCGGACGGCGCATCGTCAGAGTCAGACGGAAACGCCGCCTATCCGATGACTCTCACGCCAGACGGCAATAATTGGATACTCGGCACCCATCCGTTGTTCGAAGCCCTCCTTGACGACCTGGATCGAAATGTAGCTGTATCAATCATCAGCCGTCGCTTCCATAATGGATTGGTTGAGGCCTTTGTCCAAATGGCAGTCTTGCTGCGCAACCAGACCAATCTCAACCGTGTATGCCTGAGCGGCGGAACCTTCCACAACGGCTACCTGTCGCAGCACCTCGAGGCCCGACTGTCCGCAGATGGATTCGAGGTCTTCACGCAAAAACAAGTACCGGCGGGAGATGGCGGTCTGAGCTTGGGCCAAGCGATGGTGGCCGCCGCCAAGCATGAAGCCGCAAAGAAAAGTTGACCAGCGCCTTACTGCCATGCCGATCCATCTTTGCGCCTACCGGGACACATCCGCCCCTTAGCAGCCCGTGGTGAAAGTGAGATTCGTATCAGGGCATCGCTTTAGCGATGCCGTAAGTGCTTCGTTATGATTGCGCCTTCAGGCGCTGCGGTCGGAGATTCGAGCTTCACCACAGGCTGTCAGGTTGGGCTCAACAGCCGACCATCGCGCTACGTGGCAAGGTATGGATCGACCGCAATTCCATTAACCCCGCTGTTACAATCACAACTGCAGTTTCCCCGCCGAAAGTTGCCTTTTCGGACCCATGCATCCAGCGCGGCAGGAGGCTCTATGCGGCATTCCCTTACCTTTGTTTTCGTCGCTTTGGCGAGTTTGTACGCGTATTCTCAGACGCCTCAGTCCAAGAGCCATCCTCCGCTTGTCGTCGGTCCCGTTGCCCTGAATTGCATCGATAAGCCGTGCGCGGCAGCGACGGTTACGGCCAACGCTCTCGGCAGTGGCGTCAATGGCCCGCTCACAGCCCAGACCGGAATGATCGTCAATATGACCAAAGACAACTGGTGGACGGGCGGCCATGTCGGCGAGGTGGACGGCTTGGATGTCTTCGTCCGGCAGAATGCCCCCGATTCGGACTCCAGCGGCATTTTGATCAACGTGCAGAATCAGGGAAACGGCTTTCTCTCCGCCACCGAGTTTGCTTCGACGATCGTCGATCCCGTCAAAAACGTTCTCACTTACGGAATCGACGTACAGGAAGGCGTTCTCGATCATCTGAACGGAGACTATATTGGCGCGGTTTACACCGCGGATTACGGCGCCCTTGGCACCGGCGTTCTGATTCAAAACAGCAGCCCCAGCGCTTCCTGGCAGTATGCGATCCAATACGCCCGCAATGCCAACGTCTTATTTTCGGTCGATGGCGCCGGCAACATCGTTGCTTCCAGCCTGTATCTTCGCAGTGTTCAGCTGAATGGCGATCGCTTGAACGGCTCGATTGATGTTGGGAATCTCGCGAACAGCTCCGCCGCGCCATACATCGACCTGAACGGTTTTGGCACTTCGCAAAACAATGTGCGACTGATCAACGACGCCAATGGCCAATTGACCATCAATACAGTCACCGGCGGCAATCTTCAAATCAACGCAAACGGGATCTCGACAACCGGAAGTTTTCACCTAAACTTGTCAACGCCCGCCAGTTCTTCGGCGCTCTGCGCAGCCGGCCAGATCGGTGCGGACACGAACTATGTCTACGTGTGTGTCGCGGCCAATACCTGGAAGCGTTCGGCCCTGAGTTCCTTTTAGACCGGGTGATGCACGCTCTGTCCTGCAGGACAATCGCGTCCGTTCGCAAGCGAGTCTTGCTCCGTTGCGATCATGCCGACAGCCGCTGCAAAATCTCCTTGCCCAGCTTCTGTGCCTCGCCAAAAAACTTCTGATATTCGACGAAGATCCGGTTCAACTCCAGCGACTGATCGGCGCTCAGCTTGCGCCGCAGCATCATGTCGCGTACGTGGACGGGATTGGGCAGGGTAGCGTCTTCACTCAATTCCTCAAGCGCGGTGGCGGGATTGTAGTGGTACATCGTTTCATTCTACCGCCGCGCGCTTGCTGTGTGTCTCACGACGCCGGAATCGGCACCCCGTTCATGATCGTCAGCTCGCACCGATTTGCCCCAAACCAATATGGAATCTCTCGATAGTCGCCGACGTCAAACACGGCAAGATCGGCGTCTTTGCCCGCTTCCACGCTGCCTTTGCGGTCGGCCAGTCGAAGCGCCCACGCTCCGTTAATCGTAGCCGCCACAATCGCCTCTGCCGGTGACATCTTCATGTGTGTACAGGCCAGCGACATCGCCATCGGCATGCTCAGCGTTGGCGAGGAGCCCGGGTTGTAGTCCGTGGCCAGCGCGACCGCTACGCCCGATGCAATCAACCGCCGCGCGTCCGGGTATCTCGACAAGCCAAGAAAGTAATTTGCCCCTGGAACAAACGTCGCGACCGTGTCGCTCTGTGCGAGCGCGGCCAAGTCGGCGTCGTTCGCATAATCCATGTGGTCGAGCGATGCCGGATGGTACTGAAGCAACGGCCCGAGCCGCGTTTCGCTGAGTTGTCCCAGATGCGCGCGCACGGCGAGACCGTGTTCCTCCGCAGCCGTGAAAATCTGCCCAGTTTCTTCCGCGCTGAAAGCTCCGCGATCGCAGAAGACGTCCACGAACTGCGCCAACTTGCGCTTCGCGACCGCCGGAATCATCTCGTGACAGACCAGGTCGACATATTCCCGCGGCCTTCCGCGATATTCCGCCGGCACCACATGCGCCCCAAGAAGAGTGGGAACCACCGTCCCCGGCCACTCCCGCGCCGCCGCGCGGATCGCTTCCAGCGACTTCAGTTCCGATTCAAGGTTTAGACCATAACCGGACTTAGCTTCTACCGTCGTGGTTCCATGCCGCGCCATCTCCCCCAGCACCGCCGAAACTTTCTTCGTCAGCACGCTCTTGCCGGCCTTCCGCACCCCGTCAATACTCGACCGAATTCCTCCGCCCGCCTCGGCAATCTCCTCGTAGTTGGCGCCAGAAATCCGCTTCTCAAAATCCACCAGCCGCGGATGCGCAAACACCGGGTGCGTATGCGAATCGACAAAGCCCGGCAACACCACGCGTCCGCCGCAATCGATCTCCGTGATCTTCTTGCGATTCTTCTTTAGCCAAGGATCTCGCAGCGCGTCCCTCGTAGTGCCCGCCGAAACAATCTTCCCGCCCAGGCAGAGCACCGCCGCGTCCCGAATGATCCCCAGCTCCGAAAGCAAAGCCCCGCGTCGCGGCCCGTCCACCGCCGAGCGCAGCGTGAGAAGTTGGCCGATGTTCACCAGCAGAAGCGGTTTGAACTTCAAGTAATCACCATTTAAGTCTTGTCATCTAAAGTCTTGTCATCCCGACCCTGAGCGTAGCCGAAGGGGAGGGATCTGTAGTCCCTGACGGCTGACCCTACTTCGCCATCGGAATTCGCACGCCCGCCTTCTTCGCAAACTCCTTCGCCTCGTCATACCCCGCGTCCACGTGCCGAATCACGCCCATTCCCGGATCGGTCGTCAGGACCCGCTCAATCCGCGAGGCCATCATGTCCGTTCCATCGGCGACGGTGACTTGTCCGGCGTGAAGCGAGTAGCCGATTCCGACTCCTCCTCCGTTGTGGATCGACACCCAACTCGCGCCTGCGGCTGTGTTCACTAAGGCATTCAGCAGCGGCCAATCGGCCACCGCGTCCGAGCCATCTTTCATGCTCTCGGTTTCGCGAAACGGAGAAGCCACCGACCCGCAATCCAAATGATCGCGTCCAATCACAATAGGAGCCTTGATCATCCCTTTCTTCACCAGGTCGTTAATCGCCAGCCCAAATCGCGCTCGTTCGCCATATCCCAGCCAGCAGATGCGCGCAGGCAGTCCCTGGAACTTGATGCGCTTCCGAGCCAGTTCAATCCAGCGGCGCAGGCTGCGATTCTCGGGGAACAACTCCAAAACGAGATCGTCCGTGATTGCTATATCCGATGCTTCGCCCGAGAGCGCGACCCAGCGGAACGGACCGCGTCCTTCGCAGAACAGGGGGCGAATGTAGGCTGGAACGAATCCGGGAAAGTCGTAGGCATTCTTCACGCCGCGCTGGAAGGCGAATGTACGGATGTTGTTGCCGTAATCGAACGTGATCGAGCCCATCTTCTGCAGGCGCAGCATGCCTTCGACGTGCTTTGCCATCGCATCGAGCGAGCGTTCCTGATAAGCCTTCGGATCGCGCGCCCGCAATTCCAGCGCCGCCTCCAGCGTCATCCCATTCGGCACATATCCGTTCAGCGGATCATGCGCCGAAGTCTGGTCGGTGAGGATGTCCGGGACGACTCCGCGTTCGGCGAGTTCGGGAATGATGTCGGCGCAATTGCCGACGAGTCCGACCGAAACATTCTCCTTCTTGCGCACAGCGTTCTTCAGGATGCGCAGCGCTTCATCGAGCGTGGTGACCATGAAGTCGCAATAGCCAGTCTTCAGGCGCTTCTTGATGCGCTCAGGATCGACGTCGATCCCCAGAAACGCAGCGCCTGTCATCGTCGCGGCGAGCGGTTGCGCTCCTCCCATTCCTCCCATTCCGCCGGAGACGATCAGCTTGCCGCTCAAATCGCCGCCAAAGTGCTTGTCGCCTGCGGCGTTGAACGTCTCGTAAGTGCCTTGCACAATCCCCTGCGAGCCAATGTAAATCCACGACCCGGCCGTCATCTGCCCATACATCATCAGCCCGGCCCGCTCCAGTTCGTTGAACTTCTCCCAGTTGGAAAAATGCCCGACGAGATTCGAGTTCGCAATCAGCACGCGGGGAGCGTATTCGTGCGTCTTGAACACTCCGACTGGTTTGCCTGATTGCACGAGCAAAGTCTCGTCGTTCTCCAGATTCCTCAGCGAACGGACGATGGCGTGATAGCAATCCCAATTGCGCGCGGCTTTGCCTGTTCCTCCGTAAACGACAAGGTCTTGCGGACGCTCAGCGACGTCCTCATCGAGGTTGTTCATGAGCATGCGCATCGCAGCTTCTTGCTGCCAGCCTTTGCAGGAAAGGGTGGTTCCGCGAGGCGCGCGAATGTGGGTTGAAACGGGAGGTTCGGTCGCGATTGGCATGAACTCATGGTAGTGATTCGCGTTCGCGCGCGCAATTCGGGAGGCTGTGCAAATTGGGACGATTGGTTTCGACCCCTCTCCAGCGATCTTTTAAACTCAAAGACTTAGAGGGTGTTGTTTAGCCAGGTCTTTGAAGAACAAGGAGTTACTCGTAAACTATTTTTAGATCAAAGACTTAGCGGGAAAGTGCTATGCTGGTACACACAAGAACGATAGCTATACACATTGCAGTTTGAGGATGGAAAGGCAGCCGATGCGGACAAATATCGAGATCGACGACGGGCTGATGCAGGAGGCGATGGAGGCGGCGGGGACTACGACGAAGAAGGCAACGGTAGAGGCTGGGTTGCGGATGCTGATCGCGACGGGGTCGCAGGCCGGCATGCGGCAGCTTCGGGGCCGGGTGAAGTGGGAAGGGAATCTGGATGTGTCGCGGCGGGGACGAAATATGGAGTAGCGCGAGCTGGCTGCGTTTGAGGAGAGATGGCGCTCTATGGTAATCGTGGATACGACGGTTTGGGTGGATTATCTGCGGGAGGTTGAGAACCCGGAGACGAAGTGGCTCGACCGGGAACTGACGCGGCAGAGGCTGGGGTTGACGGACATGATTCTGAACGAGGTGCTGCTGGCGATACGGGACGAGGGAGAGTTCGGGCGGGTACGCGACGAACTTCTGAAGTTTGCGGTGTTTGCCGCGGAAGGTTGTGGGATGGCGGTGGCGGAGAATTACCGGTCGTTGCGGCAGCGAGGCTGCACGGTGAGGAAGATGACGAACTGCTGGATTGCGACGTTTTGCCTGATGCACGGGCATCGCTTGCTGCACCGGGATCGGGATTTCTATCCGTTTGAGAAAGTGTTGGGGCTGCAGGTGGTCAAGGCGGGTTGATTTGTCACAAATGGTATGTGATGCGCGTCGCTGAGTGCTTGCTGAGAAGCATCTATGCTGGATTTGCGCAGACGTTGTTTGTGGAAGGTGCTTCCAGTGGGGGTACTGGACACGTCTGCGAAACGTTGGACGGCCTGACAGCCCGACCGGTTCAAGTCCGGCTCCTTCCGCACGGTCGCCAACGTGCTCATAAGCATGGGCATTCGTTACTTGACTTGGACGAGGACTCGCCCTACGCTAGTTATAGTTTCGCAGACGTGTTCAGAAAGTGAAGCCCCGCGCGAGTCGCGGGGCTTTTGATTTTGTGGTAAGCCAGAAGGCCCACGTCTCGAATACCGCGAAACTTGGTGCTGACGTCTGGATGTGTTGGAGGTGAGTGTTCGATGAAATCCTATCCTTACTCTGCGGCGCGCGGAAGTTTTGCCACGGTGCTTGTAGAAGCAGAACGGGACGGGGCGGTTGAAATTCGCCGGCGGTATTTCGAATCTTGCCCGCATCAACATCCAAGGGAAGATCCAAGGCATCGCCGCTGAATGTGAAGGGCGTCAAGTTGGGAGTCTCCACTGCCGAACTGGTGGCGATTGTGCGCGACGGACGGGAGCGGGGATAGAGAATCGGGACGTTCGGCTCGGGCGGGGCCTTCGTGGAGTCCCACTCATCGCAAGGTGCGCGATGAGCGGGTCGCCCGCCTTAGTCACGTTTCATCTTGTTAGTACTTCCCAAGCGAACAATCTGGCGGTCTGATGGACGGGATGAACCAGCCCTTCGCAGGACTTTTCGACGCGCGGGCCAAGTGTTATGCCAGCAACGCATGTTGCGATAGCCTCAAAGGACTTGACGAGCGGAGTGAGGTCTATCTTCGCGGGCGCATGCTCATACCCAATGACGAGCACTGCTTTTCGCTCAGGCGTCGTTAAACCCAAGAGCTTGTAGCAGTCGCCGATCGAACTCGTGTTGCCCCGATAGGGGTGCAGAAGGTTTACCGACCAATTCTCGGCCTCTTTACCATTGTCTCCGTAAGGCCTTGTGATTTTGATCTCAATCGCCCATTCGTCCGGGATCAGTAGGTCGGGGCATCTTTTTGTGCGTACTGATTCACCGTACCTCTTCAAGGTGTTAAGGTGAGTGGCTATCTGCTTTACGAGTTGAGGTTCCCCGAAGGGTCCTATCCCGGGCTGAAACTCGCGGAATCTGCTTCCTGCGCCGTCAAGAGCGGATAACCCCGTCGCGATATCGGTTACGACTTCCTGTAGCTCCATACTTCACTATTTCTCGGACTTTCTAAGACCTGAACGTGACACCTGAGAGCTGCCTTCCTACTCCCACTCAATCGTCCCAGGAGGCTTCGAAGTAATGTCATAAACGACACGATTCACCCCGCGCACTTCATTCACGATGCGATTCGAGATCGTCTTGAGCACTTCGTAAGGCAGCGGAACCCAATCGGCCGTCATGCCATCTTCCGAATGCACGGCGCGGACGGCGCAGGTGTAA
>Ga0224557_1000701_pt1 | contig 35898 bp, 32 predicted proteins | sample 714S31014metaG_FD_180677 | JGI IMG/M metagenome (GOLD analysis project Ga0224557, IMG submission 180677) | Peat soil microbial communities from Stordalen Mire, Sweden - 717 S3 10-14 | ecosystem: Environmental > Terrestrial > Soil > Wetlands > Peat | place: Sweden: Norrbotten County, Stordalen...
AACCAACGGCCGGGCGAGGAAAACCTCGTCCGGCCACTACAGACATCGGAGGGATAGACCCGCCATGCCTTGAAAATCCAACCCTTCCCCACCGAAAATGCTTGACGCGGAAGAGAGAATCTTCGCGTGTCCACTTCAAAGACACCGAAACGCCAGGTTTCGTTCGTGCTTGCCGGCGTAGCCACGGTTTCACCCCTCTCGGGGCCTGCGAGGGAAGTGTAACACGGTTTCAAGTCCGGGGCGGACGGTAATTTGCCGACGCATCGCGTCACCCAAGTATATGAATAAAGGATACTTCAACGGAAATTCGAATTTCATCTCGGAATGACTTCCAGTGCATTGAGGGAATCCCGGCAAGGGTGCAAAGTTCGAAGCATCGCAGGCCGGCAAATGAGGGCCGGCAGATGAATTCCAGCACGGAGGTGCCTTATGAATCGCCGCTTTTCAATTCTCAGCCGTTGCCTTCTAATCGCCATTGCGGTTGGATTGCTGTCCACAGCCACTCACGCCGCAGCGCAAACCAGTGCACCCGTCAGAATCCCGTTTGCGTTCACGGCAAACCACCAGCTAGTTCCTGCCGGCTATTACAAGGTCGAACTGTTGTCAGAGCGCTTCCTGGCCTTCATCGACGCAAAGACCGGAAGAACCCAAAGCATCGTGATGGTCCGCCCTGAATCGGGACCCGCCATTGAGACCCGCAGCCGCCTCGTCTTCATGTCCTCCGGCGGTAATCGGTACTACCTGAGGGAAGTCAAGTTGGCTGGAACGAGCGTCCACAGTGAGCTGATCATGCAGTACAGGTTCGAGAGGGATATTGCGAAGAATCAGCTCCCGGCCGCCTCGACCGTCGAAATTGCCATGAAATGAACCAGAGAATACAACCTCGCGGCCAGCCGCAAGCCACGGTAGCTGGCCGCGAGAAATCGTTCAGAATCGCGTCACAGCTGGTCGCGGGCGGTTGACCGGCAAACCGTCAGTACTGGGTATCCATTTGACTCAGGGAAACGCAGCGGATTGTGGCATCGAGTTGCTGCACATCGCAATATCTTGGGGTCACCTGAGTCAAGTGGATACCCAGTACCGTCAGTAACTGGTTGGTAAACATTCCCGCGCGCCTTGATCCAGCGGTCCGGGGATCCGGCCGTTGGCAGTTTTTGGGCAAAGCCTGGAGTTCTCAGGCAAGACGCCGAGTTCTTGGGCAAGACCCTTCCGATCAGTTCAGAGGAGCAGAATCCGTCAATCCTGTCCGGTCGGTCCGGAATCGGTTCTGCCATCCTCGTTCTTGATCGCCGATTCGATCTGTTCCCATAATTCGTCCGGCGGCTCCACGATGGGAAACAACTGCCGGGCGGCCTCGGCAATGGTCTCCAGATCGGCCAGCAGAGCGCGGCAAAGCTCGCAGCTCTGGAAATGCGGATGGGAGGCGACATTCTCCCCGGAACCGATCAACTCCGGCAACTGGGCCTGGAATGCGGCGCAGCTCAGATTCTTGCGGTCATCGGTCATCGCCGCTCCTCCTTGCGCGGAAAGCCACGCAGGGCGTCCCGCAGCTTCAGCCGCGCCTTGTGCAACTGCGACTTGCTGTTGCCGATCGAACAATCCAGCATGGAGGCTATCTCATTATGCTCATAGCCCTCGATGTCGTGCAGGACAAAGATGATGCGATAGCCGGCCGGCAGATTGTCGATGGCGCGCTGCAGGGCCAGCCGGTCGATGGTGCCGGCGAGGGTCAGATCGGGAGCGCCAAAGTTGCGTCCGGGCCGCTCTTCGGCAGCCGGTTCCATCGCTTCATCCAGTGAAATCACCTGCAAGCCCTTCCTGCGCAGATGCATCAGAACAACATTGACGGCCAGCCGGTGAAGCCACGTAGAAAAGGCTGAGTCGCCGCGAAAGGTGGCGATCTTGCGGTGCAACTGAAGAAATGCTTCCTGGGTCAGATCTTCGGCTGCCGCAATATTGCCCACCATGCGCAGGCATAAAGAGTAGATGCGCCTTTTGTGCAAGGAGTAAAGCTGGGCGAAGGCCTGGTGGTCGCCGGCCTGGGCACGAGTGAGCGCATCGGCCTCGACGGAATGGGATGAAACCGCGGACGCAATCGGCGCCGGGGGTGAGTCCGGGACCTGAGGCGCCATTCCCCCGCCTGGCGGGTGGAGTGACGGATCGGGCGGCCGCGTCGGGAACCTCGATTGGGGCATGCGCTTCCTCGGGGATCGCTCTGCAATCCTGTGCTGCTGCGCCGGGGCTTCTTTCCTCGATTTAGTATAAGGGAAAGGGTTTAGGGAAGAGCGGCTGGCGACAGGTGGTCAAGGATGGGGCAACGGACAACTGCAAGCTGGTTCCCCGCATTATTGGAAGAGTGATGATTTTGAGGACAAAGCCGTCAGGGTTTTGCGGCCATCGCTGGGCGGGTGCCGGGTACCGGGCGCCGGGGCACCCTCCAGGGTCGGGGCGGGATGGGGCGCGGCGACTCGGGCGGGCGCCGGGTAACGGGCGCTGGGGCACCCTCCAGGGTCGGGGCGGGGTGGGGCGCGGCGAGCGATTTTTGCTCACCGGGCTGAGGGGACGGATCCTCGCCGCCGGGCTGGTTCGGTATGGCGTTCTGCTCGCTTCCGGTCTTGTCTTTGGAATCTGCGGAGGAATCGCCGGCTGGAGCCAGAACGCAGCCCAGGTCCCAGCCGGGCCGGCCGCCGCACCGGCCGCTGTCTTGAATCCCGCAGCCTTGCCGGCAACCCAGGCGTCCCCCGAGCCCGATGCCGGCTCCCTGGCCCAGTGGAACGGTCTGCCGGTGCGCCGCATCTCATTTGAGGGAGTTGACGCCGCCCAGCTTGCCCCAGTCACCGGCGATCTTGCCCAGGCCGAGGGGGCGCCGCTCAACCCCGAATACCTGAAGAAGAGCCTGCGCCAGCTCTTTGCAACCGGCCTCTGGGAGACCATTGAAGTGGAGGGATCGCCCTTCGAGGACGGCGTGGCCCTCGTCTTCCGCGGGACGCCGCGCACCTTTATCGGAACCGTCAGCGTGGACGGGGCCAAGGGCGCCACCCTGAATACACAGCTTCAGCGCGCCAGTCAGCTCGCTGCGGGCACCCGCTTTACCCCCGCCAAAATGGCCCAAGCGCTCGAACAGATGCGCCAAACGCTGGCCGAAAACGGCTTCCACGAACCAGTGATTACCCTATCCCTGACCCCGCGCCGCGATGAACAATTGGTCGATATCGCCTTTCTTGTGGCCAGCGGCCCGCAGGCGCGCATCGGCACCGTCCAGGTTACGGGCGACTCCGGGATGAGCGCGGACGAATTCCGCCACTATGCCCACCTCAGAAGCGGCGCGCACGTGGACCACGACACCGTCAACCGCGCCCTGGCCGGCGTTCTCAAGCACTTCCAGCGCCAGGAGCGCCTGGAAGCCGAAATCAAACTCGAGTCCGAGCAGTACGTCGCCGATACCAAGAGAACCAACTTCCACTTTTCCGCCAGCAGAGGCCCCCAGGTCAAAGTGCTGGTCCAGGGCGCCAGCATCACTCAGGAGCGCATCAAGCATGTGATTCCCATCTTCGAAGAGGGCACCGTCGATGAGGACCTGCTCAACGAGGGCAATCGCCGGCTCCGGGATTACTACCAGCGCCTGGGGTACTTTGACGTGAAGGTGGATCACGAGCAGCAAGCCGCCAGCGCCGAGCAGGTGGTGATTCTTTACAAGGTGCTGCTTGGGCCGCGCCGCCGCGTGGAACAGGTTTCGGTCACGGGAAACCGTTACTTCAACGCCGCCACGCTCAAGCAATTGTTGAGCGTTCATGCCGCCGATACCCTCGACCGCCATGGCGCCTACAGCCAGGCCATGGTCTCCGCCGACGTGAGCGCCTTGCAGGCCGTCTATCAGAACAACGGCTTCTCCAAAGTGAAGATCACCCCCGAGACCAGCACCCCTGAGACCGTCGCGGCGGACAGCCGTGCGACACAGACCAGTACAGCTGCTGCGAAAGCCGGCGCGCGGGCCGGAAACGGGGTCCCCGGCGATGCCCCACCACGCCCCGACCCTGGAGGGTACCCCGGCACCCGGTTCCCGGCGCCCACTTCGTCGCTGGGGCGGGGCGCCGCCCCGCTCAGCGTAGTCTACCGGATCGAGGAAGGGGAACAAACGCGGGTGGGCGCGGTGCGCATCGAGGGAACCATGCACGTGGATGCCGCCAAGCTGGCTCGCCTGCTGAACACCACGGCAGGCCAGCTGCTTTCTCCTCAGAACCTGGCCGGGGACCGGGACGCGCTGTTGACCGACTACCGGAGCCGCGGTTTCGACCAGGTGCGGGTGGATGTGGCCCAGCAGGTTGAGGCGGAGGATGCAAGCAAGGTAGACGTGGTCTTCCACATCACCGAGGGGCAGCAGATCTTTGTGCGCAAGGTGCTGCTCACCGGGCTGCACTACACGCGTCCCGATACAGTGGCGCGGGCCATCACGCTGCATGCGGGCGATCCGCTGAACGAAACCGCGCTCACCGAGACGCAGCGCAATCTCTACGAGTTCGCTCTCTTCAATGAAGTAGACACGGCGGTCGAGAATCCCACCGGCGGCGATGCAGAAAAGACGGTTCTGCTGCAGGTGGTGGAAGCGCGGCGCTGGGTGCTCACGTACGGCGGCGGGTTCGAGGCCCAGACGGGAACCCCGCATTTCAACTGCGGTTTCATCATCGTCAGCGGAGCCGCTTGCAATGCGCAGGGCAAGACCGGAGTCAGCCCCCGCGTGCTTGGCGACATTACCCGCAACAACCTCTTCGGCAGGGAACAGTCGGCTTCGCTGCAGGTCACCTACGGGTTGCTGGAGCAGAAGATCGACCTTTTCTTCCAGAACCCGCACTTTGAAGGCAACCGCAACTTCGGCCTGACCTTTTCCGGCGGCTACGCCAACAGCCTGGATGTGACCACCTACGTGGCCTCCAGGCTGCAAACCGGGGTGCGCTGGACCGAGCATTTCAACTCGCCGGGTTCCGTCCTCTCCAAAGCCAACACCTTCGTGTATGAATTCAACTTCCGCCGCATCAAGGTGCAGGCCAACAGCCTCCAGGTCTCCCCCGGCGAGATCGCGCAGGAGTCCACCGCGGTGCGCGTCGGGGGCCCGGCGCTCACCTGGATTCGCGATACCCGCGACTCGGTCCTCGACGCACGCCGCGGCACCTACACCAGCTTCCAGGAGTTCCTCTCCGATAAAGCCTTCGGCGCCCAGCCCCGGTTCAACCGCCTCGACGTGTCGAATTCCAGCTATTACAGCTTCGACAAGGGCCGATTCGTGCTGGCCCGCAACACCCGCTACGGCCAGGAGCGCGCCTTCGGCACTCCCCAGCAGGAGCTGATTCCGCTCCCCGAGCGGCTCTACGCCGGAGGAGCCACCTCGCTGCGCGGCTTTTCCATCAATGCCGCCGGACCCCGCGATCCTGAGACCGGTTACCCCATCGGCGGCGCGGGCGCCCTGATCAACAGCACCGAATTGCGCCTGCCCCCGCCCACGCTGCCCTTTTTCGGCGACGCGTTCAGCCTGGTCCTATTCCACGATATGGGCAACGTCTTTGCCAACGCTTCCGACGCCTGGGCCAGCGCCCTGCGGATTCGCCAGCCGGACCGCGACACCTGCAAAAACCCTACCGTTCCAGCCAAACCCGATCAACCCCCACCCGGCCCCGTGACCTCCACCGGCTGGCAGGGAGAGTGCAGCTTCAACTACTTCTCCCACGCCATCGGAGCCGGTTTGCGCTACCACACGCCGGCCGGGCCCATCCGCCTGGACTTCAGCTATAACCTGAATACGCCCATCTTCCCGGTGATCTACAACTACTCCAACCCGACCGCCCCGCCCACTGTGGGCGAAGCCAGCCACTTCAACTTTTTCTTCAGCCTGGGGCAAACCTTCTGATGAGCATCCGCTCCGCAATCCGGCTCAAGACGCTGCCCACGCCCGAAATCCCCGGGCGCCCTATCCTTGCGACTTCTTTCTGTCGCAAGGGTGGGAGACCACGATCCTCGACCGGCGCGCCGTTTATCAAGAAAACCTTCGCACCTGCCTGCCTGCGGACGTTGTTCGTGTGCCTGGCCGCAGCCGGGTTAACACATGCTTCGCCTCAGACATCTCAGCCCGCTGCACCGGTGGTCCTCGACCGCGTGGTCGCCGTGGTCGACAACCAGGCCATCCTCTCCAGCGACCTCGACGACGAGATCCGTCTCTCGGTTTTGGACCCAGGCAGGGGCGGCCTCGGCGTTCTTACCCGCAAGCGCGCCCTCGATCAGTTGATCGGCCGCGCCCTCATCCAGCAGCAGATTCGCCAGCAAGACGCGCAGGCCACCGATCCCTCGCAGGCCGAAATGGATGGCCGCCTCGCGGAACTCCGCAAGGAACTCCCCGCCTGCATCCGCCAGAACTGCGCCTCCGACGCCGGTTGGAAGGCTTTCCTGGCCGCCCACGGCCTGACCGAAGAGCGGGTCGAAACTTCTCTCCGGTACCGGGTTGAGATTCTGCGCTTCATCGAGCAGCGCTTCCGCCAGGGCATTCGCATCACCCCGCAGCAGATCGAAACCTATTACCGCCAAACCCTGCTGCCCCAGTACGCCAAAGGCGAAGACATTCCGCCGCTCGATAAAGTAGCCCCGCGCATTGAGGAGATCCTGCTCCAGCAGCAAGTGAATGTTCTGTTCGACGACTGGCTCACCAACCTGCGCAAGCAGGGCGAGGTTGAGGTGCTTGACCCCGCGCTGGAGACTCCTGAAACCCCGGACGTCCCTCTCAATGGCCCCGCTGCAGCCGCGCCGAACGGCAAGGAAAAAGGAAGCCCATGAGCGAGCCCCAGTCCACTCTTCCCGTCGCCCCCCAGCCGCCGCCCCCGCCCCGGCGCCGCCGGCGCTGGATTCTTCTGCTTGGGCTCTGCCTGGTGTTTCTGATAGCCGCGGCCCCGGTCTCCCTCTATTTCTGGGCCAGTTCCGAAGCCGTCGAGGGGTTCGTGCGCAAGCGGATAGTGGCCGAACTGGAGCGGATTACCGGCGGCCGCGTTGAAATCGCTTCCTTTCACTGGCATCTGCTCGATCTCGAGGCGGATGCGGCCGGGTTGGTCATTCACGGCCTCGAGGCCCCCGGTGAAGCCCCCTACGCCCAGGCCGAGCGCCTGCGCGTTCGCTTCAGCCTGCTCGGTTTCTGGAGCCCGCGCATTCAGTTGCGCGACCTTGAGATCTCGCACCCCGCGTTCCACCTCATCGTCTACCCCGATGGTTCGACCAACCAGCCGCAGCCGCGCAAGCCTCGGAAGCAGGGCAAGTCCGGCCTCGATACGTTTTTCGATCTTCAGGCCGGCCACGTCGCGGTCCGGCAGGGCGTCCTCGACTACGAAGACCGCGCCGCTGCCTTCGACTTCCAGAACCGGTTCGCCCTGCTCGACTTCGACGCCAACGATGTTTCCCTGCGCATGAGCTACGTTGCCGCTACGTCCGGTGTCCCCGAGAGCTTCCGCCTTGAGGCCGGAGCCGCCGATCTGAACCTCGCGCGGGGCAGGGCGCATCCGGTGCACGGCTACCTGCAGGCTACGCTGGACCTGACCCGCACCGCGGCCTATCTCCGCTCCCTGCGCATCACCTCCACTGCTCATGCCGCCAAAGACCAAACCCTGGAGATCTCCGGGACCCTCCGGGACTTTGCTCATCCCCACTGGCAAGCCAGGGCCGTGGGGGACCTGGATATGAAACTGCTGGATCCGGTCTTCGGCTATCCCTTTGCCCCGCAAGGCATCGCCCATCTGGACCTCGACTGCGCCGGAGAAGCCGGAGAATTTCGCGCCGATGGCAGCATCCATGTGGAAGACGGCTCCTACATCGGAACCGGAGTCGTGGCCACCGGCATCCGGCTGGACGCGCATATCCATGCCGATCCCAAGCAGTTGCTCATCACCTCCATCGTTGCCCGCCTCCGCCAGGGCGGGCAACTCGAAGGCGAGGTCGCTCTCGAACCCTGGCTTCCGCCCCTTTCCGGCGCCGCAGTCCTGCAACCCGCAGGCCAGGCCAGTGTTCGCGCCACCGGACCCCCGCCTCGGCCCAGGGCTTCCGCAACTCCGCACGGTCCCGACCTCATCACCATCCCGGTCAACGGCAAGGTGACGGCCCAGTTCAAAGACGTTGCGCTCGACACCCTGCTCGACATGGTCGGCCAGGCGCCCTTTCAGCGCCTCGGCCTGGATGCCCGCATCAACGGTCTCGCCACCGCCGTCTGGTCCAAAGGCGATCAGCAGACCATAACCGTCGCCGCAACGCTCAACCTCAGTCCCCCCACACAGGGCGTAGCCGGGGAAGTTCCGGCCAACGGCTCCGTCGATGCTACCTATACCCAGCGCGACGGCGCCGTCGATCTGCGCAAACTCGAGCTCCTCACCCCCGCCAGCCAGTTGCAGGCCCACGGCCATCTGGGCGCTTATCCGCTCACCAGCCCCTCGGCACTTGCCGTCGACTTCCATTCCCACAACCTCAACGAATTCGACGCCGTGCTCCGCGACCTGGGCTTGAACCGCTACGGCAAGACCGGAGCCGCCGCTCTACCGGTCACTCTGGCCGGGCAGCTTGATTTTCTCCATGGGACATGGACCGGTTCGCTCGTCGATCCGCGCCTGGCGGGCAACCTCAGGGCCACGCAACTGGCCATCGAGTTGCTGCCCATCCAACCCGTCCTGAAGGGCAAGCCCCTCAAGCCGCAGGTCGTTCAGCCAAGATTCATACGCTGGGATTCGGTCGAGGCCGCCGGCAGCTACGCGGCTGAGCGAATCGACGTCTCACGCGGCCTGCTGCGCCGCGGCAAGGCCGAGATCGCTCTCGACGGCTCGCTTGATGCAGCGCCGGGCCGAGCCCCGGAATTCGACGCCAACTCCGTGCTCCATCTGCACCTGCGCGCCGGCAAAGTCGGCCTCGACGACCTGCTTCCGCTCACCGGCCAGAACCTGCAGCTCACCGGCACGGTCGATGCGCAGCTTCAGGTCGACGGACCCGTCCACGCCCTTGGCGGTTCCGGATGGGCCGAACTGGACGGCGCCACCGTCTACGGCGAGCCGGTCACGCGCCTCCGTGCCCAGGGGACCATGACCAACCAACTGCTCAAGCTGGCCTCGGTCGCCGTCAGCGCGCCGGCCGGCAATCTCTCCGCCACGGGCAGTTATGACCTCAAATCCCGCCGCTTCCAGGTGGACGCCAAGGGCGCCGGCATCGATGTCGCCAAAATCGAGATCCTGCGCAGTCAGGATCTGGACGCCACCGGCAAGCTGGGCTTTTCCGTGCTCGGCTCCGGCACGCTCGACGACCCGCGTCTTGAGGCCCATGCCACCCTCAGCGCCCTGGCCCTGGGCGGAGAATCTTTCGGCAACCTGGTGCTGGCCGCCCACACCGCCAACCGCTCCGTCATCTACGCCGCAACCACCCGCCTGGAGGGCGCGGAAGTCGACCTGAACGGCCAGACCGCGCTCAGCGGCGACTATTCGACCCAGGCCAAACTCGCGTTTTCCCGCTTCGACATCGGCGCCCTGCTCAAGATGGCCCACGTCCAGGGCCTTACCGGCGAGTCCGCGCTGGCCGGCACGGTCACCGTCGAGGGACCTCTGGCGCGCCCGGTCGAGATGCGGGGCGAAGCCCGCCTCGATCAGTTGGCCCTCACCGTGGCCGGCGTCCGTCTTGAAAGCCAGGGCGGCGTCCACGCCACTCTGGCCAACGCCGTCGTCAAGCTTGACCCTCTCCATGTGACCGGCGAACAGACCGACCTGCGCGCCCAGGGCAGCCTGGCGCTCAAGGACAAGCAGAAACTGGACTTCGCCGCCAGCGGCTCCGTCAATCTCAAGCTCGCAGAGACCCTCGATCCCGACCTCACCGCGGGCGGAACCACCACCTTCCAGGTCGAAGCCCACGGCACCTTGAAGGATCCCGGCCTGAGCGGCAGCATCGACTTCCAGAATGGCTCCCTATCCCTCGAAGACGTGCCCAACGGCCTCAGCCAGTTGCACGGCACACTGGAGTTCAGCCAGAACCGCCTGGAGGTCAAGTCGCTTACCGCCATGAGCGGCGGCGGCCTGCTCAGCGTGGGCGGCTATCTGGCTTACCAGCACGGCCTTTACGCCGACCTCTCGGTCACCGGCAAGGGCGTCCGCATTCGCTATCCCCAGGGAGTCAGCTCCCTGGCCGATACCACGCTCCACCTGCAAGGCTCGCAGAACAACCTGCTGCTTTCCGGCGACGTGCTCATCACCCGCTTCTCCGTCAGCCCCGACCTGGACGTCGCCGCCCTGGCCACGCAGGCCAACGCCGTCCAGACCATCGCTCCCCCTGACGCCCCGTCCAACCACATCCGCCTCGACGTCCACATGGTCTCCTCGCCGCAGTTGAACTTCCAGAACGCCTACGCCAAGCTGGCCGGCGACGTGGACCTTCGCTTGCGCGGCACTGTCGCCTCGCCCTCGCTGCTGGGCCGCGTCTCCATCACCGAGGGCAACGCCCTCATCGCCGGTACCCGCTACGAACTCCAGCGCGGCGACATCTTCTTTACCAATCCGGTCCGCATCGAACCCTCCATCGACCTCAACGCCACGGCCCGCGTCGAGGACTACGACATCACCCTCGGCTTGCACGGAACGCTCCAAAACCCCTCCGTTACCTGGCGCAGCGATCCCCCGCTCCCTGAAGCCGACGTCGTCGCCCTGCTGGCCCTCGGACGCACTTCGAATCAGGAGCGCCTTTATACCCAGCAGCAGGAGCAGTCCGGCGCCAATCCCACCACCGACGCCCTGCTCGGCGGCGCCCTCAATTACACCGTCAGCAGCCGCGTGCAAAAGCTCTTCGGCGCCGGTTCCGTCAAAGTCGACCCCAACTACATCGGCGCTCTGGGCAACTCCACCTCGCGCATTATCGTCGAGGAGCAGTTGGGCAGGGACATTACCCTCACCTACGCCACCAACGTAGACACCACGGGGCAGCAGTTGCTGCAGGCCGAAGTCGCCATCAACCGTCATGTTTCCCTGCTCGTGGCCCGCGACGAGTCCGGCGTCTTCTCCATGGTTCTCAAAGCCACTCGCCGCTTCCGCTAGCTACCGGAAGAACCCGCTTTCCAAACTTCCCCTCCCACAAAAGCCCCGCGCCCCATCCTTTCGCCTTTTTTCTGGCGAAAGGGTGGGACACCACAAGCCCGGACCCGCCTCCGTTCATCTGGTGCGCAGCGGGAGGCCTTCCATGAACAAAGCGAAACGGGGACCCCCACTTGCCCTCTTGTCCTTAGCCGCCCCTCCGTAACCTTTCCCAATAATCCGTGTCTATACCGGCGGACGGCAAGCCACCGGGCAATCCCCGGCCAGTGCCGCCACAGTTTTCTGCATCCAACAACGAGGAGTTTTCAATGACAAGGACGATGCGTAAAAACCGGACCGCCCTGCTGGCGGCCACGCTCGCCGGCGCCCTCCTGAGCCTTCCCCAGGTTTCTTTGGCGTCGGCTTCAGGCTTCGGCGCAGCCGCCCAGGCGCAAGCCGGCAACCCCGTGGCCACCGACGCCGCGGCCCGCCTTAACAAGAAGCAGTATCGCAACGTGAAAGTAACCGTGGACAACGGCATCGCCACGCTTTCCGGAACCGTGGACCTGTTCGAGTACAAGGCCGACGCCGAAAAGAGCGTGCGCAAGGCCAAAGGCGTCACCGCTGTCCGCAACCAGATTGAAGTCGCCGGCCCCACTGTCTCCGACCAGGAACTGCAAGCCAAATTGGTGGAAAAGCTGACCTATGATCGCGTTGGCTACGGCAACGTCTTCAACGCCATCTCTGTAAGCGTCCAGAACGGCGTCGCCACCCTCGGCGGCCATGCCCGCACAGACGTGGACAAGGACTCCGCCCTGGCGCTGGTCAGCACCTATCCCGGCGTCAAGGACGTAGTCGGCGAGATCGAGGTCGATCCCGTCTCAATCATGGACGACCAGACGCGCATGGCTGTGGCCCGCGCTGTCTACGGCTACCCATCCCTCAACAGGTACGCCATCGACCCCGCCAAGACCATTCGCATCTCGGTGCAGAACGGCCACGTCGAGCTCTATGGCGTCGTCGACTCGCAGGCCGACAAAGACACCGCCTTCATCCGCGCCAACGGCGTCCCCGGCGTCTTCAGCGTGAAGAGCTACCTGCAAGTGGCCAACCAACCCGTCGAGACGCAGAAGTAAGCCTCGACTCAACAGGCTCTCACGCAACTCATCCGGCCTCGGAAGGGATTCTCCTCCGGGGCCGCTCCTTTTGCTCCCTCCACACCGCTGCGTGCCCCGGATCATGCCCTGAGCTTGCCGAGAGGTCTCGATTCTGTGACCTGGGAATCCACAAAGTCCGCGCAACCTGCAGCCCAGGCCGCCCCGCGACATTCACGTATCTGTAACAACAACGGCGTTCATATTCCTTACACTGATTCCAATATGGCCATCGACGACCCACTCGCCATCGAACGCAGGCAAGGCAAAGCGCCCGGCACACTGATCTTTCAACTCACTGGCCCGGTCACGTTGCGCAATCTCTTCGATTTGCAGCCACATCTGCGCAGCGGCGATCTGCCCCGCGTCTCCATCCTCGACCTCAGCGGCGTTCCCTACATGGATTCGGCGGGCATGGGCGCCATCGTGAACTACTACGTCCACTGCGAGCAAAAACGCGTCAAGCTGATCGTCGCCGGAGTCAGCCCCCGCGTCCTGGAACTGTTCAAGATGACCAGGGTGGACACGATCATCTCCCTGGTCGCCACCGTGGAAGAAGCCGAAGCCGGCCTTTAGCTCCTACATCGCCGGCAACAAGGAATCCGGGCCTTAACCCCTGAGGGAGTGCAATCTCACCCTTGCCTCCCCCAATTGCCCAAGCAAGGAATTAGAATTCCAGCCTGGAGCTAGAAATGCCCGAAACCACAGCACAAATCCTCGAACGCGCCGGCCTCATACCCGTCCTCCGCGCCCGCAATGCCGCCCAGGCCCATGCGGTCGTCCAGGCCATGATCGCCGGCGGCGTCACCGTCGTTGAAGTCACCATGACCGTCCCCGGCGCCATCGATCTGCTCGCCGAGCTCAAGCGCGAGTACGCCTCCCAGCTCCTGCTCGGCTCCGGCACCGTCACCACCGCCGATCAGGCAAAGGCCACCATCGACGCCGGCGCCGAATTCGTCGTCAGTCCCAGCCTGCATCCTGAAGTAATCGCTGCGACCAAAGCCAGGAATAAGCTCTCCATCCCCGGCGCGCTCACTCCCACTGAGGCCATCACCGCCTGGAACGCCGGCGCCGACTACGTCAAGATCTTCCCCTGCTCCGCCGTGGGCGGCGCCAGCTACCTCAAGTCGCTTCTCGCCCCCTTCCCGCACCTCAAGCTCATCCCCACCGGCGGCGTCACCCTTCAAACCGCCGAGAGCTTCCTCCGCGCCGGAGCCCGCGCCCTCGGCGTCGGCAGCGACCTCGCCAACCTCGCCGCCATCGACGCCGGAACCCCCGAAATCATCACCGAAACCGCCCGCGCCTATCTGAAACTCCTGGCTCAAGTTCGCGAGCAGCTGCATCCTGCAAACTAAACCGTCCTTCAACGAACGAAAAACATAGGGGTACAACATGCTTTCCAACAGTTTCTGGTACGGATTCGCAATAGGTCTCGGGCTGGTAACCCTTGTCTGTATCCTCCCCTGGCTTGTGGCCCGCGTTCGCTCAAAGAAAGACAGCGATTCATAACCGCAAGGCGCCGTGCAACGCCAACGGCCCCCAGTCACCAACCTGGTGCGCTTCCACGCGGTATACTTCCCCTGCCCGCCGAATTCCGCCGAGCCCTCTGCCATGACCCGCCCTGCACATTCGAATCTTGAATCTCCCGCGCCCCAGGCCCAGCCCCAGCCCTTTCGCCTCGACAACCGTCACGCCCTGGTCACCGGCGGCGCCAGCGGCATCGGCCAGGCCACCGTCCGCGAACTCGTCCGCGCCGGCGCCTTCGTCTGGATCGCCGACATCAACCTCCCCGCCGCCGAAGCCCTCGCCAACTCCCTCGTCTCCGCCCAGGTCCTCCATCTGGACGTCACCAGCCCCACTTCCATCGCCGCCGCCGCATCCCGCCTCACCCGCCTCGACATTCTCGTCAACAACGCCGGCATCGGCCACGTCGGCTCCATCGAAACCACCCCACCGGAAGACTTTGACCGCCTCCTCAACGTCAACGTCCGCGCCGTCTACCTCGTCACGCGCGCCTTTTTGCCCCTGCTTCTCGCCAGCCAAATCAACCCGGACAACAACAGTCATGCAGGCACAATCGTCAACATCGCCTCCGTCTCCGGCCTGGTCGGCATCAAGCAGCGCTTCGCCTACTGCACCAGCAAGGGCGCCGTCATCGCCATGACCCGCCAACTCGCAGTCGAGTACCCCAAGACCCTGCGCGTCAACGCCATCTGTCCCGGCACTGTCGAAACCCCCTTTGTCGAGGGCTATCTGGAAAAGTTCCACAAGCACAACAAAGAAGAAGTCCGCGCCGAACTCCGCGCCCGTCAACCCATAGGCCGCCTCGGCCAGCCGGAAGAAGTCGCCTCCATGGTCCGCTACCTCGCCTCAGAAGAGGCTGCCTTCATCACCGGCTCCCTCTTCACCATCGACGGCGGCTGGACCGCCGCCTGAGCCGGCAATTCTTCTATTCTTTTGCATCCGCCCAGGAGGGCCGCATGAAACTCGTTTCCTTTTCTACCGCCGGTGGCGTCATCCGGCCCGGTTCACTGCTCGAAGAGCCCAATCTGGTCATCGACCTCGCCACCGCCGGCTACGCCGACGCCCTCGCCGTCATTACGGACGGATTCACTGCCGGACCAACAGCACTCGCACCCGGCAGCGCGTATCCCGCCTATCCCCTCAGCCAGGTCCAGCTCCATGCCCCGCTCCTGAACCCGCCGCGCGTATTTGCCATCGGCCTCAACTACCGCGATCACGCCAAAGAGTCCGGCATGGCCATCCCCACCACGCCGGTCGTCTTCTTCAAGCTCCCCACCGCCATCGTCGGCCCCGGCGAACCCATCGTACTCCCCATTAACTCCAGCCAGCCCGACTACGAAGCCGAGTTCGCCTTCGTCATCGGCAAGGGCGGCTACCGCATCCCCGCCTCTGCCTGGCGCGACCACGTCTACGGCTACACCATCGTCAACGACGTCAGCGCCCGCGACGTCCAGTTCGCCTCTACCCAGTGGTCCCTGTCCAAGAGCTTTCCCACCTTCTGCCCCCTCGGTCCCGCCATCGTCACCGCCGACGAAATCCCCGACCCACACTCGCTTGCCATCGGCCTCGCCATCGACGGCGAAGTCCTGCAAAGCTCCAACACCAGCGAGCTGATCTTCAAAACCCCCGAACTGATCGAATATCTCTCTTCGATAACTCCCCTTCTCCCCGGCGACATAGTCTCCACCGGCACACCCTACGGCGTAGGCCTTGGCCGCACCCCCAAACGCTGGCTCCGCCCCGGCGAAACCGTCACGGTCACCGTAGAAGGTCTGGGCTCCCTGACCAACCCCGTAGTAGCCGAATGAAGAAACGGAATCCGGCAGCAGGAACCAAATCCCACCCCTGAGTCCCGTCAATTAACTAACTCCGCCAACTCCGCAAACAGAAACGGCCTCCGCTTTCGGGGGCCGTTTCGCTAACTCGCTAACTCGCTAACTTTATAACTCGCTTACTTGCTGACTCCGCGAACTCCGCTAACCGCCTAACTCCGCTGCCTTGTGCTCTCCTCCGAACCACGCATATAGCGCCACTCCCGCAAAGCAAGCCACCGGCACCAGGTAAGCCGCCTGCAAGCCCTTCGCATCCGCCACCACGCCCATCACCTTGGTCAGCGCCGCGCCGCCCAAAATCGCCATCACCAGCAGCGATCCCGCCGTCTTGGTCTTCTCGCCCATCCCCTTCAGTCCCAGAGCAAAGATAGTCGGGAACATGATTGACATGAACAGGCTGGTCGTCAACAGGCACATCGCGCCCACCCATCCCGGCCGCGCCACCGCGATCAGTCCCAGCACCACATTCACCACCGCGTAAACACCCAGCATCGTCCGCGCATGAAAATGCTTCATCAGCCACGCCGAGCTGAACCGCCCCAACGCAAACGCCGCCAGCGTCCCGGTGAGCATGTAGCCCGCGGTCTTGTCCCCCACTCCTGTCGCCGACCTCACATACAGGATGAAATAACTCCACGTCCCTACCTGCGCGCCGACATACAGGAACTGCGCCAGTACCGCCAGCACAAAGTGCCTCTGCATCAGCCGCACAGGACGTGCCGGCCCCGCATCTTCCCGCGAAACATCCTCCTTCGCCAGGTCGGGAAACTTCGTCACCAGCACCATCAGCGCCCACAGCAACGCCACCGAACCCAGCACCAGGTAAGTCGGAACCACCCGTAGCGTCTCCGACTGCAGATAGGCCTGCATGGTTCCCGCCGTCCGTTTCGCTGCCGTCTCCGCCCCGCTTAACTCCACGCCGCTGAAGATGAAAACCGTTCCCACCAGCCCCGCCGTAATCGACCCCAGCGGGTTGAACGCCTGGGAGAAATTTAGCCGCCGCTCGCTCGACGCCGTGGGCCCCAGTTGGGCAATAAAGGAGTTCGCTCCCGTCTCCAGAAACGAAAGCCCGCACCCGATGACAAACTGCGCCACCACAAAGAACTGGTACGACTCGGCATGCGCCGCCGGCCAGAACAGCATGCAACCGGTGCCCATCAGGACCAGCCCGGTCAGCAGCCCCGCCTTGTACCCGAAGTAGCGCATGAGCTGACCAGCCGGGATCGCCATGAGGAAATACCCCACGAAGATCCCAATCTGCAATTGCGCCGCGCCCGACCGGTTGATCTCGAACGACTTCATGAACTGCCGGATCAAAAAGTCGGTCAAATTGTTCGGAATCGCCCACAAGAAGAACAGCGGCGTTACAACCAGAAACGGGATCAGCCGTCCATGCGGAATCAGTGGAGCTTCCAGCTCCTCATTCTGCGCAGGCCCGCGTTCAGACCCGCCTGTTCCAATCGACCCGCCAGAAATGCTCAAAGCTCGTTCTCCTTCCCCAAAAAAATACGGCTCGCGCGCTCCCCCGTGGAGTCGGCGTTCCGAAAACGCTTTCATCTTCAGCTTCGCTTAACCCGAGCCTGAAACGTTCCACCCTTTCTACCCAATCCGCGCACCCGCTGGCAAATCGGGCCGCCGGCCGCTCTGAGCCGGCCGATCATCTTCCCGTTTGGCAGCAGGTTCCCCAACCAAGCCGCGGCAACAAACTCCGAGGGTACGCTTGACCTCGATGAATATGCTAGACTAGACCTGGTCAAGTCAAGGAGGCCTGAAGTGAAGTCCGCCAGCGCCACAGTGCAAACCGTCAACATCTACGAGGCCAAGACCCAACTCTCCAAACTCGTCGATCTGGCCTCTTCCGGCACCGACGTGGTCATCGCCCGCGCCGGAAAGCCCGTGGCGCGGCTCACCACCCTCAAGCATGAAAAGCGTCCCTTGGTGCCGGGGCTTCTTCAAGGCCAGGGTTGGATCGCGGATGATTTTAATGCGCCCCTGCCCGACGACCTCCAGGCCGCCTTTGAGGGACGCTGATGCGTCTCCTGCTGGATACCCAAATCGTATATTGGTTCTTTTACGAGCAGCAAAACGTGCCCCAGCAAGCCTACGATCATATGCACAATGCCGACGCGGTCTTCGTGTCCGCTGCCTCCGTCTGGGAGATCGCAATCAAGGTTCGAATCGGCAAGATGAAGGCCGATCCTGAGAAGGTCGTCCAATGGATGGAAGCGGCCGGTTTTCAGGAGTTGCCGGTGTTTTCCAAGCACACAGTCCTGGTCGCCGGCATGCCTTTGTACCACGGAGATCCTTTCGACCGCCTGCTGATTGCTCAAGCCATGAGCGAACCGCTGCATCTGCTTACAGCCGACCCGCAGCTCAAGCAATACAGCGCATTGGTCATTGAGGTATAACCGTCACTCAGCACCACCCGGGGTGCCGCAATGAACCGCCAGCGGAATGATCTGCTACAGCACCCGTCCCAGCCACTTCCCTGTGTGCGACAGCAGATTCCCCGCAATCTCCTCCGGCGTTCCCTCGGCCACAATCCGTCCCCCGCCTTCGCCGCCCTCGGGCCCCAGGTCGATCACCCAGTCCGCGCACTTGATCACATCCAGGTTGTGCTCGATCACGATCAGCGACCCGCCCCCGTCGATCAGCTTGCGAAACGCCGTCAGCAACTTGGAAACGTCGTCGAAGTGCAGTCCCGTCGTCGGCTCGTCCAGAATGTAGAGCACCCGGCTGGCCTGCGAGGGCTTGGCGTTCGCGTTCGCCGCCCGCACTTGCGCCAGGTGCGCGGCCAGCTTCACCCTCTGCGCCTCGCCGCCTGAAAGCGTCGTCGCACTCTGCCCCAGCCGCAAATACCCCAGCCCGATCTCGTCCAGCACCGCCAGCTTTTCCAGCAGCTTCGTCTGCCCGGCAAAGAACCTCAGCGCTTCCTTCACCGTCATCTGCAGCACGTCGTGAATATTCTTGCCCTTGTACTCCACCTGCAGCACCTTGGCCTGGTAGCGCGTCCCGTTGCAGTCCTCGCACGGCAGCTCCACATCGGCCAGGAACTGCATCTCCACCGTCACCGTCCCGTCGCCCTCGCACGTATTGCAGCGCCCACCCGGCACGTTAAACGAAAAATGCCCCGGCGTCAGCGACAGCCGCTTCGCCTCCGGCTGCGCCGCAAACAGCTCCCGCACCAGGTCGAATCCCTTGATATACGTAATCGGATTCGAGCGCGGCGTCCGCCCGATCGGCGTCTGATCCACCAGCACCGCGTCGTTCAGCCGCTCCACTCCGGTCAGCGATTTGTACACGCTCGACGGGTCGGCGCCATCGCTCTGTCCCAGCGCTCGGGCGACAGCCCGATACAGTACCTGGTGCACCAGCGTCGACTTGCCCGACCCCGAAACCCCGGTGATGGCCACCAGCATACCCAGCGGAATCTCCACGTCCAATCCGTGCAGGTTGTTCGCCTGCGCGCCGCGCAGCACCAGCCGCTCTCTTCCCGGCGCGCGCCGCCGCGCCGGCACTGGAATCGAAATCTGCCCCGACAGATACCGCCCCGTCAGCGAATTCGGATTGGCCTCGATCTCCGCCAGAACCCCCTCGGCCAGCAGCTTGCCGCCAAACTCACCCGCTCCCGGGCCCAGATCAAGCAAATGATCGGCCGCCCGCAGCACATCCGCGTCGTGCTACACCACCAGGATGGTATTGCCCAGGTCGCGCAGATCCTCCAGAATGCGAATCAGCCGCGCCGTGTCGCGCGTATGCAGCCCGATCGACGGCTCGTCCAGCACATACAGCGCCCCCACCAGCCGCGACCCCAGCGAAGTTGCCAGTTGAATCCGCTGCGCCTCCCCGCCCGACAGCGTCGAAGCCAGCCGGTCCAGCGTCAGGTATTCGAGCCCCACCGCGTCCAGAAAATTCAGCCGCTGCCGCACCTCGTGCAGGACCGGCCCGGCAATCTCCTCCTGCATCGGCGTCAGCTTCAGCGCCCCAAAAAACTCCTTCGCCTGCGCAATCGTCAGCGCCGTAGCCTGGCAAATATTTTTCCCATTAATCCGCACCGACCGCGCTTCAGCCCGCAGCCGCTGCCCCCGGCAATCCGGGCACTCCGCGTACCCCCGATACTTGCTCAGCATCACCCTTACGTGCAGCTTGTATTTCTTGCGCTCCATCTGCGCAAAAAACCCAAACACTCCCACAAAGCTTCCCTTGCCGCGCAGCACCGTCTCCCGCGCCGCCTCGGGCAACTCCCGCCACGGCACGTCCAGCGCCACGCCCAGCTCCGCCGCCTGTTTCCGCAGCTCGATGTACCACGGCCGGTACTTCGGTCTATTCCAGGGATCGATCGCCCCGTCCGCCAAACTCAGTCCCTTGTCCGGAATCACCAGGTTCAGGTCGAAGTCCACCGTATTGCCAAACCCCTGGCACCGCGGGCACGCCCCGAACGGATTGTTGAAGCTGAACAGCCGCGGCTCCGGCTCTTTGCCCGGCCGGTGGCAGCTCTTGCACTCATATGCCCCGGAAAACCGGTGCCGTTTCCGCTCCGCCGTCTCCTCCCGCGGAACCTCCTCGAAGATCACCTCGCCCGACTCGCGGTAGGCAATCTCCGCCGCGTCCACAAGCCGCGAGCGGTTCTCCTCACTCACCACGATCCGGTCCAAAAGCACAAACACGCGCAGTGTGAAATCCAGGTCCAGCAGCGACTCCGGCGTCGAAAACTCGAAGATCCTGCCCCGCTGGTAGAGCCGGTTGAACCCGTTCGTGCGCAACTCTGTCAGCCGCGCCTTCAGCGTCTCCGTGTGCGGCGAATCCCCTCCACTCACAACCGGCTTGCCCTTTGCCGCCGACTTCGCCGTCCGTCCCACGGTCTTAGCCGCCGTCTTCGCTCCCGCGTCCACTTCCCCAATCGCTGCCGTACTCCCCACCGGAAACAGCACCTGCAGCCGCGTCCCCTCGCCCAGCGCGAGCGTCGCCGCGGCAATCTCATCCATCGAATCCCGCTTCACCAGCCCGTCGCAGTGCACGCAATGCACCGTCCCGCAGCGCGCATACAGCAGGCGCAGGTAGTCGTAGATCTCCGTCGCCGTAGCCACCGTAGACCGCGGGTTCCTTGTCGAATTCTTCTGTTTGATGGCGATCGCCGGCGCCAGCCCGTCGATCAAATCCACGTCCGGCTTTTCGATCCGCTCCAGAAACTGCCGCGCATACGACGACAGCGACTCCACATACCGCCGCTGTCCCTCCGCATAGATCGTGTCGAAGGCCAGCGACGACTTCCCCGACCCCGAAACTCCGCTGACCACCGTCAGCTTCCCATGGGGAATCTCGCAGGAGATGTTCTTCAGGTTGTGTGTCCGCGCTCCGCGGATAATGATGGCGTCATTCAAAGGGAAAGCACCGGGAAGAAGTTGTCCAGCCGCGCCCCTGTCCCTTCAGCGACCCTCAGAGCGCAACCGGCCATTCTTCATTATAGGACGCGACGGACCAAGCCAATCCAATACAAGCCGATCCGTACCGCCAGACAGGGACAAACTCCGCCCATGCCTCAGATCATCGGAATCTCCGGAGTTCAGGCCGCCATCGCCGGAATCAGGAACATATTCGAGCCCTCGACCTCTTCCTGGCGGTCCAGCAGCCCCGCCAGCCCCATCAGCACCTGGGAGGCGCATGCAGGACATTGCATCGAGCTGTTGCCAACGGAGTCGCAGTCCTGGCACAGCTAGGCCGCTGCAAGCGGGATATAATTCCGTGTGTCGCAGGTCATTGCTTTACCCTATATTCCTGGCACCTGCCAGTTCCCTCTTTATCCTTACTTCCTGGATTGAAAGTCCCTGGAATGCCAACTACTTTGAAAAGAGATTGCTGTTTTCCTTGTCGAACTTCTGTTCCGTCTTCGCCGGCTTCGCCGCCGCCTTGTCGGCCACGATTTCTGTCCTCTTCTCCGCACATGGATTGCAGACCGTATCGTCTTCCACCTTTATCTCTTTCGGATTTTCAAACTGTTCGGGCATAATTGTTCTCCTGCCTTCACTATCACCCCTGCGCCCGCACAGTTCTGGTCACTTCTGCTCCCCTCGCCGGAACTCCTCTGTCTGCACACCGGTCGTAGCCGTTGGAAACCCGCCGGTTCGCAATCCCGAACCTCTTCCAAACAAAAACGAGGCGACAGCGCACCGATCGACACGCTGCCGCCTCGCAGGGTTTGAAAACAGCTAGGGTCTAGCCGCCTGTCAGAGCAGCGGCTCCAGGTCGGCCAGCGCCTTGTCGATGTGGTCGATCGAACGCTCCCGCAGCCCGCGATTCTCGGGCGAATCGTGCCCGTGATCCACATCGCCACGCGCCTCTCTCAACAGCCTCACCGCGGTATGAACCGGCATTCCTGGGTTGCCTCCGCTCTGCGGCGGCGGCGTGTGCCATGGGTTCTTCCCATCGTCTACTGCGGCCTTCTTCATTTCGTCGACGGCTTTGTTGATCTGGTCGATGGCGTGTCTCCGGGCATGCTCGCCCCCCGGCCGGGCGTCCATCTCCAGGTAAGCACGCGCCGTGCGCAGGTCGGAAATGGCGTGAAGATACGCGGGGAATTGGGCCTTTGCCGGCGTCGCCGGCAGGAGCAACAAAAGGGTTAGCAGCGCAAACGCTGCCACAGCGAAGGATTTGAGTGCACGCATTTCAGTGGTACCTTTCTTGGGAATTGACTTCAACTGCCGTGGCAGGAGAATACTCCATCCACCCCTCTTTACGTCTCTGCAAATTCACCCTTTTTCACTCTCTTCATGCCTTTTTATTCACCGATCGGTCAACAAACCAAGCCCGGGACCTGCCCCTTGACGAGCGGCTCTATTCACTCTCGATTTCCTCCACAGCTCCCTTGCGTCGAACCCTCAGCCGTCCCCATCCGCTCCTCTCCAGCCCTGCCCCGGTAAACTGGTTGCGAGGTATTCCGTGTTCCGTTTCACCTTTTTCGTCCTCTTCTTTGCCCCGGTCGCCGCGTTCGCCCAGCAACCTGCACAGAATCCTGAAGCGCAGCCCCCCGCAACCGCACCCCCGGTCGCCTCCGCGCCCCAGTCCGTCCCCCAGCCCGTTTCCGCCCAGGTGGCGGACGCCGAAGCCGCCATTGACAAAGCCGACTGGAAGACCGCCGAGGCCAGGCTCGACCTCTGGCTGGCTGCCCATCCCGCCGATCCCCGCGCCCTCTTCGACGCCGCCTATGTGGCTGACGCCCAGAACCGCCTCGACGATGCCGCCGCCCTCTACCGCCGCGCCCTCGACGCCAATCCCCAATCCTTTGAGGCCCATCTCTCCCTTGGCCTGCTGCTGGGCCGCCAGGGCAAGCTTGCCGACGCCCGTCCCGAGCTGGTCGCGGCCACCAATCTCGACCCCGGTGACGCCGGACCCGCTGTCAAAGCCCGCGCCTGGCGCGCACTGGCCCTAATCGACCAGCCTGGACCCGACCGTGCAGGCGACACCACCGAAGCCTCAAAAGATCTCCTCGAAGCCCTCAAGCTCACTCCTGAAACCACGGCCGACACCCTGCTGGCCGCCAACCTGGCCGACCAGTCCGGCGAGTACGCCGCCGCCGAAACCGCCTACCGCCGCGTCCTGGCCCAGGACCCCAACTCCGCCCCCGCCAACGCCGGCCTGGCCCACCTGTTGATCGCACGCAAACAATATCCCGAGGCCGAAACCCTGCTTCGCACTGCCCTCGCGCAATCCCCCGGCGACCCCGCCCTCACCGCCCAACTCGCCACCGTGCTCGCCGCCCAGGACAAAGCCGAGGCCCTCCCACTCGTCCAGAAGCTCCACGACGCCCACCCCGCCGACGCCGCCATCACCCGCATGTTGGCCGAAGTCCTGGCCGACGCCGGCGACTACCCTGGTTCCGACCACTTCTACGTCAGCCTGCTCGCCGCCACCCCTAACGATCCCGCCCTCCTCATCGGCCACGGACAGAACCTCATCCGCCAGCTCCGCTACGCTGAGGCCTTTGCAGCCTTCAACAAGGCCACCCAGCTCGACCCCGCCAACCCCGACGGATGGAGCGGCGTGGCCTTTGCCGCCTCCCGAACCAATCAGCCTTCCATCACACTCCACGCCCTTACCATGCGATCAAAATACCTTCCAGAAGTACCTTCTACCTACTTCCTTTGGGCCACCGCTTACGATACGCTTCACCAAAATGCGGAGGCTGCAGCCTATTACCAACACTTTTTGGACTCCGCCGCCGGCAAATTTCCAGATCAGGAATGGCAGGCTCGCCAACGTCTCTTATTGCTCACTAAAAGACCCTGAGATGGGCGATGATGCGAACCAGAATGCGGTGACTCTTCAGACAGCCGCGACCATCGAGCCCGTGAGAACGCAAAACTTTCCTCTTGCGCAACCTCATAAAAGGCTCCTATAGTTTCGGCCTGGGGTTAACCGGCAACTGCGGAGGCTTCTCATGCAGTCCAAGGTTCCGTTGGCAGTCCTCGTCCTCCTCACCGTGGTCACCGTCCCGGCGCGCGCCTCCGGCTTCGATGACAAGACCTTCGATCAGCAGAGCATCGACGCTCTCCAGGCCAAGATCCTCCAGGCACAACCCCGCGAGCAGTGCTTCCTTTACGCCCAGTTGGTCCATCAGATGACCGAGGTCAGCCTCCGCCAATACGCCGCCGGCGATGCGGAAAAGGCAACTGCCATGCTCAAACAGGTTCAGTTGCTGGCAAATAAAATCCATCTCTCCATGTCGGAAGACAACAAGCGCCTCAAGGATGCCCAGATTCTGCTCCGCCACACCGCCTTCCGCCTCAACGAAATGCTCCGCAACAGCAGCCTTGAAGACCGTTCCCTGGTCGCGGAGACCCTTGCCCAGGTGAACCAGGCCCAGAATGAAGCCATGATGCAGGTCTTCCGCAAATAACCCACCCTTCCGCCCGAGCACCACACCCTCCCGGCAGATTTCCGCCATTGAGACAGGATTGCTTTGCACCTTTCCCGGCGCCAAGGTATGTGCTTCAATGGAAGCGCTGAGGTTTCTGTCCCGATGCGTCCCCTGCGTTGTCTTGCCGCGATTCTGGTCTGTCTGTTTGTCGCCGCGCCCCTGTCTGCCCAAAAGGAAAAACCCGAGCCTTTGACCGAAACCCAGATCGAGGAGATTCGCGAAGCCGGCATCGATCCCCCCGGCCGCATCAACCTCTATACAAAATTCCTCAACGAGCACGCCGACGTCATCAAGGGCCTCACCAACCGCTCCAAATCCGTCACGCGCGCCCGCCGCCTCGACGAGGAACTCCAGGAATTCACTTCCCTCATGGACGAGCTGGGCGCCAATCTCGACCAATACTCCGACCGCCACGCCGATATGCGCAAAGCCCTCAAGCCTCTCACGGAATCCACCGATCGCTGGCTTGGAATCCTCCGCGCACTCGCCGGCGAACCCGGCTTCGACCTCGCCCGCAAGGAGGCCATCGAGAGCGGGGAAGACCTCGCCGACCAGGCCAAGCGCCTGCTCGCCGAGCAAACCGACTACTTCAACCTTCACAAAGACGAAGCAGGCCAGCAACGCGCCGAACCCAAGTGATGCAGGGAACAGGGAACAGGGCGGCGGAGCCGAGAACAACTTCCGGGCTTCCTCCTGAAGGCCGCTCCGAAACCCGCCGCTAACCTGCCGGCTTGCTATTTCCTGTTCCCGGTTCCCGATTCCCTGCTCCCTCGTGTGCTACCCTCCATGTTGGTGACCCCCAACTTCGTCTCCATCTTTCAAGAAGAGTACCGGGCCCTCCGCCCTCGCGCGCCCATGCCGCCCATCGCGGTCCGCTTCCGCCGCTTTACCTCGCTCAACACCACCATCCGCCTCCGCGAAGGCCAGATCTATGTCAACCTCTCCGACCTCCTCGAAGGCGCGCCGGAGCCCGTCGTCCGCGCCATCGCCCACATTCTCCTCGCCAAGCTCTACAAAAAGCCCATCAACGCCGCGCAAAACCTCCGCTACAAGCGCTTCGCCGCCTCGGCCGCCGTCACCCGCCAGACGGAACTCATCCGCCACGCCCGCGGCAGCAAGCGCTACTTCGGCCCCGAGGGCCGCTACTACCACCTCGATGAGGTCTTCGACTCCCTCAACGTCCGCTTCTTCTCGGGTCTCCTCGGCCGCCCCGAGCTCACCTGGAGCGAGCACCTGGCCAAGCGCTCCCTCGGCCACTACGACGCCGCCCACAACACCATCGTCGTCAGCCGCGTCTTCGACCGTCCCTCCAGCCCCCGCTACGCCCTCGAATATCTCCTCTACCACGAGATGCTTCACCTCAAGCACCCCGTCAAATTGCGCGGTCTCCGCCGCTGTGTCCACTCCCGCGAGTTCAAAGCCGAAGAAGCCCAATTCCCCCAACTCGCCCAGGCCCTCGCCTTCATCAAGCGCCTGTAGTAGCGCGCGCAGAATGTGGATCGAAATGAGACACTGCAAGCATTGCCGTTGATGCTAGCAACGCTGGCAATGACAGCAGATTCGTGCTATCCTCTCTCCATGGCGACCCTTACCATCCGCAATCTCGACGAAAACGTGAAGCGCAAGCTGCAAGTCCGCGCTGCACTCAACGGTCGCTCCATGGAAGCCGAAGTGCGCGAGATGCTTTCTCAACTGGTGACGAACGGCTCCGCCGCAACGAGGCAGGGTCTTGGGACCGCTATCCACAAACGATTCGCCGCGCTCGGAGGCGTGGAACTCGTGATTCCACCCCGTCAGTTTTCGAGCCGCCCGATCCCCAAGTTTGACGAATGATCCTGCTCGACACGAACGTGATCTCTGAGATGATGCGGGAACGGCCCGAACCGGTCGTCTCGGCGTGGCTCGACAAACAGCCGGAAGAAGAACTATGGACTGCTTCCGTGGTCCTCGCCGAGTTGCTTTCTGGCATCGACATGATGCCCGCAGGCCGCAAACAAAAAGCCCTGCGCGAAGCGGTCGAAGAGATGATCGCTGAGGATTTTCGAGGCCAGATATTGAATTTCGATCTGCGTGCGGCGCGCCAGTACGGTCAAATTCTTTCAACACGTCGCAAGATTGGCCGCCCGATCCGCGAGTTCGATGCGCAAATCGCTGCGATTGCCAGCGTCTACGGCGCTACCTTGGCCACGCGTGACGTTAATGACTTCGTTGCTTGCGGACTCACCGTCATCGATCCCTGGTCTGTAAAGGCGTAGGGATTCTGCTCAATCCATACCTACGCCGCCTTCTCCACGGCCGTCGCCGCCTCGTCCGGCCCGGTCTCCGGCCGCGTAGCCGCCCACCAGATCAGCGCAACCCCCGCCATCGCTGACCCCGCGCTGGCCAGTTGCGCATTCGATAACCCCCACAGGATCTTGGGGTTGCGCCGCACAAATTCAACCAGAAAGCGAGCCACTCCCGTCAGCACCAGGTACTCGCCCACAATCGCCCCTGTCCGGTACGGCTTGCCCCCGCGCCACCACAGCCACCGGCCGATCAGCAAACCCGCGGCCAACTCGTAAAGCGGCGTCGGATGCACGCGCACCAGCGTCGGCTCAATCCCATTCGGAAAGCTCATGCCCCAGGGCAGTTTCGTCGGGATCCCGTAGCAGCCATCTCCTGAAAGAAAGCACCCGATCCGCCCGATGCCGTACCCGATCGCCGCCGCCGGAGCCGCCAAGTCCAGCGTCCGCAGCCCGCCGATCTTCGCCGACCAGCCTTGAAACACCAGCGCCGAAATCCCCAAAATCAGCCCGCCGTACCACGCAAACCCCGCCGTATCCCACAGCACCCGCCATCCGTACTCGCGAAACTCTGCTGGCGTGTCGATCACGTGCCACAGCTTGGCGCCCACAATGCCCAGCAGCGCGGCCACGGCCACCATCCCCACCGCGTCCGCCGTAATCCCCGCCCGCTTGAAGTTCCGGTCCATCACAAACGCCGCCGCCACGCAAGCCAGCCAAAGCATCAGCCCGAAGGTCGGCACGCTCAGGTGCCAGAAGTACAAATTGAGATGTATATAAGGCAGCATGTATCTCCAAGTATAGACGCGCCTGCCCCAGCGGGAAGAGTGGTACTGGACCGTCACCTTCCCCATCCCGATCTCGTGATTTGAAATTCTTCACAATACGCTGAAACGATTCTGAGCCCACCTGCACTATTCCTCGTGCGATGACTTCAGATTCCAGTGTTCCGCGCCTCGAAGGCTCCTGCAGCACCGTGCGTCCAAGGGCTTGATGAGTGGTCAGGGCCGCATGTTTGCGGCCTCGCAGGGCGCACATCGCGATCAAATTTCACCCACCGAGAGGAACATCCATGGCTTCCCCAAAGGACAAAAGCGCGGCTTCGGCCAATCTTGCGGCAAAGGGCTCCAACGCCCTCGCCAAGCTGTCACCCGAACTGGCACGCAGCAACTTTCACGCGTTGCTGCTGGCCAACCCCAACTACTTCGGCAACCTCGCCGACAGCGCCTTCAAGGCCGTCCTCGAGATTCAGGGAGACACGGCTTACGAGAGCCTCGGCTGCGTAGGCTACAACCCGCAGTTCGAGCAGTTGCGCGCCACCATCAACATCAAGCTGGATAGCGGCTACTCCGGCGGCATCTGCACCACCGGCTCCGATGAGTATGTGCGGTTCTATCTCTCCTATGACGGGGGCACAACCTGGCTGGATCAGGGAATGGCTGCTGTCAACGTCTTCGACGTGCCTGGGCCAAAGCCGCTCGAGTATGCGGTCACCCTGAATATCAGCCCGAAGGAAGATTTTTGTTTTGAACAGAATCTTCCGCTGGTCCGCGCCATTCTGTCGTGGAACACTCCTCCGCCGGCGAACACCCCTGCGTGGACGCCGGTATGGGGTGATGTGCTGGACGCGCAGATTCAGATCGATGGCTTCGAGCTCATCCCGTTTCCCGTCTTTCTGGAGGCAGCCAACCTCAAGCTGTCGGACGAGATCAAACAGGCGGTCGATCTGGGCCAAACCATCGAGGCCGCCAAGCCAAAGGCTCTGAGTCCTGCCGAGTTGCATAAAGTTTACTCCGGCACATCCGTTCCGCCGCATCGCTATCTGGCCTCGTCGGTAGCGGCGGCAGTCAGTTCTCCGGCGTCCGCGCCCAAGCCGGCCAAATCCTTTGCCGGGATCTCCGATATCGATCTCTCCAGCCTGGTTGGTTCCTGGCTGAGCACCAACGGGGACACCGCGTATGAGCAGTTGGAGTGCATCGGGCTGGACCCGAATACCAGCCAATTGACCGGCATCCTGACGGTGAAGCAGAGCAGCGGTTACGCCGGCGGCCCATGCACCTCCGGCAGCACGGAGTTCGTCGCCTTCTGGATCGACTGGGGCTCGGGATTCCAGTACGTCGGGACAACCTCTGTGAATGTACACGACTTCAGCAGCGTTCCCGCGGACGGCCTGGACTACAACGTCTTTTTGCCCGTCAATCTTCTCTCCCACGCGCAGCCTTGCAGCGACGGCGCAAAGACCGCCACGGTACGCGGGGTGCTTTCCTGGAATACGCCTCCTTCGACCACCAACCCCAATGCACCGGTGGTTTGGGGAAACAGCCTGGATGGGTTGATCCTGATTCCTTCGGGCCAGGCGGTCTCTGACGGCAATCAGGTACCGTTCCTTGCCGCGGTCGGCGCCGTCGACGTAACGGAAATCGGCAGCGATGGGCGGATCACGAATGCGACCATCAACGCTTTGACCGGCCTCGCCTTTGGCCCCTATGTGGATGCACCCTTCGGAGGGAATATCTCGCTGGCGGGCGTCATCGTCAACGGTACTTTGAGTTCGAAGTATCGCATCATGAAGGCCTTGCATGGCTCCGGAAGCTTTGCGCCGGTCATCAACGGAACTGGCCAGCTGACTCTCAGCGTCATCACGGTAAGCGGTGGAGTGCCGAGCGAGACCGAGATTTCGATTTATCCGGATACCAACGGCTACTACACCTATCAGAACGCCGGCAACCAAACCGTTCTCGGCAATCTGCTGGGCAATTGGAGCTCGGGACCTGCCGACACCGGCAATGCCTACGATCTCCGGATTGACCTGAGCGTAAACAGCAATCCCGCCGACGACATTCACAGCAACGTGGTGACGGTCTTGGTGAACAACCAGACTCCTGGGGCATCGCTAACGCCAACCTTCGGGGAATGCGGCCAGCTATCTCCGGGAGACAAAATCAGCGGAGTTTTCACGGCAACGGCCACGGATTTCGGCCAGTTCTCCTTCCAAATCCTGCCGTCAGGGCCGGCAAACGGCGTCTTGCCCTCACCGGCGTCCGGATACTCCGTTGAACTTGGCGGCGCGATTGCGGACCCCGGCGTAACCGATCAGGCTTTCAAGCTCGATACGACGGGCATGGATGACTGCGGCTATTCGCTCACCTTGTATGTCTGGGACCGCACCAACGTTGACAGTGGCGTAACTTCCAACCAGAACTACGCCTCGGCCGGCTTCTGCCTGCAAGCAAGCAGCTAGCGGAATCACCCGGCTTCCCCAAAGCAGACTGGGCCCGCTCCCCGGAGCGGGTTCAGTCTGCGGCTTTTGCCGAACGGAGCAGGATCGAAATGAACGAAAGCAATTCCATCTGGCGCTTTGTCCTGTCCGCTCTCGCGATCTGGCGGGTTACCCATCTGCTGGCGGAGGAGGATGGTCCGTGGGATCTGATCGCGCGCCTTCGCGCCAGGCTTGGCTCCGGCGTTCTTGGCCGCCTCATGGATTGCTTCTACTGTTTGAGCGTTTGGGTCTCGCTGCCGCTGGCCATCTGGCTGAGCAGCGGCTGGATCGCTTTGCTGATCCACTGGCAGGCACTCTCCGGTGCGGCTTGCCTGCTTGAAAAGGTGACGCAGAAACCTCAATTCGCATTCCCCGGAAATCTTGTGGCAACCGATGTCTTTGAAGGAGAACCATCATGTGCTGTGGTCAAAAGCGAAGCGCATTGAAAGCCAATGGAACTGCGCAGAATTCCGTCCTGAATCTTCGTTACTCCGGCCAGCCGCAGGTGTACGTGCGCGGAGCGGTCACCGGGAATGTCTACCCGTTCTCACCCGTCCAACCCGTCCAGCCGGTCGATCCGAGGGACGCGCAATTCCTCTTGGCCAGCCGGTTATTCAGGCTCTCCCGGTGAGCTCCATACCCTACCATAGGGCTCCTCAGCGCGGTTCCGGCGCTCGCCGGCCCGCTCTGTCCTCCGTCAGGGCACCCAGATTTCATCTGTCGCCAACGCACGCGATGCTATACTCGTCTCCTCTCGGGTCGGCGGAGGCAGCATTGCAATTTCATTCTTTCGATGCAGGTTACGTTGCAAGCCTCTGTGCGGGAGACCGCCGGACTCAAGACCATTTCGTTGGCTACTTTACCGAATTGCTCCAGGTCAAGCTTCGCTCGCGGCTCCAGTCCCTGCATGCGATCGAGGACGTGCGCCAGGAGACTTTCGCGCGGGTTCTGACGGTTTTACGCAAGGACGGCGGTCTGCGCCAACCGGAGCGCCTGGGCGCCTTTGTCAACACTGTTTGCAACCATGTGCTTTTTGAGCAATACCGCTCTTCCAGCCGCAGCGAGTCCCTGGATGCGGAAGGCCGGCCGGAGCTGCCTGCCTTGGGCGCCGACGCCCTGGACATTGTGGTGGCCCGGCAAATCAAGGACAAAGTCCGGGAGATTCTGCTCGACTTGGCCCCGCGCGACCGCTCTCTGCTGAAAGCCGTCTTTCTCGACGAGCGCGACCGCGACGAAGTCTGTCGGGAGTTTGGTGTGGACCGCCAGTATCTGCGGGTGCTGCTCCACCGGGCCAAGCAGGAATTCAAGGCCGAGTATGTGAAACGCATCGGAAATCAGGTGCCCCTTGCAGCGAATGCCTGAAAGGTTTGAAACGATTTGCCGGCCGCGGCCACTATTTCACAGGTTGGACCGCACTGGGGATTGAGTTGATGGATCATAGCGAAGCAGTACAACAGATGGCCGCGGAGCGATACCTCCTGGATGAGCTGACGCCCGATGCTCGCGAGGCATTTGAGGAGCACCTGTTCGATTGCCCTGAGTGCGCCCTCGATCTTCGCGCCGGCGCCGCATTTGTGGATGAGGCGAAAGCCCAGTTGCCCGAGATCATGGCGACCTTGCCGGCGGCGGCGCGGGCCCCAACTGGCCGACCCAAGGTAAAAAGGAATCATTGGCTTGCGTGGTGGCGTCCGGCCTTTGCCGCTCCCGCTTTCGCCGCCTTACTGATTGTTCTCGGCTACCAGAATCTGGTCACGTTTCCGACACTGCGCACGGCGGCAAACCAACCGCGTCTCGTTCCCTTGGCTCCGCTGCACGGGGCCACGCGGGGCGCCTCTCACCTGGCTGTAACCGCCGATCGCAAGCACGGGGTTGCGCTTCCGGTCAATCTTCCCCTGGAGCCGGGCATTGCCAACTACATCTCGTATTCCATTGACCTGTACGATCCTCAAGGGAGACTTGCGTGGACCGGCGTCGTCGCCGCCCCCGGCGAAGTCGCAAGAGGCGACCAACCGCTTTCGCTGGTGATTCCAGGCGCGATGTTGCGGAACGGCGCTTATTCGGTTGCGGTCTCCGGCGTCGCGCCTCATGGGGAACGCACCGTGATCGAACGATACGTCTTCGATCTTCTTTTGACCGATTGACGGATTTTCAAAGGCACCTTGGAGCGACATCACAACTCTTGATCCGGCGATCTGGGAGTTCACGAGCGCAAACATGAGAATGCGGTCCTCTTGCAAGCTATGAAAAACAATACAAAGCCTGTCAAAATGCCGTAGAATTCCTGCAATCACGTGAAGGAAAGCGAGAATGTCAATGTCGGAAACGAACGGAAGAACGCACACGTACCATGCGGAAGCGACGGTCCTTGAGGGCCATTTGCGGCTTCCCCTCACCCAGGAGATCAAATCCCAGGCCCACGCCAAACTCCCGGATGAAGGCGGGTACATCGCCCAGCGCGCGGAGAATTACCGGCTTGAAGGGGTCATCTCCTTCCGCTCCGCCTACACCCAGGTCGCGGGCAACCGGGACGTCAAGCCTGGCAACGGTTGGGCCACTCTGACAACGACCGCCATCGAAGGGCTCAATGTGTTGGACGTGCTGACGGCCGACCGCGTCGTGGGGCAAATCATCACCGAGCATCCCCTCGTTGGCTACGTGCCGTCGATCTCATTTCTGGGCACCCGCTTTGAGAATCTGCGCATCGCCGGCCACCCGGTCGAGCTGAACCTGGATCTCGACCTCTTTGGCGCCAAACCGGCAAACGATGCGCCCTACACCCTGGATCCGGCCGTTGTAGGCCGCGTTTCCCGCCAATACGACCGCATCCGTGAGCACCAGGACCTTCCGGCAGACCTGCTCGAACGGTACAATCGACTTTCCTCGACTCTTGGGAGCCGGGAGGCGGTCAAATGCTCCTTGGTCAATCATGCGGATGGCGCCTACCCTGGGCTCTCCTTTGGGCACGTGATCACGATTCCCGATTTCGGCAAGATCACCCTGGCCAAACTGACCCTCACTCACGAGGATTTCAAGCAGGAGACGGGCATCCCCGAGAAGACAACCGTCCGCCTGACGATGATCGATCTCCAACTGGGCTGCGCCATCGCAGGGGGCGTGCCGATCGGGACCGGCTCTACCAACGGTGGAACCAAACCATAGCGCAAACGAGCCCTCCGCATGCCCGCTGGACGATGAGTGTTGCCTCGCGCCTGGCGGGCATCCGCAGATGGTTTGGCAGCGCGTGGCGGGGTTTCCGGCTCCGGGCATTCCCCAGCGCATGGGCGCTCTTGCTGTTCTTGCTGATTCCTCTCGAAGACACACACCCAGGGAGCGCCCAGTCTGTTTATGACCACGCCTGGAAGCTCTTCCAGCATGGCAGATTGGCCGATAGTCAGCAGGAGGCCGAACAGGGATACAAAGAATTCCAGGCCTCCAACCCGGAATGGGCAGCGAAATTCCAACTCCTTGAAGCGGAGGCTATGGTCTGGCGCGGAATGTATGACGATGCTCTGCGCCTTCTCACTGGGTACCCCGATTCCAGCAATCGGGAGGGGAATATCAAGAAGCTGGCGATTGAAGGCGCGATCTATACCCATCAGCAACATTTTCCCGCGGCCGATCAAATACTTGCGCAGGCCCAGGTCCTCTGCAAGGACGAGGCGCATGCGGCCTGTGGCGATGTGCTCCAGGCGCGCGGCATCCTGGCCGTCCAGGAAGGAAAGTTGGCCGAGGCGCTACAGCTTTTCCTCGATACGCTTACCTTCGCCCGAACCCATCATGACCGGTTCTTGGAAACAAACGCATCCTTGAGTCTTGGGTGGACCGCACTTCAGATCGGCCATTTTGACGAAGCCGTTGACTGGTCGAGGACCGCGTACCGGGATGCCGAACAGTTGGGTGCGGAGGATCTGGCGCAAGTCGCCTCAGGAAATCTCGGTTGGGCCTTTTACCAGTTGGGGGACGGCGAAAGGGCGCTGGAGCAGTACCTTGAAGCGGAAAAGAGCGCGGCAAACCTCGGCGACATCAGCATGGAACTCAAATGGATCAGTACCGCCGGGTATGTTTATCGGGATAGCGGCGATTTGACCCGCGCCGGACAGTCCTATCGCCAGGCGCTCGATCTGGCAAGGCAGATCGACAGCAAGGAAGACATTGTGAACGCGCTCGAAGACCTGGCCCAGGTTTCGGTTGACACCGGAAAGCTCGACGATGCAAGCGCCTATATCGATCAGGTAACTCCCATGGAGCGCGCGGGCGGCAATCGATTGAGTGCCAATGTGTTGCTGACGCAGGGAATGCTGGCGGCTGCGCGGCGCCAGGACCGGCAGGCGGAGTCGCTTTTTCGCGCCGTCCAAAACGATCCGGCGAGCCCAACCACAACGCGCTTGGACGCGGGCTATGAGTTGGCCGGGTTATTTGAGTTGCAAGGCAACACCCAGGGTGCGGAACGAATGTACAAAACCACGCTGGCGACCTTCGATTCGGCGCGTGCGCAACTCAAGAACGAAGAATCGAAACTTCCGTTCGTCGCCAACGCCACGCGCATCTACGACGACTACATCCACTTGCTGGTGCAACAAGGCAGGAGCGATGAGGCCCTGGCTGAAGCCGACCAGAGCCGGGCCAGGACGCTGGCGCAAGGCCTGGGCGTGACCGTGGGCAAAGCCTCCTTGCGGCCCGCGGCTTTGAACCCCCGCCAGATCGCCCAAAAGGCTGGCGCAACGCTGCTCTTCTACTGGCTGGGGGAGAAGCAGTCCTACCTCTGGGCAATCACGCCGGCCAAGATTACGCTGTTTCCGCTGCCCGCGCAGCGAGAGATTGGCGCCCGTGTCGAGCGCTACCGCAAGGCTCTGCTGGACTTTGAGGACCCTCTGCAAGCCGGCAACGAAGATGGGCAGGCGCTCTATAAGTTGCTTGTAGCTCCAGCATCGGGACTCTTTCGCCCCAACACCCCGGTCATGATCCTGGCCGATGGAGCACTTAGCCAATTGAACTTTGAAACGCTGCTTGTTCCCGGCCCGAGCCCGGAAGCTGGCCAGAGTTCCGATTCCGGTCCGGACATGCATTACTTGCTCGATGACGCAACCCTGCTCTCGGCCCCATCGCTGGCCATGCTCGCTGCGGCAAAACCTGTTCGGGATGCGGATCGAAGCCTGCTCCTGCTCGGCAACCCGGTTTCGCCCGGTGAGGACTATCCAAGCCTTCCCTTGTTCGGGTTCGAGATGACCCGGATTGAAAGGCACTTCGCCCCGCAGCACGTATCCGTTTTCGCCGGGCAACAAGCCACTCCCGCGGCCTACCTTTCCAGCAATCCGTCCCGGTATTCCTATATTCATTTTGTCTCTCATGCCGTTGCCAGTCGCACCGACCCCTTGGATTCAGCCATCATCCTCTCTGCCTCCAAGGCAGGCGAGGATTCCTTCAAGCTTTATGCCCGCGACATCATCCAGCACCCCATCGATGCGCGGCTCGTCACCATCTCTGCCTGCTATGGCAGCGGCACTCGCTCCTATGCGGGAGAAGGATTGGTGGGCCTATCCTGGGCATTTCTTCGCGCCGGCGCGCACAGCGTAATCGGCGCATTGTGGGAGGTGAGTGACGACTCGACGCCGCGCTTGATGGACACTCTCTATCAAGGCCTTGAAGACGGCTACGCTCCCGCGGTCTCGCTCCGCAAGGCCAAACTCACTTTACTGCATTCGCAGAGTAGATTTCGCATACCATTTTATTGGGCTCCGTTCCAGATCTACACCCTACATTCCGCACATCTCGGATGTGATTTCCCGGCAATTTCCGCTTTGCCGTCAGGCATCTGCGCGTCCTCTTTTGCCAGCGAAGTACGCTGCTGGTAATTGGCCAAACAGCCGCAGCACGGTACG